>Ga0209007_1000259_pt1 | contig 26412 bp, 21 predicted proteins | sample JacPinW_OM1H0_O2_FD_187961 | JGI IMG/M metagenome (GOLD analysis project Ga0209007, IMG submission 187961) | Forest soil microbial communities from Algoma, Ontario, Canada - Jack Pine, Ontario site 1_JW_OM1H0_O2 (SPAdes) (version 2) | ecosystem: Environmental > Terrestrial > Soil > Boreal... | reverse complement strand
AGCGTCTACGACCGCGTCAAAGGCCGCACCGGCGACATCCCCGATGAGTCCGTGGGCGCGCACGAAGCTCCCGAGCACTAGACCTCCGAAAAATCGCATGCTGAAACTTTGCGCATGACGTGGAATCTCGCGCCCGATGCGCAATCTCGTAAGCGAAAAACGAGGGGTTGAGTCCGCCTGATGCGCAATCACTGCCCTCGTTGACTTGCCCCTACGCTCCACCTAACATGACGCCCTATGGCGGGCACCGGATCCCTCGACGGACGTGCCATCTCGCACTACCGCGTCCTCGAGAGGGTCGGCGCTGGCGGGATGGGCGTAGTTTACAAAGCCGAAGACATCCGTCTGCACCGATTCGTCGCGTTGAAGTTTCTACCGCCCGGCGTCGCCGACGATTCGCAAGCCCTCGCGCGATTCCGCCGCGAAGCGCAAGCCGCCTCCGCGCTAAACCATCCGAACATTTGCACCATCTACGACATCGGCGAAGCCGACGGCCATTCCTTCATCGCCATGGAGTTTCTCTCCGGCCGGACGCTCCGCCAGCTCATCGCCGAGCGCGCCCTCACCCTCGCGCAACTGATCGAGGTCGGCGTGCAGATAGCCGACGCGCTCGATGCCGCCCATCGTAAGGGCATCGTGCATCGGGACATCAAACCTGCGAACATCTTCGTCAACGAGCGCGGCCATGCCAAAGTTCTCGATTTCGGCCTCGCCAAGGTCACGCACGATCCGCCGTCTCTTGCGGGCGAAACCGTAACGGCATCGGCCACGACCAGCTTCGACCCGGTTGTCACCAGTGCTGGTGCGGTGGTCGGTACCGTCGCATACATGTCTCCAGAGCAGACCCGCGGCGAAGCCCTCGACCGTCGCTCGGACATCTTTTCGCTCGGCTCGGTCCTTTACGAGGCCGCTACCGGCAACCGGCCTTTCAATGGTGCCGGCGCCCACGCGATCATGCATCAGATCGGCAGCGTCACGCCGAGCTCGCCCTCCAGCCTGCGTCCGGAACTACCCCCTGCTTTCGACCGTCTGGTCGCGAAGTGCTTAGAAAAAACTCCGGCGCAGCGCCCGTCCCATGCGTCCGAAATCGCCGAAGCGCTGAAATCGATCACCATCTCTTCGATCGCCGTCTCAGCGTCCCGGCCCGACAACCGGAAATCCATCGCCATCGTCCCGTTCGAGCTGCGCGCCTCCGGTGCCGACCAGCAATTTCTCTCGGTGGCTCTCGCCGACGCCGTGGCCAATCGCCTGGGGTCTTCGCCGTCGCTCGTCGTGCGGCCCACGGCCACCACGACGAAATACGCCGGAAAGGGCGTCGATTGGACGCAGATCGCCCGCGAGTTGAATGTCGATCTCGTCGCCGAGGGCAGCATCCAGAAAATCGGCCCTCGTGTCCGCGTCTTCGTGCAGGTCTGGGAACTCAGCGACGGCCGCACCGTGCATTCGGCGAAAGTCGATGGCGATATGGGTGATCTCTTCACGCTGCAGGATCAACTCTCCGATTCGGTTTTCGCGGCGCTCACTCCACGCCAGCGCGACCATAGCTCGGATTCCGCTTCCCCGATTGCGCGCCATCCGCTCGCATACGAGCTCTACCTTCGCGCCGTCGACAAATCCATCTGCTTCAGCAAATTCGAGCTTTCTGCGGCAGTCGAGATGCTCGATCGCGCGGTCGGCCTCGATCCGGGATTTGCCGATGCCTGGGGCATGCTCGCGAATGTCTGCTGCCAGATGGGTTCGCATCTCGACTCCGACCCGAGGTGGCTCGCCCGCGCCGAGGACGCCGTCGCGAAGACGCTCGAGCTCGATCCTCTGAATTGCAACGCCTTCGCCGCTCGCGGAACGATTCTCTGGTCACCCGCGCGAGGATTCCAGGTACGCCCCGCGCTCGTCGCGCTCAATGCCGCGCTGAAGATCAATCCCAACCGCGCCAGTGCACGCGCTTATCGCGCCGGTGTGTTCTTTCACGGCGGCTTTCACGAAGCTGCCGCACGCGATACTGACGAAGCGATCCTGGCGAATCCGCAGTTCGCGCTGCCGCACACCGCGCACGCGTACGTGGCGTTTTACAGCGGCGACTACGCGCTGGCCGACCACTACATGCAAAAAGCGCTGGTCATCGAGCCTTCGCTGGTGCACGCGAATATTCAGGCGCCCGTGCCCTGGATTTACGCCGGAGATTTCGGCAAGGCGCGGGAGCATCTGCGAAAGGCGCAACAGATGGTTCCCGGCGAGCCCCAGCTGGTAACGTCGGAGGCGCTGATTTTGGCGCACGAGGGAGACTTCGCCCGCGCGGAACTACTAGCCGACGAAGCCGTGGCCACGAAGAAAAGCCTGCTGCACTTTCATCATTCGAACCATCTGGCCGCGGCCGTCTACGCAGTTTGCGGCAAGCCCGACAAGGCCATCGCTCAGCTGCGCCACAGCGCCGAAACCGGCTTGCCGAACCATCGCGCCTTCGAAAACGATCCGCACTTTCGCCCGCTGCGCGAGTATCCCCACTTCGTCGCGCTGATGGGCGAACTCCGCCGCAACCACGCCCAACTCCAACAGGAATTCGGACTGAGTGGCTTATACCTGCCGTCGTAGCCGGGGCGGTTCCGGGTAGTGAGTCATTTTGCAGGGAGCCGGGATACCGCCTGGAAACAGAATTGCCGTACCTCCAGAATCTGCGTACCGATCATTCGGCGGGACTGTAGCGCGTTTCCGGCTCGGCGCAACCTCGCTCGAAATCAAAGTGAGTCGCTACCCGCTTCCACAGCTCGTTGACAAACAAGTTAGCGGGAGACTAGCATTCCCTGCAGCGATTAACGTCTCGGTCAACGCAATGGGTGACACGCAAGGAGTTCATCATGGGTAGCATTTACCTCGAAGAGCTTTCGGCCGTAGGCGCGGTGCGTTTTCCCGATCTGCCGATTTACCAGGGATTCGGAGCGCCCAGCCGGCTGGAAGCGGACCTGCGCGATTGCGAAGTGATCTATGGGTCGGTGCCGAAGGACCTGAATGGCATCCTCTATCGCTGCGGACCCGACCGGCAATACCCTCCGATGGGCGGTGACGACATTTTCATCGACGGCGAAGGCATGGTCGTCATGTTCCGTTTCGACAACGGCCATGTGGACTACCGCAGCCGCTATGTGAAGACGGCGCGATTCAAGCTGCAGGCCGAGCACCGGCGCGCGCTCTTCGGGCGCTACCGCAATCGCTACACGCGCGATCCCATCGCCCAGGGCTGCAACCCCGGGACGGCGAATACGAACGTCGTGTGGCACGCGGGCAAGCTGCTGGCGCTCAAGGAAGACGACATGCCATACGAGCTCGATCCCTACACGCTCGATACGGTCGGCCGCTACGACTACAACGGCAGCGTGAAATCGGTCTGGATGTCCGCGCACCCGCATCTCGACCAGACCACCAACGAGTTACTCACGTTCGCGTATCAGGCGAAAGGCGATGGCACGACGGATGTAGCGTATTTCGTCATGGGTCCCGACGGAAAACTCAAGCACGAATGCTGGTTCAACGCGCCGTGGGCCGGGATGGTCCACGATTTCGCTATTTCCGATAAATACGTGATCTTTCCGTTTTTCCCGCTGCTGACCAACGTGGACGTGCTGAAAAAAGGCGGACCTTTTTACACGTGGCATCGCGACCGGCCGACCGTCGTCGCGGTCGTTCCGCGTTATGGCAAGTCGGAAGAAGTTCGCTGGTTCAAGGGACCGACGAGCTTTGCGGGGCACATGATGAACGGTTCGACCGACGGCTCGAAAGTGAGCCTCGACGTGTGTTTGTCAGAGGGCAGCTCGTTCTTCTTCTTCCCGAATCACGACGGCACGCCGCCCGATCCCTCGCTCGCCCTGCCGCATCTCACCCGTTTGACGTTCGACCTTGCCGGCAACACGGAAGATTACAAGACGACGCAGCTGTACGACTACATGTGCGAGATGCCCCGCGCCGATGACCGTTACTACGGCAACGGAACATATCGCAAAGGCTACGTCATTTGCCGGGATCCCAGTACGCCGGGGTCGGGGAACATCGGATTCGGCTGCGTGGGCCAATTTGATCACAAGACAGGCAGCTCGAAGATATGGAATCCCGGACTGGATTCCGGCGTGCAGGAGCCGCTGTTCGCTCCGCGCAAGTCGAATTCATCCGAAGGCGACGGCTATCTGCTCACACTGGTGAACCGCATGGCCGAAAATCGCAGCGACCTCGCGATTTTGGACGCTTCGAACGTCGAGGCCGGGCCGGTGGCGATCGTGAAGCTGCCACACCGCGTACGCACGACTTTTCATGGCATGTGGGTTGCCGCGGAAGCTTTGAATTCGGGCCGCTACTCCGCGGTTCGCACGGCCTAGATGGCCGACGTCGTCGCGCTGGTGGACGATGTGTTTTTTCAGGCCAAGCTGCTCGAGACGGCCAGACGGGTGGGCGTCGAGTTTCGTGCGTGCGCAACGCCCGATGCGCTTGACGCGGAAATCGCGCGATCGGCGCCGCGTCTCGTGGTTGTTGATTTGAACGCGCGGGCGGAGCCGTTCACGGCGCTCGAACGGCTGCACGCTAGCGATTCGAAAATTCCGCTGATCGCGTTTCTTTCGCACGTGCAGGTGGATTTGGCCGAGCGGGCGCGCGCCGCCGGCTGCCGCGAAGTGATGCCTCGCTCGAAATTCACGCAGAATCTGGCAACCATCCTGGCGCGCGCGAAATCCGACACTTGATGAAGCTGATTGCTCTACTGGCGCTGCTCTCGATGGCGCTGTCCGGTGCGGCGCCGGCAGTCGCGCAGGACGGGCGCGAGGCCGAGCCCGCGGCGGCGCTTGCGGCGGCGCTGACGGCCGCATGTCGCGTCAACGAATTGCAATTCGCGAACTATCTGACTGCAGATAGCGCCGTCGCGTTCAAAGCTTTGTCCCTGAATCAGCGCACGCAATTTCTGGAGCGCTTTTCGCTATCCGATCAGCCGGGAAAGACGCTGATTTCATCCGACGACCAGAACCATACGGTGCTGCGTTGCGTGGCGCCGGCCGGCACCACGGTATTCAGGTTCGGCGATGTGCGCGTCCACGAAAATCTGGCGTTCATTCCGGTGTCGGCCGTGAACAGCCAGGAGACGGTATTCGGCCTGGTTCGCGAAAGCGGAGGATGGCGGCTGCTGTCGCTCGGGCTGGTGATGCTGGACATCCAGCAGCTCACGAAGCAGTGGGCGGAGGGCGATCTGACGGCGCGCGAGGATGCGGCTGTTGCCAATCTGCGCGGGATTGCCGACGCGGTTCACTCCTACCAGGAGGCTTGGGGCAAGCTGCCGCAGACTCTCGAACAGCTGGGGCCCGCGCCCAAGGATGAAATCTCGCCCGACCAGGCATCGCTGGTGAACGAGAAGCTGGCTGCGGGCAGCTCGGGCGGATATCAGTTCCGCTATCGAATTGTCGCGGGCAGTGATGAAGCCGCACAGACGTTCGAAATCAGTGCGACGCCGGAAGATTACGGCAAGACCGGCCGCCGCTCGTTTCTGCTCGGCGTCGACGGGAAAGTTCACGCCGAGGATCATCACGGTGCCGTCGCTACCGCCGAAGACGCGACAACCCAGTGACGTTTCCCGGCGGCGATAGGTTCGTTGACACTCCGCAGGGCGGCTGCTAGTTTTGATGGTGGTGCGCGTAACGGTCCTTCATCGGAAGCTATCGCTTTTCCTCCCGGTTCTTTCGGCGCTTTTCGCATCCGTTCTCGTCGCGGGCTGCTCCGCGAGTCATACCACTGTCGTCAAACCAGCTGGTCCGCCCGTGCAACTGCAAACCGCGACGAAGGCGGAGCTTGTCGAGCGATACAACACGCTGGCGAACTCGGTCAAATCGATGAACCTCAGTGTGACGATCACGCTGACAGCCGGCTCGGCTTACACCGGCGTGATTAAGCAATATCACCAGGTGAACGGCTTCATCCTGGCGCAGAGGCCCGCGGACATTCGGGTAATCGGGCAGGTGCCAATTGTCGGGACCAAGATTTTCGACATGGTGAGCGATGCGGAAACATTTCGCATCTCGATGCCCACGGAGCACAAGTTCCTCACCGGCCCGACGAAGCTGGAGAGACCGTCTTCGAAGCCGATCGAGAATTTGCGGCCGCAGCATTTGATGGGGGCGATTTTCTGGGATGCGATTCCGCCGCGCGATCCGGTGCTGATGGAGGAGGCGGGCGACGGCGGGCGCTATTACGTGCTGACGGCAATCCATCGCGTGCGCGAGGGCCCGGCCGAAGATTCTGGAACCGATTGGGAGATTGCGCAGAAGGTATGGGTAGACCGCGCGGATCTGACTGTGGCGCGCCGGCAGACGTATGATCCGGGCGGGAAAATCGGCTCGGATGTTGCGTACAGCGGCTGGGACACTTTTGGCGACGTGCAGTATCCGCGGCAGGTTGGTCTTACGCGTCCGGGGAACGATTACAAGCTGCAGATCGGTATCTCCAAAGCTACCTTCAATGAGACGATTACGGCGGATCGATTTGAGTTGAAACAGCCGGAAGGCGAAGAGCTGGTCAAGGTCGGCGAGGATTTGCCCGACGCGACGAAATCCGATACGAAACCTGACACGAAGACCGCGGAGCCGAAAAATTGATTGGGCACATGATCATGCAGAACGCGATGCACCGGCCGGTACGGACGATCATTACCGTGATTGCCGTGGCGGTCGAAGTGACGCTGGTGATCATCGTGGTCGGGCTGACGAGCGGGCTGCTGATGGAATCGGCGAAGCGTACCGAGGGCGTGGGCGCGGACATTATGGTGCAGCCACCGTCGGCGTCCGTTTTTATGGCTTTCAGTGGCGCGCCAATGCCGATCGCGATCGGCGACAAGCTGCAGCAGTTGGAATACGTGCAGGCTGTGGCGCCCGTGCTGGTGCAGTTCAATTCCGTCAACGGGCTCGACATTGTTTACGGGATTCAGCCGGAGACTTTTCGCGCAGTGTCGGGCGGGTTCGTGCTGCATAGCGGCACGGAGTTGATGGACGCGAACGATATTTTGGTGGACGACGTGTATGCGCGTGCTAAGAAAATCAAAGTGGGGCAGACGCTGCACATCCTGGAGCACGATTTTCATGTGGCGGGGATCGTGGAGCATGGCAAGGGCGCGCGGCTTTTCGTGTTGATGTCGACGCTCCAAGAAATGTCGGGGGCGCGCGATAAAGCGTCGGTGTTTTTCATCAAGTGCGACCGCACCGACCATACGCCGGCGGTGAGCGACGAGGTGCGCGGTCTGCTGCCGCACTATGAAGTTCGCGCGTTGAAGGATTATATTTCGCTCATGACGTCGTCGAATCTTCCCGGCTTGGGTGCGTTCATCAACGTGATGATCGGGATTGCCGTGGCGATCGGGTTTCTGGTGACGTTCCTTTCGATGTACACCACCATTATCGAGCGCACGCGCGAGATCGGCGTGTTGAAATCGCTGGGAGCCTCGAAGAGCTATATCGTCGAGATTATTTTGAGCGAGACGACACTTCTTTGTCTGGCTGGGGTGCTGACCGGCGTAGGCCTCAGCTTTGCGATGCGCGCAATTTTCTTGAAGCTGTTTCCTTCTCTCACGATTTTGATCACCTTGAAGTGGGTGCTGCTGGCCGGAATGATCGCTGTGCTGGGCGGATTACTTGGCGCCACCTACCCGGCTTGGCTTGCCAGCCGCAAAGATCCGGTCGAAGCTCTCGCCTACGAATAGCCCCCGGTTGAAACCTCCGCGGCGCGCGCCCTATGCAGAAACGCTTATCGCGGCTAGACTATTTGCATCCTCAGAGGCATGATCGCTCGCAGGGGAATGGCAGTTGGAACCGATACTCAAGACCGAAAACCTGTGGAAAATGTACCGCACGGGCCGGATGGAAGTGCCGGCGCTGCGGGGCGTGAGCGTTTCCATTCTCCCGGGCGAATTCGTATCGATCATGGGGCCGTCGGGCTGCGGGAAATCGACGCTGCTGCACGTGATTGGTGGGTTGGCGCAGGCGACAAGCGGGCGTGTGCTGCTCGACGGTAACGATTTGACGGAAATGAGCGACGCCGCGCGAACTTTGCTGCGCCGGCACAAAGTTGGGTTCGTGTTTCAGCGGTTTAACCTGCTGCCCACGCTCGACGCCTATCACAATATCGCGCTGGCACAGCATATTCACGGCAATGGATTCGATCCGCACCGCTTTGATGCTGTGACCGGGTTGCTCGGCCTTTCGGACCGGTTGAAGCACAAGCCTTCGGAGCTTTCCGGCGGCGAACAGCAGCGCGTGGCGCTGGCCCGCGCGATCATCAGCGAGCCGAAAATCGTGCTGGCCGATGAACCAACGGGAAATCTAGATACGAAAAGCTCGGACACCGTACTGGCGCTGCTGCGAAAGCTGAACAAGGAACTCGGCCAGACGATCGTGATGATCACGCACAATCCGGAAGCGGCCACCTACGGCGATCGCGTGCTGCATATGCGTGACGGAGCGGTAGTAAACGGATCGGCCGCGCACACCTGAGATGCGATCCATCTGGCGGGGCATCGTCAACACGATTTTCTGGGCCTACGATCGCGGCAGCTGGCCGTACGACGTGCTGGTTGTGGTGATTTTGATTTTCGTGCTGGCCACGCCGCGGAACTGGTTTCACGACCGCCCGCAAACGGGCGTGGGCGCGAGCTCGGGCGTGCAGTTTGTGTCGGAGGATTCGGCGAGCCAGACACGAGTTTATCGGCTGGATGCGTCGGCGCTGTCGCTGGAGAAACGCACGGCCCATCCCACGCCCGAGCTCGAGCGGGAGACGCACGATATTCTGGGACGCACCGTTGATGATTTGAAGAGCCGCACGTTCACTGTGTTACGGATCGATCCTGTGGTGGACGCAAACGGCGTGGTCATGCACTACGACGTGACGGTTCACTGGTAGGTTCGATCATGGCGACTGCAAACTTGGCTCGGCCCGTTCAGGAGCGGATGCAAGACGCAATCAGCGACCTGAAAACGCTGCTGGGCGAGCGCGTGACAACCGCGGAAGTGATTCGCGAGCACCACAGCCACGGCGAGTCGTACCACCCTGCAGCGCTCCCAGATGCCGTCTGCTTCCCGAAATCGACCGAAGAAGTCAGCGCCATCATGAAAATCAGCGCAAAGCATCAGGTGCCGGTAATTCCGTTCGGTGCGGGCACTTCGATGGAGGCGCAGGTGAACGCGATCCACGGTGGAATCACCATCGACATGCGCGAGATGAACAGAGTGGTGCGCATCAGTCCGGAGGATTTGCAGGTCACGGTCGAAGCGGGGATTCCGCGCAAGACCCTGCTGAAAGCGCTGACGAATACAGGCTTCACGTTCTTCATCGACCCGGGCGCGGACTCGACGATTGGAGGCATGTGTTCGACACGCGCCTCGGGCACGACGGCGGTGCGCTACGGCACCATGCGCGAGAACGTGATGGCATTGAAGGTGGTGTTGGCCGATGGCCGCGTGATCCATACCGGTTCGCGGGCGCGGAAATCGGCGGCGGGCTACGACCTGACGCACCTGTTCGTGGGCGCGGAGGGAACGCTCGGCATCATCACGGAAGTGACGCTGCGTTTGCATCCTTTGCCGGAAGCGGTTGGCTCCGCCACTTGCAACTTTCCGTCGATTCGCGATGCGGTGGAGACCGCGATCGAAACGATTCAGCTGGGCGTGCCCGTTGCGCGCATTGAGCTCATGGACGAAGCCCAAGTGGACGCGTGCAACAAATATTCGAAGACGAATTATCCCGTGGCGCCCACGCTTTTCTTCGAATTTCACGGAGACAGCGAGCGCGGAGTGCGGGAACAGGCCGAAACCGTAAAAGAGCTTTCGGAAAATCATCACGGGCTGGGCTTCCGCTCGTTCACCACGCCCGAGGAGCGCGAGGCGCTCTGGAAAATGCGGCACGAGGCATACTTCGCGAACTGTGCGATCCGTAAGGGCGGGAAGATGTTCACGACCGACATTTGCGTGCCGATCTCGCGTCTGGCGGATTGTATCGTCGAGTCGAAAAAAGACGTCGCGACGTGCTCGTTTCCCGCGCCAGTCGTCGGACACGTTGGCGATGGCAATTTTCACATGTCGTTCATTCTCGATCCCACCAGCGCGGCCGAGCTGGCTGAGGCGCAGGTCGTGGAGGAGAGAATCATCCGGCGGGCGCTCGCAATGGGCGGGACGTGCACCGGCGAGCACGGCATCGGCACCGGGAGGAAAAAATATCTGCTCGACGAACACGGTGCAGGGCTGAATGCGATGCGCGCGATCAAGCAGGCCTTCGATCCGGACAACCGGATGAATCCTGGAAAAATGGTAGAGCCGCATCCGCTCTTTGCGGACGGCACCGCCAAGTCGAAGTCCTAGCTAGCGCGGCTGCATGTCCCAGCTGGCAGGAACATCCACGTAGGATCTGTTCAGTTCAGCGGTTGATTCCACACCGAGCAGGGCCATTGTCCGCTGCAGGTCGGCGCGCAGGATTTCGATGGCGCGGGCTACTCCGGCTTCGCCCGCTGCGCCTAGACCATAGGCGTAGGCGCGGCCGATCAAAACCGCTTTCGCCCCGAGGCACAGCGCTTTCGCGATGTCGCTGCCGCGGCGGATGCCTCCGTCCATCAGCACCTCAGCTCGGCTTCCTACGGCTTTCACTATTTCAGGGAGCGCGCGGAGGGCGGCCGAGACTCCGTCGAGCTGACGGCCGCCATGATTGGAAACAACGACACCCTGGGCGCCTTGGTCGAGCGAGCGCAGCGCGTCTTCAGCAGTAAGGACGCCTTTGACGACCAGCGGCCCGGCCCAGACTTTGCGAACCCAGGCGAGATCAGCCCACGTGACCACCGATTTCGCCAGGCTCGCCTGCGTTTCCGCCAGCGGCATCGGGCCGCGGCCGGGCACGATCACGTTCGGCAGATGAAGCATGCCGCCGTCGCGCAAAAAACCGGAAAGCCAGCCGGGATGCGCGAGCAGATTGGGCAGCAGGGGAATTTTCTTCAAAAGGCTCGTGCCGAGCAGTGTGCCGGCGCCGTTGCGAACGTCGCGCTCGCGCAAACCGAAGGTTCCCGTGTCGATCGTGATCGCCAGCACCGTGAATCCGGCTTTCCATGCGCGATCGAGCGCCGCCTCGGCGCACTCGCGCCCTCCGACGAGATAGAGCTGATACCAGCGCGGACAATTTGTGGCCTCGGCGACTTTTTCAAGCGCGGACCCGGAAATCGTCGTAAGGCAGAAACCTACGCCGGACTTTCCGGCGGCGCGCGCGGCGGCGATTTCGCCTTCGGCATGAATGAGCCGGCTGAATCCCACGGGCGCTAGCACCAGCGGCATGCTCAATTCGCAGCCGAACGTTTTCGTGCGCATTTCGCATCCGCTCACGAACACAGCGTTTCGTGGGCGGAAGACGACCTCTTCGAACGCGCGCGTATTCTCGTGCAGCGTCACTTCGCCATCGGCGCCTCCGTCGACATAATCGAAAACCACACGCGGCAGGCGGCGTTCGGCCACACGGCGCAGATCGCCGATATTCACCACGCGTGGCGAGGCCACGCTGCGTGCCCGCCCGCTCATCGCCGCGACTCCGCGCATCGGCCAGCGGCCCTGTCCGTAGAAATATCGAAGCACAAGGAATTGCCTTTCTTCGCGGGCATTTTACCGGGTATCCTCACACGTTTGTCGAGAAGTTGCCGTGTTGTCGCGGGCGCATCGGATTATACGCGCCGCGTGAATCGAGTATATAGTTTCCCGGGAGTCCGCGAATGAGAGTGGGCGCAGCGATCGCCGAGATTCTGAAACGCGAAGGCGTGGAGATCATTTTCGGCTATCCGGTGAACCACGTGCTGGAGGCCGCGGCGGTGGCGGGGATCCGGCCGGTGATCGTGCGGCAGGAGCGTGTGGGGTTGCACATGGCGGATGCGATGGCGCGCGTTTCGAGCGGCACGAAGATTGGCGTGTTCGCGATGCAGCACGGTCCGGGCGCGGAAAATTCCTTCGGTGGCGTGGCGCAGGCTTACAGCGAATCGATTCCCATGCTGGTGATGCCCATGGGCTATGCGCGGCGGCTGGCGCAGATCGATCCAAATTTCAATTCCGTGACGAACATGCGTCCGGTGACGAAATCGGGCGAGGCAATCTGGTCGGCCGCGGAGATTCCGAATATTTTCAGGCGCGCGTTTTCGCACCTGCGTAATGGACGCGGCGGCCCGGCACTGGTGGAGATACCCGTCGATGTGTTCGCCGAGGAATTTCCCGGCACGCTCGACTACGCGCCGGCTAGCGCGGCGCGTTACGGACCGGATATTGCGGACGTGAGGCGTGCCGCGAAAGCACTGCTCGAGGCGAAGTCGCCGGTAATTTATGCGGGGCAGGGAATTCACTGGGCGCGCGCGTGGCAGCCGCTGCGCAGGCTCGCGGAGTTGCTCGGGGCGCCGGTTTGCACCAGTCTGGCGGGCAAGAGCGCTTTTCCGGAAGATCATCCTCTGTCGCTCGGCTCGGGTGGGCTGGCGTTTCCTCCGATGATTCCGCATTTCCTCGAAAAGGCGGATTGGATTTTCGGGGCCGGGTGCAGTTTTACGGAGACATCGTTCGGAATCGCGATGCCCAAGGGCAAGAGGTTCATTCACGCCACGCTCGATCCGAATCATTTGAATAAGGATGTGCGCGCGGAGATCGGGCTGATCGGCGACGCATACTTGACGCTGGATGCTGTGTGCGGCGAGGTCGAGAAGCTGATCAAGGCCCCACGCGTGTCGCAAGTGCCTGACGAAATCGCGGCGATCCGCAAGCGATGGCTTGAGGAATGGCGGCCGAAACTCACCTCGGAAGAGGCGCCGCTTTCCCCGTATCGTGTCCTTTGGGATCTGCAACAGACGGTCGACGTCGCCAACACGATTATCACGCACGATGCCGGCAGCCCGCGCGATCAGCTCGCGCCATTCTGGGTGACAAAGCAGCCGTTGACCTATCTCGGCTGGGGCAAGACGACGCAGCTCGGCTACGGCCTCGGCCTGGCCATGGGCGCGAAACTCGCCGCGCCCGAAAAACTCTGCATCAACGTGTGGGGCGATGCCGCCATCGGATTTACGGGCATGGATTTCGAGACTGCCGTGCGCGAGCGAATTCCGATTCTCTCCATCCTGCTGAACAATTTCAGCATGGCGATGGAGCTGCCGATCATGCCAGTCTCGACCGAAAAATATCGCTCGACGGATATTTCCGGAGACTACGCGGCGATGGCGCGTGCGTTCGGCGGTTACGGCGAGCGCGTGACGCAGCACTCCGAGATCGTGCCGGGGATCCGGCGCGGAATCGAGCAGACGAAAAAAGGCGTGCCCGCGCTGCTGGAATTCATCACCTCGAAAGAACTGACGGTTTCGAAGCAATATTACGGACTGAAATAGGATCCGCGATTTCAGAATTCGGTGGGGGAGATGTCATGAATCGATGTTTTCGTGTGGGTGGGGTTTGGCTCGTGTCGTTGGCATGGCTGCTGGCAGGCGCTCCCTTTGCCCTGGCGCAGAGCAAGTCCCCGCTGCCCACGTCGCCCGGCCAGGAGCTGTTCAATAAGAACTGCGCGTCCTGCCACGTCGGTCCCCCCGTCGCCGCGCGAGCTCCCGACCTGAAAGCGCTGATGGAGTTGACGCCGGAGACGGTCCTTGCGGCGATGACGACCGGACCGATGATTGTGCCGGCGCAGAAGCTGAGTGACGCTGAGAAGCGCCAGATCGCCGAGTATCTCGGTGGACGGCCGTTCGACGACAAGCATACGGGCGACGCGGCGTCGATGACTGGACACTGCGCGGCGAATTCTGTTCCCGGCGATCCTTCAAACAGCCCGTCGTGGAACGGCTGGAGCGCGAGCGGCGGAAACACGCGCTTCGCCACCGCAGCCGTGGCCGGTTTGACCGCAGCGGATCTCACTGGGCTGAAGCTGAAATGGGCATTCGGCTTCCCGAACGGCGACACGGCCTACGGGCAGCCGTCGATCGTCGGCGGGAGAGCATATATCGGAAGCGATATCGGGTATGTGTACTCGCTCGATGCCGCGACCGGCTGCGTCTACTGGTCGTTTCACGCGCACGCGGGCGTGCGAACCGCGCCGACGGTCGGGCCTCTCCAAGGCGCCGGCGCGGCGAAGGCGTACGCCCTCTACTTCGGCGATCTGCGCGCGAATGTCTACGCCGTCGACGCCGCTACAGGCCGGCAAATCTGGATGCAAAAGCTTTCCGACCATTACACCTCGCGCATCACCGCAGCGCCCACGCTTTACGAAGGACGGTTGTACGTGCCGATTTCTTCTACCGAGGAAGCATTCAGCGCGAGCCCGAGTTATCCTTGCTGTACGTTCCGCGGAAACGTGGTCGCGCTCGACGCTGCAACCGGCGAACAAGTGTGGCGAACGTACGTGATCCCCCAAGCGCCGCAGCCGACGCACAAGAATTCGGCCGGTGTGCAGCTGATGGCGCCGGCGGGCGCGGCGGTATGGAATTCTCCAACAATCGATCCGAAGCGGCGCGTGCTCTATGTCGGGACGGGCGATGCGTTCACCGAGCCTGCGGCGAAGAACTCAGACGCCGTGGTCGCCATCGGCCTCGATACGGGAAAAATCGCGTGGTCGTTCCAAGCCGTGCCCAACGATTCTTGGATGGTCGGCTGCGTCCCAGTGCCGAGTGAGAATTGCCCGAAGGATCTCGGCGTGGATTGGGACTTCGGATCCTCCCCGGTGCTGGTGACCAATTCGAATGGACGCGAGCTCCTGCTGGCCACGCCAAAGAGCGGAACGATTTCGGCGCTGGACCCGGATGGCCGCGGGGTTGTCGTCTGGAAGATCGATCTCGCGCTGAGGCCTGCGCCGAATAACGGCGAGATTGCGTTCGGCGGCGCTGCGGATTCCAAGCGCGCCTATATCGGGCTCGAGGACGGCCGATTCGTGGCCATCGACCTCGCGAGTGGAAAACTGGCGTGGGACGTGACGCTCGAATCGCTCGACAACCTCGGACCACCCACGATTAACGGCGAGAATCGCACGAAAGCCGGCCTGCGCTTCGGGCAGTCCGCGGCGGCGACGGAAGTTCCCGGCGCGGTTTTCACCGCCGGCTGGGACGGTTTTCTGCGCGCGCTTTCGACCGACGACGGGAAAGTGCTATGGCAATTCGATACCGCTCAGCCGTTCGAGACCGTGAATAGCGTCGACGCAAAAGGCGGCTCGATGGGCGGGCCCGGCCCGGTGGTCGCCGGCGGCATGGTCTACATGAGCTCAGGCTACGCGAATGTGGGCGGCGGAACGCCAGGCAATGTGCTGCTAGCTTTTTCAGCGAAGTGACGATGCAGGGGACCTGCGAATGAAGCGAAGTCTGAAAATCGTGTTGTTCGTCGCGTGCGCGTCGCTCGGGCTGGCTGTTTACGGTGCCGCCCAGGATTCGGTGCAGAACCCTCCGGCTCCGACGCCGGGGGCCGCGCAAGCGAAACCGCTCGCAGCCGCCTCGGGCACCGAAATCGGCAACGGCATCTTCGAGCAGAAGTGCGTTACCTGCCACGAACATCCGGCGACAGGATCGCGCGCGCCATCCTTTGCGACGATGAAATTGATGACGCCCGAAAAGATCTACGAAGCGCTGACGGCAGGACCAATGGCGGTCGTCGTTGGAAACACGCTGACGGACACGGAAAAGCGCCGAGTCGCAGAGGCTGTCGCGGGTCGGCTGATCGGCTCGACCGGGGAGGGCGATGCGAAGGCGATGCCGAATCATTGTGCGAGCAATCCTCCCGTGGCTGATCCCGCGTCTGCACCCGGCTGGAACGGCTGGGGCGCCGGCCCGGGCAACACGCGATTTCAAGCCGCGAAAGCCGCCGGGATAACGGCGGAGCAAGTGCCGCGCCTGAAACTAAAGTGGGCGTTCGGTTTTCCCATGGGGCTTTCGACGTACGGCCAGCCGACGATTGTTTCCGGACGCGTTTTCATCGCCAGCGACAACGGATATGTCTATTCGCTCAGCGCGGAGACGGGCTGCGTGTACTGGTCGTTCCAGGCGAAGGCCGCGATGCGCACCGCGATCAGCGTGGGACCGATTGCCGGCGCGGGCGACGCCAAATACGCGGCGTATTTCGGCGATCAGAAAGCCAACGTCTACGCGATCGACGCACAGACAGGAACACAAATTTGGACGCACCTGGTAGACAATCACGTGACTGCCCGCGATCCGGGAGCTCCGACTCTCGGGGACGGTAAGCTTTTCGTGCCGGTGTCAACGTTCGAGGAGTTTTCGGCGTCCGATCCACTCTATCCATGTTGCACGTTTCAAGGCAGCGTGGTCGCGCTCGACGCCAATACCGGCAAGCTGCTTTGGAAAACCTACACAATCGACGAAAAGCCGAAGCCGGTGAGAAAGAATTCCCAAGGAACGCAGCTCTGGGCGCCTTCGGGAGGCTCGGTGTGGAATTCGCCCACATTCGATCGCAAACGCGACGCCCTTTATTTCGGAACCGGCGACGGCCAAACCGAACCGGCTCCAGAGACTACGGACGCGGTGATGGCCCTGGGCGCCAAATCCGGCAAGCGTCTCTGGTTTCACCAGGGCGCTGCGGACGATTCGTTTCTCGGCGGCTGCGACAATGGCATTGCGAATCGCCCCGATAATTGCCCGCCGCACCAGGGCCCCGATTATGATTTCGGCTCGTCCGCCATGTTGCGCACGTTGCCAAACGGCCGTCGGCTCCTCGTCGCCGGACAAAAGAGCGGCATCGTCTTCGCGTTCGACCCGGATAAAAATGACGCCCTCCTATGGAGCACGAATGTTTTGCTGCCTGGACAGAAGCCGCCGGATTCTCTCGGCGAGATCGTATACGGCGGCGCGATGGACGATCAGAATGCGTACTTCGCCCTTCGCAGCGGCCGCATGATTGCGCTCGCGCTCGACTCCGGCAAAAAGGTGTGGGCCGTGCCACTCAACTCGGACGCCGCTGTCGCGCATTCGGCAGCGATCACCGGAATTCCCGGAGCGGTCTTCACCGGCGGCTGGGACGGGAAATTGCAGGCGCTATCGACCTCCGACGGTCACGTCCTCTGGCAATTCGACACGGCCCGAGACTTCAAAACGGTGAACGGCGTGAAAGCGAAAGGCGGAGCAATGGGCTCGGCAGGCGCGACGGTTGCCGGCGGAATGGTTTTCGTCGGCTCGGGCTACGCGGTTTTCAGCGGCGATCAGGCGGGCAACGTACTCCTGGCTTTCGCCGCCGAATAGCGGAGCGAGCCAGGAGCCGATCAGAGAACTAAGTTACGGCTACTTCGAGGGCGCGGCGGACGCAGCGGCCGCTTTCTTCGTAATCAGAATGTTCTTCAGCGCGTCCGGATCGTTCTTCATCTCTTCTTTGCCAGCAGGAAATTTGTTCTGCTGAAGAATGTAGGACATCACGTCGAGCGCCTGGTCCGCGGACAGACTGCCGGGCTTGTCCTGAGGCATCGTGCCCTGCACCAGCTCGAGGAAGTCGTTCATGGTCTGGCCTTCCCAGATGTCCATGAACGCGTCACCCGCCAAGGGAAGTGCCTGGCCGCTGCCGCTCAGATCCTCCATATGGCAGGCGCTGCAGGTGGTGTTGTATTGAGCTTTGCCGCGCGCCGCTTCGTCGTCGGTGTACACGCCGTCAAGCGTGGTCTTTGCCGGAGCAGGACCGGGCGCAGGTTTCGACGTCACCTTTGCCACCCGAGCGGGACTGGCCGCATGCGCAGACCGCATCTCTCCGCCCAGGCAAGCTCCCATCGCGACCATCAGCCCGCAGATTACCAGCGTTTTGATTCCCAGCTTCGAAGGATTCCTGTTTCCGCGCACGTTCATTTCGGTGCTGTCCCCTTGGTAGTTGGATGCGGCGTCACAAAGACGCGCAACATCATAACAAAGGCCAACGTCTATAGGACGGGCGCCATGAAGGCAGGGTTGCACCCTGCTGCCGGCAGAACCCCCACGTGGGGTGGCCGCGCCTCGCAAAGTCCGTCGATAGCGCGATGGAGCGCTGTGAAAGCGTTGGCGAACGGCCGCTTTGTTTGTTTCAGGCTGTGAAACAGGCCCGCGAGCCGGGAATCCGCCCTGGCTTTGAGAAGCTGGCTCGACTGCTTGACATCGCCCGGCACCGCACCTAATGTAGGACGGTTTTGTTGATCCGATCGGCGCGCAAAGGCGCGCGAAGGGGTGGATCGGAGCCAGGGGGAATTCCCGTAATGATGTGGATCTATCATTTCTGCGTTTGGCTGCAGCACACCACGGTTGGCGTCAATGTATCGGAGTCGCTCTGGCTCTTCCCGTTCATCGAAACGATTCACATCTGGGGCATCATTCTGCTCGTAGGAACCACCGGCGTCCTAGACATGCGGCTGCTCGGATTCGTTTTGACCAACCAGCGCGTCTCCGAATTGCATCACCGCTTGATCAAGTGGACTTGGACCGGCTTCGCCGTGATGTTCATCACAGGCTCGTTCATGTTCTCCTCGGAAGCCACGAAGATGTATGAAAACGGTGCCTTCCGTTTGAAGATGTTGCTCATCGTTCTCGCTGGATTGAACGCCATAGTTTTCGAATTTACGGCTTTTCGCAAAGTCGCCAACTGGGACAGTCAGGCCCGCGGTCCCATCGGTGCGAAAGTCGCCGCGTGCGTTTCGCTGCTCGCCTGGGTCGGCGTGATCGCCGCGGGCCGCTGGATCGCCTACTGGTAATCTCCGCGCACCGAGCCAAAATTACGGCGCCGTAGGCCGCAGGCAGTGCGCCGCTATACGCGATACGTCCTCTCATCATTGACACCTTCAAACTCCATCTGCTATAGCCTCGCCAGGGGAAACTAGGGGAGGTACGCGAAGGGCACTAAACATCCTGTCAGAGGCAATCTCAGGGGGGACTATGAGACTCGGGTGGATCCTTGGGCTCTGCATTTTTGTGTTCGCCGCCGCTGTTTCCGCGCAGACAATTTCCACATCTCAAATCAGAGGCACGATTCAGGACGCAAGCGGCGGAGCCGTGGCCGGCGCCAGTATCACGCTCACCCACGTGGCCACCGGTGCGGCGCGCTCGACCACCAGTGCGCCGGATGGAGCCTACGCGTTCCCCGATTTGACGGTCGGCACCTATGACCTTGAAGTCACGAAATCGGGATTCAGCAAGTATCTGCAAACGGGAATTGTGATGGAGGTCGGAGGCAATCCGACGATCAATGTTGCCTTGACGGTCGGCGCAGTCACACAAGAAGTCACTGTGCAAGCCGAAATGGTGACCGTGGAAACGCAGAACGAAGGCGTCGGGCAGGTGACCCCTCCGCAAGAAGTTCAGGATCTGCCCCTTAATGGACGTCAGGTGACCGACCTGCTGAGTCTCTCCGGTGCCGTGGGCCAGGGCCGAGCGTTTCGCGCCTCGTATCCGTCGTCGGCGGTTATTTCAATCGCCGGTGGCGCCCAAGGTAGCGTGGCCTATTGGCTCGACGGTGGCACGCACAACGATCCTCTGAGCAATCAGAATCTTCCGCTGCCATTCCCGGACACAATCGAGGAGTTCAAGGTCGAGACCAGCTCCCTGCCCGCGCAGTACGGCACGCATCCTTCCGGCGCAGTCACCGTGATCACGAAGTCTGGCTCGAATGCGTTCCACGGCGACGCTTTTGAATACGTGCGCAATTACATTTTCGATTCCAAGAATACAGCCTTCGCTGCGGCGACCGAGCTGAATCCAGTTACGGGCGGCACCTTTGCGTTCCGTCCGCCTCTGAAGCGCAATCAGTTTGGCGGCACTATCGGGGGGCCGATCCTCAAAGATAAACTCTTCTTCTTCGTCGGCTGGCAGGACACGATTCAGCGATCGACGAATCCGGCTCAGACTGATCTTCCTACCGCCGCGATGCTCGGGGGCGATTTCCAACCGTGCCTTGGCACCACGCCTCAGCTACTGGCCGCTCCGTGGGGCACCGGAACTGCCACGGACGGCGCGAGTGGCGCCAACGCGACCAACCCATTGAACTTCAGCCCGGTCATCAAGGCGCTAGAGGCCTACATGCCTGTCGCGCCAGCGGCGGGACCGCTGGGCGTAGGTTCACCGACGCAATGCGGCCAATACAATTACCAATCCCCGTCCAACTTCACCGAAAATCAGGGAATCGCGAGAATCGACTACCACATGAGCAACCGAAATACGATCTTCGGCCGCTACTTCATTACGAACTGGGTGCAGCCGCCGGGCACGCCGGATAAATTGCCGGACGGAAACCCGGACCTCTTGATCGCGGCAATCGACGGGCAGTTCAATCGCGTACAGAACCTGACTCTCGGCGACACGTATCTCATCAGCTCGAATATCGTGAACAACTTCCGGGCCACGGGAAATCGCAGCAGAAACCTCACCGTTGAAAATACAACTGTCGATCTCAACGATCTTTTTGCGCAGGCCGGGATCACTTCAGGTATCAATATCTACCAGCAGAGTCCGCCCAATTTCCCCAACTACATGGCGGATTTCAACCCCACCGGAGGAGGACTCTTCGGTCTCACTCCTTCCACTCCGAGTCTTCAGCCATACGATACCCTCGAAGCTTCCGACGATGTCGCCTGGACGCACGGAGCCCACCAGATTTCATTCGGGGTGGACTTCATCAACCTGAGAGCGTTTGCCCACAACTATCTCAACAACCAGGGCAATTTCCTTTTTGATGGAACGCAAAGCGGCTGCAGCCCCTGCCTGTCTTCGGGCCTTTCCGACTACCTGTTGGGCGAGACATCTGGAAGCGGCGGCTACACACAGGCTGCTCCGGTCCCTTCGCTTCAGCACCAGAACATTTTCGCGCTCTACGTGCAGGACGCTTGGAAGGTGAACCACAAACTGACTGTTACAGCGGGACTACGGTGGGATCCGTTTTTCGGGCACTACGTTCCCGGCGGCAAGGATGTTGTGAATATCTCGCTTCCGAACATCATCGACGACGTTCACAGCACGAAATACCCATTCGCACCGGCCGGCTTTCTGTTTCCCGGCGATCCGGGAGGACCTCAGGGCGACAAGCTCACGCCCAACGATCTGAACAAATGGAGCCCGAGGCTGGGTCTGGCGTGGGATCCCAAGGGCGACGGGCGCATGGCCATTCGCGCCGGATTCGGGATCTTTTACGATTTCCCGAATTTCTCTTACGACCAGTTCGGTTTCGAGGAACCTTATGGCGGTTCCTTCAGCATTCCGGGCGCTGCCTGTACGACGTTCCCATGCAGCACTGATCTCACCAATCCGTGGGCAAATTACCCGGCATTTACCTCGTACTTGAATGCCGCTCCAACCTTGCATCCAGCAGGGACAAATCCGTTCGGCGGGGGGCCGGGGACGAGCACGGACTTTGTCGGTGGAGGCCCCAACGACGTCGCGTACCTTCCTGACGCGTTAATCTTCAGCTATCCCCAGAAGATCAAGCCCACCTACGTCATGCAATACAACCTTGCTGTGGAAAAGCAGCTAGGAAGAAACTGGCTGATATCCGCTACGTATCTGGGGAGCCAGCAGCGCCACCTCTGGGGTAATAACGAAGCCAATCCAGGTCTTCAGGGTCCATGCACGCCGAATGACGGCGGCCTGGGACCATACCCAAATGGCTATCCATTTCCCGCCGGAATAACCTGTAGTGCTCCGGGCGGCGGAGGGAACACAATCTCCGGGCCCTGCACAGGACCTCTTGCTGGGGCACCGCCATTCGCTTGCCCCGGAATAATTGGTCCCGCTGCCAGCTTGAACGCGAACCGCCTTTTCTACCACTACAATTTTGGGAGTCCTGTTTTCTTGGGCTCGATCTGCGGCACGCCATCAATTTCCGCACCGGGAACCTCCTGCTATGGGGAAACGCTGCTTTTGGAAGAGCAAGGCACCGGAAACTACAACGGTCTGCTGCTCTCCGCAAAACACTCCTTTGCGAGTCACTACACGTCGATTACAAATTTCACTTGGTCACACTGCATCTCGGACAATTACACGACGACCCTCGGATTCTTTCTTGCAGCAGAGTCGGTGCCGTACGACCGGCCTGCGGACCGCGGCAACTGCCCAAGCGCGGACACGCACGCCATTTTCAATCAAACGCTCGTAGCCGAGACGCCCACTCTCTCCAACCACCTGGAGGACATGATTCTCGGGCACTGGCGGTTCGACCTTTCGGCGATCATCCAGTCGGGCACGGACATTGAACCGCTCAATCTCCTCGACTTTTCCGGGAGCGGCAACGGACTTACCCAGCGGCCTGATCTGATTCCGGGTGCCGATCCCTATTGCCATCCCAAGGGGCGCACGTGTTGGCTCAATCCGGCTTCGTTCGCGCCGCCGACGGCATATACCTTCGGGAACGTGAAAGACAACAGCCTGTTTGGACCAGGCTCGATCATTTTCAACACAGCGCTGGAGCGAGTCTTCCCGATCCGCGAGGGTCAAGCCATCACTTTTCGCTGGGAGGTATTTAATTTCCTGAATCACCCGAACCTGTACCCACCGCAGGCTTTCGTTGTTCTGCCGACGTTCGGTCAACCCACTGCCGGTAGCACCGCGGGTTTGGGAGCTCTCAACCAGACCGTGAACGATCCGCGGACGATGCAGTTTGCGTTGAAGTATACGTTCTAGCAAGCGATGCCGAATCCCCACCGAGCGGCTGGCGCGCGTCGGCCGCTCGAAATTTCACTTCATCGTAGCGAACGCTCGTGGCATCATGCGCGGTCGCGCCCGTTGGCATCCGACGCGCGGATTGCGTTATGCTGTTAGCTCGTTTGGGTGACTTTCGCGTGAAGTTACGTCTGGCGTCGAAAACGTTGGTGGCGTTCATGGTAGCCGCGGCCTTGTCGCTCAGTGCCGCTCCAGCGGATGCGCATCATTCCGGCGCGATGTTCGACATGGCGCACCTGATCACGCTCACGGGAGTGGTCACGAAGGTCGAATGGACGAATCCTCACACGTTCATGTACGTCAACGTAGAGAACGACAAGGGCGTCGTCGAGGAATGGGCGATTGAAATCAATAGCCCCAATTTTCTGCGCCACAACGGCTGGACCAGTTCGACCGTGAGCGCCGGCGACACGATCACCTGTACGGGCGCGCCGGCGAAGAGCGGCTCGAAGTTCATGCACGGGATGACCGTGGAGCTATCCAGCGGCGTGCAGCTCAGGTCTTAGAATTTTGAAATCGCGCTGCAATAAAACGTTTCTCGGGGGGGAAGTCAGCATGCGATTGGTGAACCGGTTCTGTCTTGTCATAATTTCGGCTGTGGCCATCGCATCCGCCGCAACCGTGGCAGTCGCGCAGCAGCAGCCCCCTCCGCCGCCCCAGCAGCAGGCTCAGCCCGAACCGGGCCGCCCGGCTGTCGGCGGATTTCCCATCGGGCCGCCGGGAAAAATCCTCGAATTGCGCGCCGATCCCGCCACCGTCCAGCCGGGCCAGACGACCACGCTGCACTGGCACGCCGTCAACGCTGACGACACCTACTTCGATAACTGCCTCGGCATCGTGCCCACTTTCGGCAGCCACGAGGTGACGCCCAAACAAACCACGACGTACACGTTCACGGTCAAGGGCCGCGCCGGCGGAGACACGAAATCCGTTACGGTCACCGTAGCAGGCACGCAGCCCGCTCCCGCGTCCGTCACCGGCGCGTGCGGTGATCCGCACAATCAGCCCGTCCCGCACTCGGCCGACGGCCATCCCGACCTTTCCGGCGTTTACATCGCAGGCTTCAGCCTCCGCCCGGTCGACAACATCAAAGTGAGGCCCGGCGCCGAAAGTTTCAAAATCGTCCCCAAGGAAGATGACCTCGGTCAGGGCGTCACCTGCGTTCCGCCCGGCGTCCCCGCCGCGACGATGCAGCCCTATCCGCTGCAGATCATCCAGAAGCAGGGGCTCGTCGTAATTCTCTACGAGGCCTACCATATTTTTCGCGTGATCCCCACCGACGGCAGCACGCATCCAGACGACCTAGACCCGACCTACATGGGCAATTCCGTCGGACATTGGGACGGAGACACCCTCGTCGTCGACGTCACCGGCTTCAACGACAAAACCTTCATCGGAAATTACAAGCACACCACGTCCTACCACGTTGTCGAGCGCTACCACCGCGTTTCCTATGCGGAGCTTGACTACTCCGCGACAATGGACGATCCGAACGTGTGGGCGGAGCCCTGGACGATGTCGAGCAAGATGCGCCTGCACCCGGAGTGGCAAATTCAGGAGTACGTTTGCGAAGATAACAACAAGGACTATAAGGATCTGCTCGAGAGCAAGTAGCGCCGCGGCGCCCTATTATCGACATACGATATCGCCATACAAAATCAGGAGGCCCGACACAATGAGAATTAAAACTGGAATCTTGCTGGCGGTGTTTGTCGCGCTGCTCGCGGCACCCGTCGTGACTGCGCACCATTCCACTGCGATGTACGACATGGAGCACCCCAGCACTTTCAAGGGCATCGTCACACGCGTCGAATGGACCAACCCTCACGGCTACATCTACCTCAACGTCAAGAACGACAAGGGCGTCGTCGACGAATGGGCCATGGAAATCAACAGCCCCAACTTCCTGCGCCACAACGGCTGGACCAGCGACATGGTGAAGCCCGGTGACGAAATCACCGTGACCGGCGGCGCCGCCAAAAGCGGCGCAAGAACCATGCGCTGCACCAGCGTAACGCTAGGCAACGGTCTCGTCCTCCGCTCTTAGGTTTACAGGTACGTCACCCCGTTTCGTAGGGGTGAAGCCTTTCGGCCCTCCTCCCTTCGGGCGAAAGCGTGGGGCCTTAGCGCCACGAAAAACTCGTCATGGGGAAAACAGGCTTCCGCCCCCCTCCCGCCTCGTCAAATGGCCAAAGGATAGGTTGACTTCACAATTCACCGGGGTACTATCGCGCGGGGGAATCGACGGTCATGGCGCATTTGTGCAGGTTGCTCCAGGAGAATTCCTTCATCATGTGGCTCGACTCCAACGTCATCCTGTCGTTGGTGTTCGAAATCATGCACTACTCCGGATTTTTCCTGATCGTCGGCACCACCGCGATCGTGGATCTCCGCGTCTTGGGTCTGGCGGGCCGCGAAGAACAGCCGTCCGCGCTGGCCGAGCAGCTGCGGCCCTGGATGTGGACCGGCGTGGTGATGGCCTTCGTCTCCGGATTTTTCATGTTCTCCGCGGATGCCCTGGATTTCTACGAAGCCTACACATTCCGGTTCAAAGTCGGCATCGTGCTCGTCGCGTTGATCTGCGGCGTGGTGGTGTACAGCAAGACGCGCCGCTGGGAAAGTTTGCCTTCAATCCCGGTGGGGGCGAAGGTCCTGGCAATCATCTCCCTGATGCTGTGGATTGGCTCGATTCTGGCGTCCGTCGAAGTGCCGGCGATTTCGGGCGTCGGATAGTTTTCCATGCGGCGCCCGCGCCGCAAGTTGGGAACTGAGGTCCGCTCAAATGCTGAGCTTCTTCATGGCCATCGCGAGGTGGCTGCAAAGCACCTGGTGGGCGCTCGACATCAGCGGTTCCACCTGGATCTATCCCTTCGTGCAAGCCACGCATTTCACCGGCCTGTCGATGTGGATCGGCACGAACCTGTCGCTCGATTTACGCATGATGGGCATCGGCAAGAAGCGGCGAACGGCGGCGGAGCTTTCCGAAGCACTCTTCTGGTGGAACTGGCTCGGGCTCCTGATCGCCATCACCGGCGGATTCCTGCTCTTTTCCAGCGCCGCGACCAAGTACATCCCCAACCCCGCGTTCGAGATCAAGCTCGGCATCTTCGTTCCTCTCGGCATTATCGTACATATCATCAATCAGCAGAAGGTGAAGACGTGGGGGGCTACCTCGGAATCCTCGGGCGTCGCAAAACTCATGGGACTCTTCGAGCTGCTGATTTGGTTTACGGTGATCACGTGTGCTGTCTCGATTCCGAATTTCGATACGCATTAGCGCGCATGAAATCTCGCCTGGGTTTCATCGTCCTCGCCGCGGTGTTCGCGCTGTCCGTCTCGGCTTGCGGCGGTCACGGCAACAGCGAATCATCGCTGCCGTCCGCCGCCGTCGATCCCGCAACGGCCGGTTCGATCAGCGGCGCGGTCACGCTCGATGGCGCGCGGCCGGCCCTGAAACCCATCGACATGAGCGCGGCTCCCGCATGCGTACAGGCGAATCCTTCGCCGGTGGTGCCTCCGATCGTTGTCACCGGCGACAAAGGCGCGCTGGCGAACGTGGTCGTTTACGTGAAGGACGCGCCCGGCAACTACCGCTACGACACGCCGGCCGACACCGTCGTCCTGCAGCAGAAAAACTGCATGTACGAGCCGCACGTGGTCGCGCTGATGACCGGCCAGCCCTTCGAAGTCCAGAACAACGACCCGACCATGCACAACGTCCATCCGATGCCGAAGCGCAACCGGCAGTGGAGCACATCGCAACCGGC
>Ga0209007_1000258_pt1 | contig 26477 bp, 25 predicted proteins | sample JacPinW_OM1H0_O2_FD_187961 | JGI IMG/M metagenome (GOLD analysis project Ga0209007, IMG submission 187961) | Forest soil microbial communities from Algoma, Ontario, Canada - Jack Pine, Ontario site 1_JW_OM1H0_O2 (SPAdes) (version 2) | ecosystem: Environmental > Terrestrial > Soil > Boreal... | reverse complement strand
CTTCTTTCCCGGTTCGTCCGTCGCGCCGTAGTTTGCAAGCAGCAGAAGCGCCCGCGCCAATCGTTTTTCGGATGAGTTGAACAGTTGGTCCACCAAGTCCGCCTGGACTCGAATATTACGCGCCAGCATATACGCGATGAAGCGATCCGAGAACTCGTGCTCACTGTGGAGTACGCGAATCATTTCATCTTTCGAAATGATGAGGACAGTGGTGGGGCTAATGGGCGGTCGCGGTCGCCATACAAATTGACTGGCCCGCAAGACACCCCTCACCGAAAAAATCTCCAGGGGCCAAAACCGCCACGACCGCTTCTTTACCGCTTGTACTAACCACGGCAAGGCTGACGGCGCCTTCTTGAATGTACATGACGTTCTTCGCCGGATCGCCTTGCGCGAAGACAATTTCCTTCGGGTGAAATTTGCTGACTTTTCGTCCGAGACCAGCTGAGTCAAGGAACAATTCCACGTCGAACGCGGAGCTTCTGGAATCAGGCTTTTTGCGCGAGCGGTCGCCCTTCGCAGGCTTACGCCGAGCTGGGGGAGTCGGCATGCGCCAAGCTAGCATGGAATCTTGTAACTGTTCAATAATGGACAACTTCAAGTTCGGTGCAATAATGGATATGTATGCCGAATCTCTATTTCTGGGAGCCGGAAAACCAAAACCACGGCATTCTGCATGCCGTGTTGGCGTGGGACGAATGTGATCGCGTGCTCGATTGCGCGTCAGCAACTAATCTCGGAGCGGAGTTTCCCACCGGATCGATGAATGTCGGCAGCTCCGCCACGGTTGCCATCCTTTACGTGCGTCCCGATGAAGCGAACAAGGTGGGTTGAAGGTTTCTACCGGGTCGACGCAGATGTAACGAAAATCCACGAGGCCCTCGGGACTCTGAAAAGAATTCCGGCCATCATCCTTGGTATGAACGGATAGCGGTGTTCAATCGGAGGCTATTCTGATTCGCTGTCCCCACTGCGAGTCGATAATTCATTTTGAGAACGCGCCTTCGTCGGCTGTTACCTGCTGGATGTGCCAATCAACCATTGAACACGGTTCCGTCTCTTCTAATTCCGGCCCGCCGACAATTCGGGTACCGTCACTACCCCGGGAAAGGCCTAGCCCCATCGGGTTGTCGGAAACTCCGTTTCCGGACGCCGCGAATCCCAAACTCCCCGAAGGCGAGCATTTCAGGGTTTGCGTCGTGGAAGGACGGTCGCAGGGAGCAGAATTTGAAATTACGAGTTTAATCACGACGATCGGACGAATGGGAGGCGGTGCGGACGTCGAAATCGATGATCCTGAAATTTCCCGGTCACATTGTGCTATCGAGATCAGGCACGACGGAATTCTCTTATACGATCTGCGTTCGACGAACGGAACCTATGTGCACAATTCTCGCGTTTCGGTGATCCGATTGGACCCGATGTCGATTTTTCGAATCGGAACGTCGCTGCTGCAACTGAACACGACTTGACGATGTGTGACCGGACGAGGTCGTACTGGCACCCGCGTGAGTTTCATGGACGATGGGATTTGCTGAAAGATGCGGTTTCGGGGGGCCCGCCACCTGGAGGCGTTGTGGGAGAGAAGAAGCAGATTTCGTACTGCTACGACGGAGAATACAAGAACGACGATACGGTCACTGACCCTGACGGGACAGCGTCGGCTCCAGAAAAAGGAGCGATTATCGGAATGCACGGTCAAAACTGGCGAGTGACACACGTTGGAAAGACGGTCGCCAAGGATGAATTCGTCGCATACAAAATCTATCTCGCAGGAGCCTGACTGCGAACATCAGATTGTTTATTCCACCGAAACAAAGTCGCCGCCCGCAATCGCCTGTTCTATTGCTTTAATCAAACAGGCGCGGCCAGATCGCGCATTTGCAAGCCGATGAATGCGAGACGCGGGCTTGCAATTTGAAAGCGCGAGTCTAGACAGGCCGTTCGAGCGCAGCGCGATCCCACTTTCCGTTGACGGCGGCTGCTTCGTAGGTTGACTGGAAAAAATCAAGGACGGCGCTCTGGGGATCGGCGGAACTGCGCACCGCATCGTAGGGAAGCAGGTATTCGCTCAGCCGGGCGTTGTATGCCGCCTCGGCCGGCAGGACTTTGGAGTTGCGAAAGCCCGGGGGTTCCGGCGCAGCGTAGGCGTAAAACATCGGCGCGTCAAATCCCCCGTGGCCCGGCCACCAGCCCACGCTGCTGACTTCGTGCGAGTAAGCCTCGCGCGTTACCGCGTCGGCACTCGGCCGGTCCGGCGCGCGGCGGCCGGAAAACCGGGTCACCGCCAAGTCGAAGCTTCCCCAGAAAAAATGGACCGGGCTGCATTTGCCAATAAAGCGCGCGCGGAATTCCTTGCACAGCGCGTCGACGGTCGTCAACGCGCGCCAGAATCGCTGGCTGTAGACCCGATCGTAGGATGCGTGGGTCGTATCCATATCGAACCGGATGGGGTTGGCGATCTCGACCGGCATAGGCCAGATCTTCGCGTCGATCGAAAGAGACCCAAGCGTCGATTTGAACTCGCGGTAGAAATCGGCCACGCTGCGCGGGGTCAGCGCCATCGTTATCGTTTCGTCGCGGCCGCTCGTGAACCGCAAGACATGATCGATAAAATCGAACTCGCATTCCACATTTCCGAAGCGGTACGGAATTGCCGAGGTGGTGAGGCCGCGGGCGCTGACGTAGAGCGGGACCTGCCACCAGTGATTCAGCCGCGGCGACAGCGCCAGGCGCAGCTTGCCCACCATCTGCGTCCACATGTGCAGGGTCGCTTGTGTCGCGGCCCATTCGCCCAGCGCAAGCGCCGGCCACGCTTCGTCGCGAGATAATCCAGAGAGTGTGGGCTTGCTGGCCATTGCGTCTCCGCCCGAGGGCTACACTTCCATGTTGTCAACGTAGCACCAGCGCCATTCTTCGCCCGGCTCGATCGACCGCATGATCGGGTGGTGAATGGCACGGAAATGTTTTGTGGCGTGCTTGTTCTTTGAGCTGTCGCAGCAGCCGACGTGGCCGCAGCTGAGGCACATCCGCAAATGGACCCAGCTGTCGCCCATCTTCAGGCACTCTTCGCAGCCGTTGGTGTTTGCATGAACTTTCTTGATTTCCTTCACGTGCGGACAAGCATCGGCCATGGTCGATTCTCCCTAAGGCGATGAAAAGTCATGTTGCGGGCGGCCCTCAGGCAAGCCTATCGCCGGCGCATTTTTGCGAGCAGGCGCAAAACTTCGACATACATCCAGACCAGCGTGACCATGATCCCGAACGCGCCATACCATTCCATGTACTTGGGCGCATGGGCCTGAACGCCAGTCTCAACAAAATTAAAATCGAGAATCAGATTCAGCGCGGCAACGATGACGATGAGCACGCTGATCAGAATTCCCGCCGGTCCGGCACTGTTGAGGAGCGGAACTTCCCTGCCGAACATCCGCAGAACCATGTCGACCAGATACACGACGGCGATGCCGCCGGTCGCGGCGATGACGCCGATCGTGAACTTCGGCGTGGCCCGGATCGCCCCCGAGGTATAGAGGACAAGCATCACGACCGTAATGCCCAGCGTGAGGCCCAGCGCGTTGATGGCAATGCCGTGATAACTCTGCTCGAGGAATGCCGAAAGCCCTCCCAATGCGAGCCCCTCGAGAAGCGCATAGATGGGAGCGGTGATCGGCGACCATTCCCTCTTGAAAATCGTCACCATGGCGAAGACGAAACCGCCGATCAGTCCGCCGACCATCCAGGGCATCGCCGCAGGGACGCCTTGCGTGTTGGCGATCCACCAGGTCCAGGCCGCCGTAGCGGAGACGCAGAAAAGAAGGAATCCAGTTTTGTTCACCGTGCCCTGAAGGGTCATCGAATCGCCCGTGGCGACGCTGCCTTCAAAGGTCTTGGCGTTCAGAGCCGGGTTGGAGGTTTTGAATAGGCCGGGCATTTTCCAACTCCTTTCACGTCGCCATTCTACTCGGAATTGCGTTCCGATACACTCTACGCTCCCGATGTCCGGAACCAAAACCTCGCCGAAGGGCAATCGCATTCGCGTTCGACGGCTGCGGCGCTCCGAGCTGCCGACCAATACCGTCAAGTTGGCGCGATACTTGATCGGCAAGACGTTGGTGCACGACCTGCCGCAAGGACGAATCAGCGGCCGGATCGTAGAGACCGAGGCCTATCCGGTTGGCGACGCTGCCGGCCATGCCTTCACGGGGCGGTCGCGGGCCAACAATTCGCTTTTCCTGGCGCATGGCACGGCCTACGTGCGCTTCACCTATGGATCCTGCTGGCTATTCAATGTTGCGAGCGAGGTGGACGGAGTCGGGGCCGGAGTGCTGATCCGCGCACTGGAACCGCTCGAGGGGACTGCGGTGATGGAGCGCAGCCGCGGTACATCTCGCCTGCGCGACCTGGCACGGGGGCCCGGGAGGCTGGCGGAGGCTCTGGGCATCGACAAGGGGCTGGACGGCCTTGATCTCTGTTCTGGCGGCGGTAAAATCTGGCTGGGGAGCGCCGTGCGCCGCGCCGGGACCATCGGAGTGAGCATCCGCATCGGAATCACGCGCGATGCTCACCGGCGGCTCCGATTCTTCGAGCGCGGCAACCCATTCATCAGCGGACCTCTACTCCTCAATTCCCGATCCACCGGCAAGCACCCGGCTTCCCTTTAGCAAACCCCTGTTGCGGCTTTGACAATTGTGCCGTAGCTGCCAATAGACGCTCGTTGCCGAGAGGGCCAAATTGGGGGTAGTACCAGTACCCACTTTGGAGGAAGCGATGCGTCCCGTTGTGCGTTTTGCCGTGGTTCTGTTGTGCTATGCGGCTCTTTTCATACCCCCGGTTTTTGGCGGCGGGCACGTACACAACGGCGTGCACCCACACGGCAAGGTCTTGGGCGTCGTGTCGCAGACCAACCTCGGACACATCGACCAAACCGACGCCAGAATGGGCTCCGACGTCTACTCTTGCGAGAACCTGAGCACGGACGACGGCGGCACCATGCGAGTGCGGATTTCGGGCGGCCAGATTTTCCTCGCGACGCAGAGCGATGCGGAGCTTGAAGACGAAAACACCGAAATCGAAGTGCTGGCTGACAGCGGCACGATGGGATTTTCGGAGCCGTCGACGGGCACCCTTTCGATTCGAACTCCGGCGGGAATGGTGCGGGCGGAAGGCGGCTCGGCGGCAGCTGGAGAGATCACCTACAAAGGGACGAACGAGCTGATTATTACCGCGATGCGCGGCAATCTGACGCTTGATAGCGACGGCGAACTGCGCACGATTCCTGAAGGTAAGTCGGCGGACGTGACGTTTCAGGATGCGTTGTCGCAAGCCTGCCATGAACCCGCTGCGCTCGAGCAGGCATCCACGCACCCAAAGATTGACTTCTTGATTCTAGTCCCGGCTGCTCTGGCCATTCCGAGCTACATTCTCTGGCAGGAGATGACGGAAAGTAACTCGAAACCGACCAATTGATCGATTTTCGTGGCCCGTTTAGGCCGCGTTGTATTGCCGTCGGTTCCGGGTCAGGTCCAGGGTGCCCACATGCCGCAGAAAGAAAACGTCGAAGCTGTCAATCGCGCGATCGCACGGTTCAACGCCAGAGATCTGGAAGGCTATCTCGAAATGTTCGACAAGGCCGTGATGTTCCACGGATTGTCGCGCAGGCTCAAGCCGGGTGTCGGCGGGCTGCGGGATTACTACTCGGCGCTTCGCGAGGGATTTCCCGACATGCGGCTATCGAGCGAAGACGTGATCGCCGAGGGCGAAAAAGTCGCGAATCGCTACACGTTTTATGGCACGCACAAGGGACAGTACATGGGTGTCGCGCCGACTTCAAAGCTGATTATTTCGCCGGGCATGGTGATCCATCTTTTCCGCGCCGGAAAATGCATCGAGACGTGGCAGTCGACCGACGCGCTCGGATTCCTGACGCAACTCGGAGTGGCTCAACCACTCGTCCAGAAGTAAACCCCTCCCACGCCAGATCCTGTCCCGGGACTACCTTGCAGCCGACTCTAGGGATTCGGCGCAATAGAACTGTGAATTTCCGCGACAGGTCGAGGTCCGCTGCTGCGACCCAGACGTGTGTCGTAAGGTGGCCCGACGCCAATCGGCCCCGGCGCATCCGGACGGTTTTGGGCGCCGCTTGCAATCAGCTGCAGCCCCGCGATGAACAGAAGCCGCCACGCAAAGCAACCGACGCCCACGAGAGCGAACTGAATTCAGTGAGCCGGGCGCAGACATCATGCAGATGCGGTAGCTGCGCCTTTGAAGAACGCCAGCAGATCGGCGTTGATTTGATCGGCGTGCGTTGCGGGCATGCCGTGCGGGTAGCCCGGATAGGTCTTCAGCGTGGCATTTTTCAGAATCTTCGCGGACGAGCGGCCGGCCGCGTCGATGGGCACGATCTGGTCGTCTTCGCCGTGCAGCACGAGGACGGGAATGTCGATCTTCTTCAAGTCCGCCGTAAAATCGGTTTCCGAAAAAGCCTTAATGCAATCGTAGTGCGCCTTCATGCCGCCCAACATGCCCTGTAGCCACCAATGTTCGCGGATGCCCTCGGAGATGACCGCGCCCGGGCGATTGTAACCGTAGAAAGGCAACGTGATGTCCCGGTAGAACTGCGGCCGGTTCGCCGCAAGGGCCGTGCGCAGGCCATCGAAGACCTCGATTGGCGCACCGAGCGGATTTGCTGGGGTCTTCAACATCAGCGGCGGCACGGCGCTGATCAGCGCCGCTTTCGCGACGCGCTTCGAGCCGTGGCGTCCGAGATAGCGTGCCACTTCACCGCCTCCGGTCGAGTGGCCTACCATGATCGCGTCGTGCAGATCGAGATGTTCAAACAGCGCCGCCAGATCGTCCGCGTAGGTGTTCATCTCATTGCCGTCCCAGGTTTGCGTGGAGCGGCCGTGCCCGCGCCGATCGTGCGCGATCACGCGATAACCCTTCTGCCCGAAGAAGAGCATCTGCCCGTCCCAGTCGTCGGCGGTAAGCGGCCAGCCGTGGCTGAATACAATGGGTTGACCCGAGCCCCAATCCTTGTAAAAAATCTTGGTTCCGTCCTTTACGGTAATCGTCGGCATGCTGCCTCCTAAGCGAATGGACTGCGGCGAGTTCCGGCTACAACGCAGTGATATAGCAGAAATGTTACAGCGGCATTATACGCGCGCGCCGTGCGAATCGTAAGCGCTGCGCTTCCGCACTCACCGCCTACAGCGTTGCGCTTCCGAGCTTACTATTTTGATCGGATAGGCTCCTGCCGCTGATTCAGCGAGAATCAGTCGTTTTGGATGGACCAATTTCTCGCATGAGTGAGGAGAAGACAGCATGAGCGCAGCATCCAGATCGTTGGTCTACGAGAACTCGCCGCTCTCCGCCGAGGCGTCCGCATCGGGTGTGTCCTGGGCCGCAGTCATCGCAGGGGCCTTCGTAACCGCCGCGCTTTCGCTGATTTTGCTCGCACTGGGCGCGGGTGCCGGGTTGTCTTCGCTATCGCCGTGGACAAACTCGGGCGCGCCGGCTTCTGCGGTCAAACTCGGCGCGCTGATCTGGATTGCGCTTACCGAGATTATTTCCGCCGGCATCGGCGGATATTTGGCAGGCCGTCTGCGCACGAAATGGACGGGCGTGCACACCGACGAAGTCTACTTTCGCGATACGGCTCACGGATTTCTGGTTTGGGCAGTAGCGCTGGTGATTTCCGGCGCATTGCTTACCACGGCGTCCAGCGCGATGGTCGGGGCTACGGCCCGAAATCAAAACGAATCGCAGGCTGATGACACCCGGCTGAATCCAAACGATTATTTCGTGAACACTCTGTTTCGATCGTCGCAGCCACTTCCGGCGAATGAGTCGTCTGCGCGCACTCAAGCAGCCCTGATCTTCGCTCATGCGCTCGCGCAGGGGGCGCTGACGGACGACGATAAGAACTACGTTGCAGATCAGGTCGCCGCCGCTGCCGGCATCAACCGCGCTGACGCCGAGCAACGCGTCACCGACACGTTCCAGCGCGATCAACAGGCCGCCGACGCCGCGCGCAAGGCTGTCGCCCACGCCCTGTACTGGCTGTTCGTAGCCTCGCTCATCGGCGCCTTCTGCGCGAGCTACGCGGCTTTACTTGGCGGCAGGCAGCGCGATCGCACGAGGACTTAGACTCACAAGATACAGGCGCGAGATTCGTAACGGAATTCAGTCGTTTCCGAAAGGAGCTTCGAATGCGTTCCATTATCTTGTTGCTGCTGGGTGTTCCGATCCCGCTGATTATCTTAATCGGCTTGGTCAGCCACTTCTGAGCCTATAGGGCTGTCGTGCGAAGCGCCGAATGACTGTCGGAAGGCCGCTCTGCGCTCCACTGCATGAGTAGTATTCGGCCGCAAACTTTGTACGAAAAACACAATTCGTTTTCCTGAATTCAACATCGAAGGACTCGTGGGAACATCTCGAACGGGCACTTCGACCGAATACGAGCTTTCGCTCGTCGTTAACCGATTGCGAATAAAGGCGATTCCGGGAACCGATTGTCTGGCCGGATGCGCCGCACATGAGTACTGCTTTGGCAATCAACTGGGTGCATCTGCCAAGTGGATCGAAGAATCTTTCCACGGGGGAGTTGGGTCATGGCCATCGCGAAACGAGCGTTTCTGCTGATTGCTCTCGTCGGTCTGGTGTTCGTGGGCACAGGTCGGGGGGACGAGCTCTTCAACAATCTCGGCGCAGTGCCAGACGGAGCCGATCCGACGGGCAGCGACTGGGGACCGCTCGCGGACTCTTTCTCAACCGGATCAACCGCGTTCGACCTCAATTCGCTGACCGTAGCCCTGAGCGGAACTCGTTCCGCGGGAACCACGACCGCATATCTACTCAGCGATTCCTCCAGCACGCCGGGGTCGGTCCTGGAGAAAATCGGCTCCATCAGTGAAGCAGACCTTTCGAGCGCGCCCGGTTTCTACACTCTTTCCACGTCCTACGTCCTGTCGCCAGAGACAATGTACTGGATCGAGCTCACATCGGACAACAACAGTGCCGGCTGGGATTGGTCGTTCGACGCGTCGGGTACCGGCGTCGCAGCAGGGTTCTTTGGGAATTTTCAGGGGAACGGCGCGTGGGTCGTATTTCCGAACGACAATGGCCCTTACCAGATGGAACTAGCCGGCCGGAACGAAGTTCCCGAGCCGAGCTCGATCGTTCTGCTGTTCGCGGGATTCACCGCAATTCTATGTGTCGCGTTTCGCCGCCGCTTGGCAGCGCTGAAGAGCCCTCCGTCTGCCGCTTAGCTCGCCGCCAGGACAAAGGAAACCGAAGAATTTCATTTGCACGCAGCCAGACGCCTCGCCCACAGGGCCAACAGACTAAACATTCGAAGGTAACAAGGGAGTCGGCGAGGGCAGCGTGCGTGTCCGCGCGCGCCGCGCAGCCTGCGCCAGTACGGCAAGGTGCCGGGCCCTAAAATGCCTTTGGGCCCGCCGGCCCCATCCTCGCACGAAATAATAATTCAGCGCACCAGCCGCTCCGGCGCTCAGCACGGGCACGATTCGCCCGGCCCACTTCTCCGCCACTTCGGTGCCCACGCGCACAGCAATCCGGTCAATAATTCGCGGAACCAGTCGCTCCACCGCCTGCTTCTCCAGAAAATCCCGGCCCATATCCAGCCCGGCAGCGCTCGCCGCCGCAATCCACAAATCGACCGTCTCTTCTTCGGTCGCGTATTCAAATCCGTACAGCAGACTTAGCTTCTGCAGCATGCGCATGGTGATGGCCGCCAGGATCCCCATGTCCGGCACCACCGTCAGGAACCCGCCCAGCCCGAGTCCCGCGCCTTCCATGGCCGCCATGCGCGACGCCGATTTAATCGCGCCCGCGGCGATGGGGTCGACTACTGCGGGCCCCAGGTCAAACATCTCGTCCCAGGCAACAATCGGCAACCGGTGCGCGCGCTGCACGTGGCGCAGATATTTCCGTTCGTCGATCTGGACCTGCTGGTAGGCGCGCCGGAATCCCGCGCCCGCAGCGGCGGTAACCAGCGAGACGAGCGAACCCGGCCTTCGTTCCTTGGCCATAGATACCTGCAACTTTGATTGTACCGCCGATCCTCCGATCTTCTAACCGGCGTTTTATCCGTGTGCCGGATTCGATTTGCAAATGCCTCGCGGATGCCGCATCATGCTTTTCTTCGGTCCGTCCGGCGCGGCGCTCAAGGTTTAGCGCGCGCGTACGAGTGCCGCCCTGATTTCCTGCGGCCTCGCGCAAGAAAAACCGGCAATACGATATCAACCGACCAAGGGAGAAAAGGAATGCGCAGGCCCGCAAGTATCGCTCCGCCAAAAGGAAAACTCGGCGTGCTGACGCCCGGCATGGGCGCCGTCAGCACCACGTTCATGGCAGGAGTCGAGCTCGTGCGCCGCGGTGAATCCGTCCCCGTCGGCTCGCTCACCCAGCTTGGAACGATCCGCCTGGGCAAGCGCACCGAAGGCCGCGTCCCAAAAATCAAGGATTTCGTTCCGCTCGCCAAGCTCGACGATCTCGTCTTCGGCGGATGGGACGTGTTTCCCGACGATGCGTACCAAGCCGCGGTGAAAGCCGGCGTCCTCGAATCCAAAGACCTCGACAAGGTTCAGAAATTCCTCAAGTCGATCAAGCCGATGAAAGCGGCCTTTGATCAAACCTACGTCAAGAATCTGCAGGGCACCAACGTCAAGAAGGGCAAGACGAAATTCGATCTCGCCGAGCAAATCCGCGAAGACATTCGCGACTTCAAGAAAAAGAACAAGCTCGACCGGCTGGTGATGGTCTGGTGCGCTTCGACCGAAGTTTTCCTGAAGCCGGAGGCCGTGCACCAGGACCTGGACTCGTTTGAGAAGGCCATGAAAGCGAATCATCCGGCGATCGCGCCGTCAATGCTCTACGCCTGGGCCGCGATCAGCGAAGGCGTGCCGTTCGCCAACGGCGCGCCGAACCTCACCGTCGATATTCCCGCGCTTGAGGAATTTGCGAAGTCGAAAAACGTGCCGATCGGCGGAAAGGATTTTAAGACCGGCCAGACGCTGATGAAGACCGTCCTCGCGCCCGCCTTCAAAGCACGCATGCTCGGCCTTAACGGCTGGTTTTCAACCAATATTTTGGGCAATCGCGACGGCGAGGTGCTCGACGATCCCGGCTCTTTCAAGACCAAGGAAGAATCCAAGCTCGGCGCGCTCGAATATATTCTTCAACCGAGTATTTATCCGGACCTCTACAAGAAGATTCACCATAAGGTCCGCATCAACTACTATCCGCCGCGCGGCGACAACAAAGAAGGCTGGGACAACATCGACATCTTCGGCTGGCTCGGCTACCCCATGCAGATCAAGGTCGATTTCCTGTGCCGCGATTCGATCCTGGCGGCGCCCATCGTTCTCGATCTCGCCCTGTTTTTCGATCTCGCCAAACGCGCCGGCCTGCGTGGCATCCAGGAATGGCTCAGCTTCTATTTCAAATCACCGATGTGCGCCCGCGAGCTCTACCCCGAGCATGATCTCTTCATTCAGTCTATGAAACTCAAAAACACGCTGCGCTGGATAAAAGGCGAAGACCTGATCACGCATCTCGGCGCCGAATATTACGACTAGCAGCGCCGGCGTCCTGGCGGCGTTTTTCTACAAAACGGGCACCGCCTGCGCCATTCGACGCTGGTTCTCTGGCGGCCGCCTTCCGGCGGACGCCTTGGTCCTCTTGCCGGCGAACTCGCTTAATTCGTCGCGCGCAGGACATCGCCCACAAACTTCACCAATTTCCATTCCTCGCCGAGCGTCGCGTCCTTCTCCGGATCCACGTGGGAGAAGGCCTTCGTGATCAACAAATCGCGCACCTCAACGTGCGGAATATCCTTCGCCAGCCACAAACTCTCCGCCGGAGGAATGATGTTGTCGCCCGACCCGTGCAGGATGTACACCGGCACGCGCAACCCGTCCATGCGCCCGTGCGGGGAAATCGCCGCCAGCTCAGCTTCGTCTGCCTGAATCGCACTCAGAATCCGCGGCCGAACCTCATCGATGCGCCGATTCAGCAGCGCATCCATCGTCTCCCGCGCTGGCGGACTGAGCTTCTCCATCGCCGCTTTCGCCTTGTCCGGCTCCTCCCACAGCCAATCACGCAGCGCCTCGTGCGCCGCATCCAAATCCGCCGCCGGGAAAAACTGGCTCAGGTGCGCGTAGACAAAAACCGACGCCCCGTAGTCGTGCGCCGGATGCGGCTCGCTCGTCCCGTCCGGCAACTCCTGCGCGCCCGTCGCAAGGAACCGCGAAACGCGCGCCAGATCGTCATACGCTCCCATCAGCACGAGTGCCCGCAGGTGCGACGCATACTGCGCATCCGCAGCCGCCATCAGCGAGAGTCCTCCCGCGAAGCTAATTCCCGTCAGCGTCACCTTGTGATCGCCCAACCTGTCGTCCAACCACGCAGATGATTCACCGATCATTGGAATCGAATCCTTGTCGACGTGGTAATCCGCCAGCGAATCGATCTGGGGCGTCAGCACTTCCAGGCCGCTTCCGGCAACGGCGCGCGCAAAATTCACCAGCCGCGGCTCGTCCATTCCGAGATGGTGGATCCCGTGCACCACCACCATTCCCTTCGGATGTTTCACGCCGACCGGGATGTAAAGCCGCGCGCGCAGAGGCTCATCGGGAGTCGGAATCGAGACGTCTTCGGTCCTTACGGGATGGGTTTCAAATCGTAGCAATGGCCCGGTGGCATTCGGATCGGCAAAATGCAGCAGGACCGCGTATGCACGGAGTCTGCTTGGCACAATCACAATCGCGCACACCACAAAAGCGAGGGCCGCCCACACGAACAGCACCCGCAGCCAGCTTCCGAGCAGCGAAGTGTCATCAACTTGTGATTTTCCGCGGTGGGATGGGGCTGCGCTCGCGCTCATCGGCGCGCGCAGTGTATCACCGGGCTATTTGCTTCAGAAGGCATTCGATGGGTTGCATTTCGAGGGATCTGGCAAACCGCCGCCTCACGAGCGCGAATTCACCCTGGAGAGAAAATGCTCATGCACTGCCGAATCCTCGGTCAACTCCGGATGGAATGTCGAGGCCATCACGCGCCCGCTCTGCACCAGCACCGGATGCCCCGCGTCTTCGGCTAAAACCTCAATTCCCTGCCCGACCGATTCGATAATCGGCGCGCGAATAAAAACCATCTCCACGGGCTCTTTGCGCAGTTTGGTCTTGCCCATATGAACATCGCTCGCCAGCTGCCGCCCGTAGCCGTTACGCAACACGCTGATGTCCAACAGCCCGAGCGATTCCTGCGGGGGGCCGTGCACCTCGCGCGCCAGCAAAATCGCCCCGGCGCAAGTTCCGAACAACGCCCCGCCCTTCGCCGCAAAATCCTTCAGCCCGTCAAACAGACCTTCTTCCTTCAACACTCTCAAATGAGTGGTGCTTTCACCGCCAGGCAGAATCACGCCATCGACGCCGGCCAAATCCGAGGGAGTCCGCACAAATGTGTGCGAAGCGCCCAACCGATTGAGCGCAGCGGCATGTGCTGCATAATCTCCCTGAATCGCCAGGATCCCAATGTTCATAAGGAAAAAATGGCCAGCGCTGAGTGACCGATCCTACCAGCCCCGCGTCTGCAGCAGATCCTTCTCCTCCATCTGCCGCACATCGAGCCCCTTCATTGCCTCGCCCAGCTCTTCGGAGGCTTCGAGAACAACCTTCGCGTCCTTGTAATGCGTCGTCGCCTTCACAATCGCTCGCGCCCGCTTCGCCGGATCGCTCGACTTGAAAATCCCAGAGCCGACAAACACGGATTCCGCCCCGAGCTGCATCACCAGCGCCGCGTCTGCCGGCGTCGCAATGCCGCCCGCCGAAAAATTCGGCACCGGCAGCTTCCCATGCTTCGCCACCCACGCGACAAGCTCAAACGGCGCGCCCAATTCCTTCGCTTCGTGCACCAGTTCTTCCTCGCCCAGCGTCGTCAGCTTCTTCATCGTGCCGACGATCGCGCGCATGTGCCGCACCGCCTCCACGATATTTCCCGAGCCGGCCTCGCCCTTCGTGCGAACCATCGCCGCGCCCTCGGCGATCCGCCGCAGCGCCTCGCCCAGATTCCGCGCGCCACAAACGAATGGCACCTTGAACCCGTGCTTCCACACGTGATGCTCCTCATCGGCCGGCGTCAGCACTTCGCTCTCGTCGATGTAGTCCACTTCGAGCGCTTCCAGCACCTGCGCCTCCGCAAAATGCCCGATGCGCACCTTGGCCATCACTGGGATCGACACGGTGTCCATGATTTCGCGAATCACGCGCGGCGCCGCCATCCGCGCCACTCCGCCTTCCTTGCGGATGTCGCTCGGCACGCGCTCCAGCGCCATCACCGAGCAGGCGCCCGCGTCCTCGGCGATCTTCGCCTGCTCCGCGTTCGTCACGTCCATGATCACGCCGCCCTTCAGCATCTCCGCCAGCCCGACTTTCACCCGCCACAAGTTGTTGTTCATCAGATCCATTCTCTTTCCCCTTTCGAACTTAAATCCCCTGGCCCGCGCGTTCCTTCGTCTTGGCCCGAAATTTCTCCGGATCCACTTCCACAAACTTTCCGGTTCCTCGCGCCAACAGCGCGCCGGACGAATTCCGAATTTCGCCCTGTCGCATCCGAAGGCGCCCGTCGCGTCCCGTCTCCCATCCTTCGACGTTCAATTCCTCACCAATCGGCACGGGTTTCAGATATTCGATGTTCAGCGATCCGGTGACCGCATAATCCTTCTCGAACCGGCTCACCTTCGCCATCACTTCATCCAGCAACGTAGCGACGATCCCGCCGTGAACGAACCCAGGTCCGCCCTGAAACTGGGGCGCAATCCGAAACACGCCCCGAATCCGCCGCGAAGCATCGTCCTGCTCAAACGTAAGTTGCATCCCGCGTTCGTTAGCTCCGCCGCAGCCAAAGCACCCGTTAGCCGGATTCGGTGTGAGTATCATGTCGCGCCGGCATCCCGCCGGCTCTTAGGCCTTTGCCTTTGTACGGGCGCTGCTGGCCGCTCCTGGCGGCAGGGTTAAACTAACGCCACCCGGGCCCGAACTTCATCGCGTACTCCGCGCTGCCGCTTGCGCAATTCCGACTCAAGCAACGCCGCCAATTTCTCGACCCCCACGGCAATACGCCTTTCGTCAACCGCCGAAAAACCCAGCCGCAGCGAATTCGGCCGCGGTTGCTGCGAATAAAAATACCGGCCCGGCAAGAACAAAATCCCCCGCTCGCGCGCATGAATCAGCAGCTCGCCTGCATCAAACCCGGCCGGCAGAGTGACCCAAAGCGACATCCCACCCTCCGGATGCGTCCACGACGTGCCCTCCGGCATGTGTTTTTCGAGCGCTTCCTCCATCGCCGCCAGCCGGCTGCGATAAAGCTTCCGCATCTTCGCCAGATGCTTCACGAAAAATCCGCGCCGCATGAATTCCGCCATGGTCGCCTGCGAAAGCTGGTCGGTGTGCAGGTCGGTCGATTGCTTCACCAGCCGCAGGCGCTCGATCGCGGATTCCGCGCCGATGCACCAGCCCACGCGCAAACCCGGAAACGCCGTCTTTGAAAAGCTGTCGATGTGGATCACGCTCCCGGTGGTATCCAGCATCTTCAGCGAAGGCACTGCGCTGCCGCGTACGCGCAACCGCGCGTAGATACCGTCTTCGATCACGGGCACCTGATAATGTGCGGCGACCTCCAGCAACCGGCGCCGATCCGCCACGGGCAGCACCGTTCCTGTCGGATTGTGAAAGTCGGGCGTGATCAGCAGGAATTTCACGCGGTTCTGCAACAGCACCGCTTCCAGATTGTCGATGTCGAGCCCGCTATGCCCGTTGCGCGACGGGTCAGTTTCCACATGCACAGGTAGGGCGCGCACCCGCGCGCCTGCCAATATGGCGATGGCGCCCGGATAGCCTGGATTTTCCAGAGCCACGGAATCGCCCGGCCGCAGAAACGCCTTGCAGACCAGGTCGATCGCCTGCTGGCAACCGTCCGTCACGATCACCTGCTCGGGCCGCACGTTCAATCCTTCGCTGCGAAATTGTTCAATCAGCTCGCGCTTCAGCGGCTCGTAACCATCGCTTGAACCGAGCTGTAAAATCCTGCCGCCTTCGCGCCGCAGAACGTCGTTGGCGCAGCGCCGGAATTCCTCGAGGGGAAAATAATCGGTGTCGGGACGCGCCACCGTAAACGCGATAGCGCCCGGCGGGACATCCGGCATCATCCGGCTCAGGCTTTCTTCGCCGCGATCGTCGGCGAACAGAGCTTCCCAGCGCATCGATCCGCCGTTGCCATTCGTTCGCGGTGGCGGGGAAAATTGTTTCACCGGCGCGCCGCAAATATATGTCCCGCGGCCCACGTGCCCGCTGATCAGACCCTCGGATTCAAGCTCCGCGTAGGCGTTCGCGACCGTCGTCCGGTGAACACCGAGCTGCCCGGCAAGTTCGCGGCTCGCGGGGATCCGATCGCCGGAACGAAGCTCGCCCGAATGCACCAGGGCGCGCAACTGATCGCGCAATTGCACATAGAGTGGAATGTGGCTTTCCGGTTGTAAGTGAACGGGTAGCATTGGCTCTGTCCTGCAGTCCAATATAGGCGACAGGAGCCGCATGTAAAGAGCCAATATGTCTTTCGTCCGAGTTTTTTCAGTCCTCCGACGCCGAGCCGTCGGCAAGGCGCGCAAGGAATGCGCATCCCGCGCATCGAAGACGGTAGGGAAGGCTACTCGCGGAAGAGCTTCGATTGGGCGTCGATCACGGCGCCAATATCCCGCGTAGCCCGCGCCGAGCGTCGCGCCACGCCCACCACGCCCAAAACCTTCATTTCCGCCAGAGAGGTCCGCGGGATAAACATGTGCAGCACGTTACCGTGCAAGTCGGGAGGCGTCAGTCGCACGCCCGTGTCGAGTAGATCCAAGAGGTTATTGGCGACGATGCCTTCCAGCGAATCATCGTCGCGAAATCGGAGCCGCACCCACAATCCATCCAGCTTCGGCCGGCTCAGGAAGGTCTTGCGCTCCGGCTCGAAGGGGTCCTTGAACTCGCGGACGAAGTAAACGGACTTGATGTCGGCCAGGCGCACGGATTCCTGTTCGCCGTCGACCGTCAAAACCTCAATGTTCTCCGCTTGGCCCAGCCCCGCAGGGTTCAGGTAGCCTCGAACCGTCTGGAGGTCCAGCAATAGGACGACGACTTTCTTCAGAGTCGAGGCTGAAGCGCGATTCTTCACGTCGTGCAGGCCTTTTTCGGGGAGAATGTTGCTACCACTCGAAGACTATGTTATCTTTATGTCGGAGTTTGTCAAGTTGTTGTTGTAGAAAGGGTTAGCATCGGAGTTCCGCCGATAGACAGCCTGGTACATCCCCCGGAAACCAGTCTCGATCGAAGCCTTCGCCATAGCTATCGGCCACATTCTTCGACACTTCGTCTAACAAAGGGCCCACGAGCCTTGCTCGGCTGCTCCCGGTCGCAAATCCGCGGTCGGGGCAACATTTTCCAGCTGTACGGAAGGCCATAAGCGTGGAATCGCAGATACGCACGTTCCTGAACACCCTTCGCGTTGAAAAAGGGCTTTCAGACAATACGGTCCAGGCGTATCGGCGCGATATCTGCAAGTTCGGTGCTTTCGTCGCCACACGCGAGCTGGGCGCGCAGAACATCCAGCGTGGCGACGTGGTCGATTTCCTTGCTTCCCTGTACCGCAAAGGTCTCGACAGCCGGTCGGTCGCTCGCCATCTGGTCACCATCCGACATTTTTTTCGCTTCGCACTGCTGGAAGGCTACGTGACGGAGGATCCGGCCGCCACCATCGAATCTCCCCGCTTCCGGCAGAGTTTGCCTGAGTTTCTGAGCGTTGCCGAGGTCGATCGGCTACTGGCTCAGCCGGACGTGAAGGCCGTGGTGGGCATGCGCGACCGGGCCATGATTGAGCTGATGTATTCCTGCGGCCTGCGCGTGTCGGAATTGTGCGGCCTGCGCCTGGCCGATCTGCACGCCGAGGAAGGCTGCCTTCGATGCATCGGAAAAGGCGACAAAGAACGCCTGGTTCCCGTCGGGCGCCAGGCGCTGGCGAGCGTCCGGCGCTATCTCGCAGCGAGCCGGCCAAAGCTGCTGGGCGAGAGTTCTTCGCCCCATCTATTCCTGAACCAGGCTGGACGGCAGATGAACCGGATCGCGTACTGGAAGGCGCTCGGGGAATACGGACGAAAGGCCGGACTCCGCAAGGCTCTGACGCCGCACATGCTTCGCCACAGTTTTGCAACGCATTTGCTGGACCGGGGCGCCGATCTGCGCTCCGTGCAGATGATGTTGGGACATTCCGACATCTCGACGACCCAAATCTACACGCACGTGGTCGAGGAACGGCTGAAACAAGTTTACAAGGCGCATCACCCGCGCGCCTGAAATCGCCGGGACACCAGAAGGAGCACGACTTCATGCCCGATTACATGTACTTGCTCGAAAGCCGGCTCTCGCCGGAGCAGCGTGCCGCGCTGGAACGCGTGCAGGAACTTTCGCGTTCGATGGAAATCAACGTTTACCTGACCGGCGGCGCCATTCGCGATCTGATCTCGGGCCAGCCCATTCGCGACCTTGACTTCACGGTCGAGGGAAATCCGGTGCGCATCGTCCGCGAGCTCGAAAAGGGCGGCGCGAAGGTCGTGTGGGAGAGTGAGAAGCTCCGCCACTTTGAAGTGATCTTCGCAGGCGACGCTGACGGCTCGATTTCCGCGGCCCGCGACGACGTGTACGAAAAGCCCGGCGCGAAACCCGAGTATCGATTCGCTGGCATCATGGACGATCTACGCCGCCGTGACTTTTCGCTCAACGCCATCGCCATTTCGCTGAACGCGCAATCGCGCGGACTGCTGCTCGATCCGACCAACGGCCTGGCCGACCTCGAGCGCCAGGAAATTCGCGCGCTTTCGATTCACGCTTTCACGAACCAGCCGGTGCGGCTGATGCGCATCCTCCGCTATTGCGCGCGCATGGGCGCGAAAATGGAATCGCGGACGCAGGAATGGTTCGAGCTCGCGATGGAGCGAAAGCTTTACGAAAATATCGAGGGCACGGAGGTGGGCCATGAAGTCCGCGCGCTGTCTCGGGAAGACAATCCCACTGCCACCCTCAAGCAATGGGAAGCGCATGGCTTGCTGGGGGCGATTCATCCCAAGCTTCAGAAGCGACGGCCCGACTACGACAGCCTGAACAAGCTGGCGCGCGTCCGCTCGAATTATCTGGGGGCCGGCATACGGCCTCGGATGCACGTGGCTGTGACCGGTTACCTGCTCGGGCGGCTGAAGTCGCGCGAGTCGGCGGCGGCGCTGCGCGACATGGAATTCCGCTCGGCCGAAATCGATGCAATCGCCAGCTTGATCCCCGAAGCGCAGAAAGTCGTGAAAGTCCTGAAGGGTCGAAAAACGAGCTCGGCTCGGGACGCTTATTTCTATCTCGCTTCCCTGCCGCCGGAGATGCTGGTGTACATCGAGGTCGAGCTGCCGAATCCGAAGGCGCTCTCGAAGATCCGCGCCTACATCCAGAAGTGGCGGCCGATCCGTTTGGCGCTGCCCTTCGCCGAGCTGGATGCGCTCGGCGTGGCGCGCGGCCCGAAATTCGACAAGATCATCGAACAGCTTTTCGAAATGCAGCTGCGCGGGAAGGCGCGTTCGCCGGAAGATCGCACGAAGGCGCTGCGCAATCTGGCCGGGATCAAAGACGAGCCGAAGAAAAAGGAAGAAAAGGAAAAGAAGCCGAAGGCCAAGGGCAAGGAACCCGCGGCGGCCGCCAAGCCCAGCGATGCGAAGGATGCCAAACACGCGGGCAAGGGCGCGCCGCAATCCACGCCTGAATCGCAACAAACCGCTGCAAAGGCTGAGGCGGCTGCGGCGCATCGCGCGGCGCACAAGCACGCTTTGACAGCGCACGCGAAAGCGAAGCCGCAGGCGGTGAAGAAGGCTCGCGGCAGGTAGCGCACCGCGCGCGACATCGGAACAATTCGCCGCTCTGCCAGCGCACGTGAGCACCGATCCCCATGGTCCTGAATCGCCAGCGCGGTGTCCGCGTTCCCGTGAAGGATCTCACTCGGTTTCTGGCTCGAGCGCGCCGCGCACTTCGCCTGCCCGCCGAATCCGTCAGCGTCTGCTTGGTGACAGATTCCGAGATCGCGCGATGGAATCGCGACTATCGCGGCAAGCCGGGTCCGACGGATGTTCTCTCCTTCCCTGCGGGGGACGAAAACGGAAGCGGACCGAAGCCCGGAAAGAATTCCCCGTCGCTCTACCTCGGCGACATCGCGATTGCACCGGCCGTGGCGCGGCGCAACGCGCGCCGATTCAGCCGCACTTTCGGCCAGGAGATGCGCATCCTGATCCTTCATGGCATGCTTCACCTGATGGGCTACGACCACGAAACCGACACCGGTCAGATGGATCGCCGCGAGCAGCGTCTGCGGCGTTCGCTGGGGCTGGCTTAGACGATGGCGATCCTTCTGTTCATCACGTGCATGCTGGCGCTGACGGCGGCGCTGATCGTGGCGTCGTATTTCGATCGCGTGTACCGCGAGTTGGGCCGGCCGTCGGCTGGCCGGGTGCTCGAGCACCTGGAAACGTTCGAGGCGGAGATCGAGCCGCGGCTGAAACTGGACCGGGCGCGGGCGGCTCTGGCGTTCGCTCTGGTGGCGCGCGTGTGGCTCGCGGCGGTAGCGGCTGTGACCGTGGTGGGCATCATGTATCTCGAGCCTGATCGCTGGCAGACCGTTCTCGAAATCGTGCTGCTGCTGGGAGCGGAGACCGTGATCGCCATGCAGCTGGTGCCGCTGCTGTTGCTTGCGGGCACGAGCGGTCATTGGGCGTCTCCGATGGTTCCTCTGGTGCGGCTGGAGCTTTGGATTTTGTGGCCGATTCTGGCGGTACTGGAGCTGACGGGCTCGGTTTTGCGAATTTCCGACGAAGAGCCGGGCGCGCCCGCCGCCGAGCACCAGGCGATCGAGGCGTTCGTCGATGCGGCTACCGAAGAAGGAATCATCGAACAGGCCGAGGCGCGGCTGATTGAGCAGGTGGTCGAGTTCGGCGACAAACGCGTGAGGGAGATGATGACGCCGCGTCCGGACGTTGTGGCGATTTCGGCGCGCGCGTCTCTGGAAGAGCTGCGCCGCCGCGTGGTCGAGACGAAATTTTCGCGACTGCCGGTGTACGACAAAACGATGGACGACATTACCGCAATTGTAGTCGCGCGGGACATGCTGGAAGTGCCCGATCGCGACGCGGCGCGGCGAACCGTGCGAGAATTGATGCGGCCGGCGCTGTTCGTCCCGGAGATGAAGTTCGGCTCCGAGCTGTTGAAGGAGATGCAACGCAAGAACCAGCAGATGGCTATCGTGATCGACGAATACGGATTGCTGGCCGGCGTGGTGACCGTCGAAGACCTGGTGGAAGAAATCGTAGGCGAAATCGGTGAAGAGGATCGGCGGCCGGCGCCGGACGTGATCCGCGAAACGGGTGGCTCGATGGTGATGCGCGGAAGCGTTGGCGTCGAAAAGGTGGCCGAGCTTTTCGGCGTGACGCTGGAAACCGCCGCGCAGCATTCCAATGTGTCGACGATTGCGGGGCTGCTGAACAGCGTGGCCGGGCACGTGCCGCGCACCGGCGAAGTGGTGGACTTCGACGGGCTCCGATTCGAGGTGCTGGAGGCCAATCAGCGAAAAGTGCTGCGGGTGCGCGCGCGGCGTGCCACACCGGCCCCGATTTCGACCGCGCGCGCCGTATAGCACTTGATTGCCTCGAAACTCAACAATCGTCGAGATTCGCGACTCCGTGGGAGAAATTCGACTACGACTCCTCTCGCGATCCAGAATCCCTGCAACCGTTTCTGGCCGCAGCCGATTCCTTCGAGGTGATCGCCCGGGGGACCGGCTACATCGAAGCTCAAGGCGATCCCCATCGGGCAGGTTGAACGGAACTCGATCAATTATTGACATCCAATATATCGTACGATATAGTGTGTAACGTATCATTTGTTACATCAAAGGAGATTTCGATTATGAGGTTTCACGGTTATCGAAGACATTGCAGCGAGCGCGGCGAATTCGGCGACCATCGCCATCATGGCGGGTTTCGCGGTCGGCGCGGGTTTATCGGGCGGTTTGGCGGGTTCATGAACGGGCCCGGGATGCGGGCGGCGCGAATGATTGCGTCGGGCGATTTACAGCTGATCATTCTGGCGCTGCTGAGCGAACGACCGCGGCATGGGTACGAGATCATCAAGGCGATCGAGGAGCATTCGAGCGGGATCTATACGCCCAGCCCGGGAGTGGTTTACCCGGCACTGACCTACCTGGAGGAAATGGGGTACGCGTCGGTCGAGCAGGAAGGCAACAAGAAACAATACCGGATCACCGAAGCCGGCGCTGAGCACCTGAAGAAAAACCACGAGAACGTGGACGAGATGCTGGATCAACTGGCGCGGTTCGGACGGAAGATGGCGCATATCCGCAAGGAGTATGCCGAGCAGACGCAGGAGGCGGAGGATTTCGCATCGGATGCCGGACGGGAGATCAAGGGCGAGTGGCGAAAGACGAAGGCGGAGTTTCGCGGGCTGCGGGATGAGCTGAAGGCGACGCTTTACGAAAAGCTGGATGCTTCGGCTGAGGAGCGGGCTCGGATCAACGAGATTCTACGTCGAGCGATGGAGGAGATTCGCAATAAGTGACGCCCGCGACCTAGCCGACGGGTTTTGCGCGACGCGAAGGCCGACGAAAGATCGCTTGAGTTCGCTCGGGATGACGACAACGTGTTAGGACAGTGGAGTTCCGGAGCGGAGCCGGGAAACTTCTTCGCGCAGTTCACGGAGCTCCCGCTGCAATTCGGGGAGGCGGTTGAAGACGGCGACGGACTTGCGCCATTCCAGGTTGTCCATGGCGGGATAGCCGGAATAGATGGCGCCGGGGGGCACGTCGCTGGGGACGCCGCTTTGCGATGAGATCGTGGCGCCGTCGCCAATGGTAAGGTGGCCGGCGGCGCCCACCTGCCCTGCCAGTACGCAGCCATTCCCGATTTCGGTCGAGCCGGCAAGCCCCACCTGACCGCACAAGAGTGTGTCTTCCCCTACTTTACAAGCGTGGCCCACCTGGACGAGATTATCGATTTTGGTGCCGCGGCCGATGCGAGTCTCACCGACCGTGGCGCGGTCGATGGCCGCATGGGCCTGGATTTCCACGTCGTCGCCGATGACGGCGGCGCCGGCCTGGCGGATTTTGTACCAGCGGCCGGTGGATTCGCGGGCAAAACCAAAGCCGTCGCTGCCGACGACGACGCCATTCTGCAGCAGGACACGATTCCCGACGCGGCAGTCCTCGCGGACGCAAACGTGAGCGTGAGCGAAAAAATTGTCGCCGATACGCGCGCCGCGATAGATCGAGACGAAGCTGTGCAGCACGGCGTGATCTCCGATTTCGACGTTGTCGTCCAGGAAACAATAGGGGCCGATGTGCGCACCGACGCCGACTTTGGCTGAGCCCGCGATAACAGCGGTGGGATGAACGCGGGGCGCATACTGCGGCGCCGGGTGAAAGATCTCGATGGCTCGGGCGAAATCGAGATAGGGATTGGAGGAGCGCAGCGCGGCGATGCGAGGACGCGGCTCGCCGGCGCCGCAAATGATCGCCGCGGCGCGCGTAGTCGCAAGGGAGGGGCGATACTTGCGGTTGACCAAGAAGGTCAGCTCTCCGGGCTGCGCTTCCCCGATGCCGGCAACGCCGGTGATTTCAAGATTGGCGTCTCCGTCGACTGTGCAGCTCAGTTTGCGCGCGAGCTCAGCTAGCTTCATGGTTTTCTCCCGAAGAGTTGAAAGGCAATCGATGAAACTTATCAGTTGAATGACGAAAGTTCAAACCAGCGCGCCGTTATTCCCTGCCGTTGACATGCATGATGACGAGTTTCCATGCGCGCCTGGTGCCCGAACTCCCGTGGGGAATAAGAGAGCGGGCGGAGTTATCGGAAGCGAGTTCCCCCCGACGCAGATAGACGCGACGCCGATTCCAAGATTGCGCCGGCCCGCGCAACCGCCTAAAATCGCGCCTATCGCGCTGCGATGGAGCGTGGCGCCGCATCGCAACCCCTTGCGACCCGGCACACGCGGATCTGCCTAGCACGAAATCGAATCGATGTAACTTACAAGCGCGGAGGCTTGATGAATTCGAAATCAGCGCAACGGGCACGCCGCACGTCGGGCGTCGAATCTCCCGCCAGGAATTCATCGGGCAAATTCCTGATTGCGGCGATCGGTGCGTCGGCCGGTGGGATCGAGGCTTCCAGCGAATTGATCAGCCGGCTGCCGATCAATACCGGAATGGCGTTCGTGCTGATTCAACATCTTGATCCCACACACCGCAGCATGATTTCGGAATTGCTCTCGAAGAAAACAAAGATGCCGGTGTCCGAGGTGCAGGACGGGATGAACGTGGAACCCGATCATGTGTACGTGATTCCGCCGGACGCCACGATGTCGATTTCCGACCACACGTTTGGCCTGAGCCCGCGCGCAGCCACGCGGGGATTGCACATGCCGATCGACCAATTCATGCGATCGCTGGCGCAAGTGCAGGGCAACTGCGCGGTGGGTGTGATCCTTTCGGGTACCGGATCAGACGGAACGCTGGGGCTGGCCGAAATTCAGGCGCAGGGCGGCGTGACGATCGTGCAGGACGAAACAACCGCCAAGTATGACGGGATGCCGCGAAGCGCGATCTCCGCAGGCTGCGTCGATCTGATACTTCCGCCGCGAGGAATCGCTCAAGAACTGGTGAGGTTGGCGCGCCATCCATACGTGGCGCCGCCAAACAACGGCGGTGAAACCCACCCGCACCTGCCGGAGACGCCCTCGCTGCGATTGATTTACCAGCTGATCCGGCGCTCGGCCGGAGTCGATTTCACGCATTATCGGCAAACAACCATCCGCCGGCGCATCGAGAGACGGATGGCAGTGAACAAGGTTGAACGCGTGGAAGATTATCTGAAGTTTCTGCAAACCAATTCGGGGGAAATCAAAGCGCTGTATCAGGACATGCTGATCAACGTGACCAGCTTCTTTCGGGATCCGAAGGTTTTCGACGCCCTGCGGGCGCGAATTTTCCCCAGCATCGTGCGAAACCGAGGGAAGAATGCGGCCATTCGGATTTGGAGCCCGGGCTGCGCGTCGGGCGAGGAGACGTATTCGCTTGGCATCTGTCTGCTGGACTTTCTGGGCGAACGGGCCCGGGAGATACCGATCCAGCTGTTTGGGACGGACGTGAGCGAAACCAGCATCAACAAAGCGCGCAGCGGCTGGTATCCGGAAAACATCGAAGCGGACGTAACGCCCGCGCGGCTCCGGCGTTTCTTTACGAAGGCCGACGACGGATACCGCGTGAACAAGACGGTTCGCGACCTGTGCATATTCGCGCAGCATAACGTGCTGAACGATCCGCCATTTTCGCAAATGGACGTGATCTGCAGCCGGAATCTGCTGATCTACCTCGAACCGGTGCTCCAGAATCACGTGATGGAGATCTTCCACTACGCAACGCGGCCCAACGGCTTCCTGGTGCTGGGAACATCGGAAGGAGTCGGGGCGGTCGCGAACCTGTTCACGCCGGAGGACCGGAGCCTGCGGATTTTTTCGAAGAAGTCCACGACGCGGCACGCGCCTCTCGTCTTCTCCATGCATCCCGAACGGCCGTCGTCCCAATTCGGTGCCGTGCGGCCGAGCGCCCGGTTTGGCGAGGAAAACTGGAACTATCTCGAGGTGCAGAAGGAGTTCGACCGGCGGTTGCTGGCGCAACATTCGCCTGCGACGGCCTTCGTCAATGACGACTTCGAACTGGTCCATACGCGCGGGAACGTGAGCCCCTATCTGAAGATTCCCCCGGGCCGGCCCAGCCTGAACATTGTGAAACTGGCGCGCGAGGGGCTTCAAATCGAATTGCGCAACTCGCTGAACCGGGCGAAAAAAGACGACGCCACGGTGCGCAAAACCCTGGTGCAGATCAAGGACGACACCGGGCAGGCAGCGGAAAGTACGGAGCGCCCGGCAACGCGCCGGGACCGAATCCGGCAGGTGAGTTTTGAAGTGAGTCCGCTTCGCGTGGGGAACGTGTCGGAGCGCTATTTCATGCTGCTTTTTCGGGATTCGCCGGTCGTACCGCAGAAAGCGGAATCCAGCGCCAAAGGCCGGAAGGAATCGGAATCGGCCGCCCGGCGGATCTCTACACTCGAGGAGGAGCTGGCCTCGACAAAGGAATACTTGCAGTCTGTGATCGAGACACAGGAAGCCACAAACGAAGAGTTGCAGTCCGCAAATGAGGAGGTGCTGTCCAGCAACGAAGAGCTGCAGAGCACAAACGAAGAGCTGGAAACCGCGAAGGAAGAGCTGCAGTCCGTCAACGAAGAGCTCAACACCGTGAACGACGAATTGCGCGAAAGAAATTTGGAGATTACGCGG
>Ga0209007_1000257_pt1 | contig 26536 bp, 22 predicted proteins | sample JacPinW_OM1H0_O2_FD_187961 | JGI IMG/M metagenome (GOLD analysis project Ga0209007, IMG submission 187961) | Forest soil microbial communities from Algoma, Ontario, Canada - Jack Pine, Ontario site 1_JW_OM1H0_O2 (SPAdes) (version 2) | ecosystem: Environmental > Terrestrial > Soil > Boreal... | reverse complement strand
CGAGCCGCTCCTCGACGGCGCGGTCGCTCTGATTAATTTCCCGCAGCAGGATTGGCTGGACATCATCGGCCGCATCAAGCCCGGCGCGGACCCCAAACAAATTGGCGCGCACATGCAGGTTGAGCTGCAGCAGTGGCTGCTGAGTCCTATCGCGCAACTTCAGCCGGGAGACCGCGACGCGGTAGCCAAACAGACGCTGCGGCTTTCTCCGGGCGGTGCGGGTATTCAACAATTGCGCGACGAATACCAATCGAGCCTGCACTTGCTGATGTGGATTTCGGCGCTGGTGCTGGCGATCGCGTGCGCGAACGTGGCCAATCTGATGCTGGTGCGCGCTACTACACGAAAACTGCAAACATCGATCAGAGCCGCGCTCGGCGCGTCTGCGTGGATGCAGATTCGGCAAGTGCTGATCGAGAGTGTGGTGCTGGCACTGCTGGGCGGGATCGTAGGAGTGGCTATCGCGTACGGCGGAACAAGTTTAATTTTGCGCCTCGCGTTTCAAAACACCTATGTGGCGATACACGCTTCGCCGTCGTTGCCGGTGCTTGCCTTCACATTTGCAGTGGCGGTTCTGACAGGAATTCTTTTTGGCGTGGCCCCGGCATGGATTACGGCCAACGCAGCACCTGCGGATGCGCTTCGAGGCGCGGGGCGCTCCACCGGGCGTAACAGAGGATGGACGCAAAAATCGCTGGTGATCGCGCAGGCCGCGCTTTCGCTGGTGCTGCTTTCCGCAGCGGGATTGCTGACGCAGAGCCTTTACAACATGCAGCGGCAAAATTTTGGATTCGAGACGCCCAACCGGTACATCCTGCATATCGACCCAAACATGGCGGGATACAAACCGGAGCAGATGCAGGCGCTCTTTCGCCAACTGCACGATTCGCTTGCGGCGATTCCGGGCGTCGGGCAGGTGAGCTTTTCACTTTACAGTCCCATGGAGGGCGACAACTGGGGCGAGACTGTTTTCATTGAGGGCCAGGCGCCGCCTCCGCCGGATTCGGATCAGAACAGTGCTTCGTGGTTGCGCGTAAGCGCAGGTTACTTCGAAACGCTGGGAACGAAGATCTTGCAGGGGCGTTCTTTCAGCGAGCAGGATTCACCGACGTCGCAGCGTGTCGCCGTAGTGAATCAGGCGTTCGCGAAGAAGTTTTTCAAGGGCGACAATCCACTGGGGCATCATTTCGGCTATATCGAGCAGAAAAATGCGGGATTCTTTGAAATTGTGGGCGTGACGGAAGATACCCAATATCGCGATGCGACGCATAAAATCCCGCCAATGTTTTTCCTGCCGTCCACCCAGAGCGTGGTGTTTGACAATCCGCGTTTCGAGGCTTTCGAACAACGCTCGCACGATTTGAGTGCGGTGGAACTGAGAACGCTGGGTAAAGTACCGGAGCTGGAAGCACAAGTGCGCCGCGCGCTCGCGGACGTGAACCCGGACCTCGCGGTGATCGACTTCCGGAGCTTTGGAGAGCAGGTGGATCAGAACTTTTCTCAGCAGAAGATGATCGCAAAACTTACTTCGCTGTTTGGACTGCTCGCGCTGGTGCTCGCGTCGGTGGGGCTGTACGGCGTCACCGCCTATTCGGTGGAGCGGCGCACGAACGAGATTGGAGTTCGCATGGCGCTGGGCGCGGACCGGTTGAATATTTTGAGGCTGGTGCTGCGCGGTGCGCTGCTGCAGATGGGAATCGCGCTGGCGATCGGCATTCCGGTGACGATTGCCGCGGGCGTCGCGATGGCCACGCAACTATTTGGGATCAAGCCGTACGATCCGCGGATTCTGCTGATGACGAGCGCGACGCTGGCTTTTGCGGCGTTCCTGGCGGCAGTGGTTCCAGCTCGGCGTGCGGCGACGCTGGACCCCATTCGCGCGTTGCACACGGAATAAATTAGCAGGGATTAATTCGGGGGCTTTGCGTCGTCGGTATGGTGGCGAGTTGCGGGTAGCTCTGCGGGTCTTGCGGCTCCTGGTCCTTGAAAAATGTAGCCGTGGCGGCACTGCCACGGAGCGCGGTTAAAGTAAATTGAAAACTGGATCAAAGTAGTATGATTGGTTCTTAGAATATTTCCAGACGGATGCAAGTCCTCGTGGGGCTGTAGCTCAGATGGATAGAGCAGCAGTTTCCTAAACTGCGTGTCGGGAGTTCGACTCTCCCCAGCCCCACCATTTAATTGCCTGGATTCGTTGGCGCCATACGGATTTTTCCATCCTCTGACTTGATCCGTGATTTGGAAACCATTGCCACGGTCACCCCGTCAGATAGAAATAGCTGTGCCGGACAGCTGATGCATCCAAAGAATGATGAGAAAGCGCGACTCAAGACCAGGCTTCTCGGCGGCTCTTGCGCTCGTGCTGGCTTTTCTGTCATGCGCGGCGAAGGCGGATGCTTCCGAGGCGCCGATTCCGCACGGCACGATAGAAATTGTCGCGCAGAATGAATCGATTGAGCCGGGGCGTGACTTTAATATTGCGCTGCATTTCCAACTGGATAAGGGATGGCACATTTATTGGGCCAATCCCGGCGATTCGGGGGAACCGCCGAGAGTGGAGTGGAAGATGCCGAAGGGCGTTACGGCGGAGGAGATCGAGTGGCCTGCACCTCATCGTTTGGGAACGCCCACGATCGTAGATTATGGTTACGAGGACGCCGTGACGCTGATCGTGCCGGTGCGTACAGAGAAAAACCTGGCGGCGCAGCAATCCGCGCGAATCGATGCGCAAGTAAAGGTGCTGATATGCCGCGAGATGTGCATCCCCGGCAAGGCGCAACTCTCGTTGACGCTTCCGATCAAATCGCAAACTGCCGCGCCGAATAGCAAGACTGCCGGTTTATTTGCCGCCGCGCGCAAATCTCTGCCGCAACATGCGCCGCAAGGCTGGAAATTCAGCGTGGACAATACGAAAAGCTCATTCGTGCTAACGGGGAACGTAGGGCGTCAAACCACGCGCGCGATCTTTTTTCCGCTGAACGAATCGCAGATTGATAACGCCGCGGCCCAAGACCTTGCGCCCACGGACGCCGGCTTTCGTCTAACGCTAAGAAAGTCGGAACAGCTTCTGAAGCCGATCGCACGGTTGAAGGGAGTGCTGGTTCTGTCCGATGATCGGGCCTATTGGATTGACCTACCAGTGAACAAACCCGGCGCCGCACAAAATAATTCTGGTATGAATGTTGAACCGCAACATTTTGTGAAGGAGGGGAAAAAGACATGAAGCGTTCAATTGCGTATACGATGACGATCGCTCTGATTCTCTGCCTAGCTCCGCTGCTCATCGCGGCTGCAAGAGTTGGCGAGGCTGCGCCGGACTTCACCGCTACGGCAAGCAACGGCAAGACGGTTAAGCTCTCGGCAAACCTTGGAAAGTATGTTGTGCTCGAATGGCACAACAACGGATGCCCCTACGTCGGGAAGCAATATAACAGCGGCAACATGCAGCGTTTGCAAAAGCAGTGGACCGGGCGCGGAGTGGTGTGGTTCACCATTCTTTCTTCCGCGCCGGGAAAACAGGGTTATGTGACCGCGAGCGAAGAGAACGACTACATGGCCAAGATGCACGCAATGCCAACCGCCGCTCTGCTGGATCCAACCGGCGAGATAGGCCATCTCTACGACGCGAAAACGTCACCGCAGATGGTGGTGATCAATCCGCAAGGCGTCGTGATCTACGATGGAGCGATTGACGACAAGCCCACCACTGATCTGAACGATGTCCCGGGCGCGATCAATTATGTGAATCTCGCGCTCGAGCAATCCATGGCCGGCAAGAAGGTGGAGATTCCCGCCACGCGCCCCTATGGCTGTTCAGTGAAGTATGCGGACTAGCCAATTGAGGGTGGTCAGTCGCGAGGACGATTCGTCCCAGCACTCAGCAAACTTTTCGTTTGAAACATTTCAATCCGCTTTTCGGCTCGGGTGTCGTTCGAATTCGCTACACGGCCCTCGTCGGATTTTGGCGGTCGAAATTGTCTCCGGTAATTGCAATTTATAGCGAGGGGTGGGACTATCGGACAACACTCGTAACACGCTGCGCGGATTGGAACGTGAAATGTCTTACCACTTCGGTTTCGATTCGGCCAGCCGGATTCTTCTAGCCCGCTTTGAAGGGAAGGTTACCGACGCGGAATTGAAGGAATACTATCGGATGGCCGAGAAGTATGTGGCGGCGACGAATCCGAGCGCAGGCATATTGGATATGTCGGCGGTAAGTTCGCTGGAAGTTTCACCTCAGACGATTCGCGAACTAGCTAGTATGCCTCCGGCATTTTCGGATCCACACCAACCGCGTTGCATCATTGCTCCTTCGCCGAAAATCTTCGGCATGGCCCGGATGTTTGAATTGCAGGGACAGCATACGCGGCCGAACCTACACGTCGTTCGTACGGCGAAGGAAGCTTGGGCGATCCTGGGTGTCTCGAAGCCAAAATTCGAGTCGTTGGAAATAAAAGTCTAGCGTCGTCGCTGAAACCTTGAATCGTTCTAAGCTAACGCTGGATGCTTAATTTTGCCGGATCGAAATCGTAGCCTTCGTCCTGCACGGTTTTCTGCGCTGCGGCGCGTAGAGTCTGTTCGTCGGCATTCTTCGGCAAGTCGCAATGACGCCGAATTACCTCTTCGCCTTCCGTAATGCGAACGAGCCACTTCGATTTTTCATTATCCCAGGAAACTTGCACACGATCGGTGGCTATGCCCATGGCGTCCTCCGCTAGATAATTTCAGCGACATTGTACGCCTGACATGCTGCAAGACGCATTATTTTGTATTAATGCGAGGGCCTAGCTTACGTTCGACCCTGGCGTACGATTCGGCATGTGTAGCATCCCGCAGTGGTGCTGCGTACATGGATGTATTCGACGTCGGAGCGTGCGAAAAGTTTTTCGATGGCCGAATCTACGGAGCCGTTTTCCACATATTCCTGGGCTAGCAGCCTGCGGCCTGCAGCATACGCGTTCAAGGTGCGCGGGCTATTTTTCAGCTCAACTGGAAAGCCTGCGTCTTCGGGATAACGCTCGCAAGATTTTGCGTGGATGTACACCGGGCCGGGAAGTGGCAGGTTCTCGACGCCTTCGAACGCGTCGTAGGTAAAGAGCGTGGCCTGTTCGCCGGCCGGAATCATCTTTAGGCAATGGCGGCAGGGCGCGTCGCCCTTGGAAATGTCGGTGTAAGCGGGAAAATTGTAGTGCGGATCTTTCAGGCTGTGTCGAACGGCCTCAGCTACCGCAGTTGAAATAGCCATCACACGAGTGGGAATCATTTTCTTCTCCTTCACAAATGAAAAGTTCTTCCAGTGACGCTCTTAGTTTCTGCGATTCCGCAAAAGCAAACTATCCGCTTCTCGCGGTCAAACTTTTTCGCAATGAGGTTAACTTTTTCAGCGGCTTGGAAGACCGGAGTACTGGCGACGTTAAACCGATTTGGTGTTAGAATCCGCCATCCATGGAACGCGCGGGGAAATTTCTAGGTCGTACATTGCGGCGGCTGGACCAGCCCGAAGCCGCTCTGGCCTGGCTGGCCAGCGCATGGCCGCGCGTGGTGGGAAAAATTCTCGCGGCGCATACCAAGCCGATTCGCTGCGAGGCGGGACGTCTGGAAATTGTGGCCGATGGGAGAGCCTGGCAGAAACAGCTGGAATCGATGAAAAAAGAATTTTGCGAACGCGTGAATCAGGCCTGGGGCGGAAATCTGGTGCGCGATGTGAAGTTTATTTCCAAGCCAGGGCCCAAACGCTCGCGCGAATTGGACAACGAGCACACTCCTTTTATTCGCAGCCGAAAAGCCAAGTAAACTTCGCACCTGCGAGTTCGTCTTCAAAAAATCCACGCCCGGCATGCTTGCGTTTGGGCACTTCTCTCCCTAAGATTGGTTAATCGCAATCACACTGGGAGTTTGAAAGATCGATGACGATAAGTCGCGAAGACGTTTTGCGTGTGGCAGAACTCGCTCACCTGGAGTTGACGCCCGAAGAGGCTGAGCTTTACCGCGGGCAGCTTGACGAAATCCTGAACTACATCGGCAAACTCCAGCAATTGGATGTGACGAACGTCGAGCCTATGGCGCAGATGGCGTTCGCGAACGTAATATCGACGGCTTCTTCCGATGTTTCTGGGCACCTAACTGATTCGGACCTGCGAGATGATACGCTGCGGCCTTGCAATATCGCCGATGCGGTGCTGGAACAGGCGCCCGACGCGGCGAAGCCATTCTTCCGCGTTCCCAAAGTGATTGAACGATGAGCTCGGTAACACCATGGACGGTGGCCGGCATACAGGCAGCTTTGCGCGCGAAAAAGGTTTCCGCGCGCGAAATTGCCACCGAGTTTTACGCTGACATCGACCGGCAGAATCCTACTTTGAACGCCTATCTTGCGCTTTCGCGGGAGCGAGCCTTCGCGCAGGCTGACCGCGTTGACGTCGCCACCGCTTGCGGCGAGAAATTGGGGCCGTTGGCGGGCGTCCCTATTGCTGTGAAGGACGTAATCAGCACCGCCGGCGTTCGAACCACTTGCGGGTCGAAGATTCTTGAGACTTACGTGCCTCCCTATGATGCCACTGCCGTGTCGAGGCTGGAGAAGGCCGGAGCGGTAATCCTCGGCAAGACTAACTGCGACGAGTTTGCCATGGGTAGCTCGAACGAGAACTCAGCATACGGACCCGTACGGAACCCGGTGTCCTTGGATCGGGTGCCAGGGGGCTCGAGCGGAGGCTCGGCGGCTGCCGTGGCGGCTGGCTTAGCGGTAGCAGCCCTGGGTACCGATACCGGAGGGTCAATTCGGCAGCCGGGTGCCTGCTGTGGCGTTCCCGCCTTGATGCCAACATACGGTCGCGTATCGAGGTATGGATTGATCGCGTTTGCCTCCTCGCTGGATCGAATCGGGCCCTTCGCCGGGAATATCGCTGATGCTGCGGCAATCATGTCCGTGATTGCAGGGCATGACGAGAACGATGCTACATCAGCCCCAGTTTCTGCTCCAGACTACGGCTCGGAGCTTGAGCAGCCGGTCCAAGGGCTGCGAATCGGGGTCCCGGAGGAGTATTTTGCTGAGGGCATCGACATCGAGGTAAAAGAAAAGGTGCTGGCCGGCATAGCCCTGTTGGAGAAGCTAGGGTGCCAGCGGGTGTCGCTAAAAATGCCGCACACCGAGTATGCCATCGCGACCTACTACATCGTCGCGACCGCCGAGGCCAGCTCGAATCTGGCGCGGTATGACGGGGTGCGCTACGGATTGCGGGTTCCGGGCGCAACGCTGATTGAGATGTATCGCAGGACTCGCGAACGCGGGTTCGGCGCTGAAGTGAAGCGACGGCTCATGCTGGGTACTTACGTCCTATCGTCCGGCTATTACGACGCTTACTATCTGCGGGCGCAGAAGGTGCGGACTTTAATCGCGCGCGACTTTTCGGAGGCGTTTCAGAAGGTGGACGCAATTGTGACGCCGACTGCGCCTACCCCAGCGTTCAAGCTAGGGGAGAAAACAGCCGATCCATTGCAGATGTATCTCGCTGATATATATACAGTTACAGGGTCATTGGCGGGAATTCCCGGCATTTCAGTTCCCTGCGGAACGACTAAAGAGAAGCTTCCTATCGGCATGCAGATTCTGGGTCCGCATTTCAGCGAAGCGCGCGTGCTCCAACTGGCTCGCGCGTTTGAAAAAGCGGGCGGCTTCACGATTTGATTGCAGGATTCGGTGAAAAACCTGGAGCGGATTCTCGACCTGCTGCAAACCTCGCGTTACAAATTCGTCGCGACGGCTAACGAAGTTCCCGCGACATATGGCGCCAGTCTCCCTGCGCGGAACGCTGGTCGGCCGCCGAGCTAGTGGCGCATGTTGGCATGGTGGAACAAGCGGTTATCACCGGCGCGAAGAAAGTGCTACAGGGCCCACCAAAGCCGCTGCCCCTGTTGAAACGATTTCATATGCCCGTGGCTCTGGGTGCGTGGCAAGGCGCCAAAAGAAAATCACCTATTCCGTTGGACGCCTCGCTCGTGACAGACAGGGCCGAAGCGCTTAGCCAGCTGGACGCGGCTCGGGATAAGACGCTGGGCTTTATCGAGTCCACGCGGGATCAGGATTTGAGAGTTTACCGGTTCCCGCATCCATTTTTAGGCAGCCTGAATATCTACGACTGGTTCCGCTTGATTGCTTACCACGATTTACGCCACGCGCAACAAATCCGTGAAGTTGTAGAAACATTTCATCGTTAGAGTTTGATTTCCACTTTGCGGAAAGAAAGTGCATTCCACGGCTTTACCTCCGTTTCGTGTGAATCCGGCGAATCACCAGTGTTTATAGGGGTTTTCCCTGGTTTTCGCTGGCCGGAAGACTCATGTTCGTAGAACGGAAGGACTATTGCAGGGGGAATTCGTTACATTTACTCTGGTCGCAGCATCAAAGATTCGGAGGGCACGAATGGTGCGTATCAAATCCAGCCAAAAGATCTTTACCGAAGACGAAGTGTCCACGCTGACGGGCATTTGCCTGGACCACCTGCGCGGCCTCGCGCGAAACAAGCATTTGGGAACGGTGGCGCGTGCGGCTGAAGCGGCAGGCGCTGAGGCCGAGAAATGGCTGTTTACAAACTCGGACCTGATGATCGTGGCGGTTTTGCAGCCGCGCTGCGACCACTAGTTTCCGTCCCTTCGAACCCACTACAGGTAGCTTTTCTCAGCCTGCAAATCAAGCCGCTTTAACCCAATTCGTTCTGGAAGTCCTCTCTTAAGGAAAACCTGCTGAAAGCACGCCTCTGGCGGCTTCATTATTCGCCTACCCTTCGCTTTTGCGGGTCACCGTTGCGCACTTTGCCCGACCGGATTATTCTGAAAGGACACTCAACTCCGAGGATGTCAGACGCATCGTAATAATAAGTGAAAGACTGCAGAGCGGGTCTCGCGACAGCAATGTCGAATCAACGAACGAAAACGAAGGGCGGCTACGTGAGACGGTTGCAACTGGCTGCAATGGCCTTGCTACTTGCTGAAGCGGCGATCACTCTTGCTACGACCGCAGGGCAATCCTCCTCCGCACTACAGTCTTCCGCTCCTCAGCAAGGCCAGTCTTCGTCCACCTCCGGTTCGCCCTCCACCGCGCCACTGCCGCGAGGAAAGAAGCTGATGCTGAAAGACGGCACCTTCCAACTGGTTCGCGAATACCACGTGGAAGGCGACCGCGTGCGTTACTACAGCATCGAGCAATCACAATGGGACGAGATGCCGGAATCTCTAGTTGACTGGGATGCCACGAAGAAAGTGGAAGCCGAACAAACCAAGCGCGATACCGAGCTAGTTGCCAAAATACATGCCCGCGAAGCCGGCCGAACGGCGCAGGCGCTGGACATCGACGCCAGCCTGGAAGTTGCGCCCGGAGTTTTTCTGCCGCCGGGGGAGGGGATTTTTGCATTCGACGGAAAAAGTGTGGCCAAGATTCCGCAAGCGCCAGCGGATATCAAGTTCAGCAAGAAACAAATGCTGAAGCAGGTGCTGGTCCCAATTCCCATCATTCCATCCCGGCATACGATTTCGCTGGTCGGAGCGCACGCCAAGCTTCGTATTGTATCCGCGCAGACCGAATTTTATATGCGCACCGCGGACGGCCGTGAACCGGAGCTGGAGCTATTGAAGGCAAAGATTAAAGGCGACGAGAGGTACCTGGAAAATCTCGATGAGCTGTTCAAAGAACAGGGCACCACGGGACAAACCGCGGTGATGATGCAACGCTGGCTGATCGCTCCCGGTGTTTACAGATTTACTTTGGAGCAGCATATGGACCCGGGAGAATATGCTCTGGCAGAAATCGTCCAAGGCGGCGGCACAAATCTTTACTTTTGGGATTTCGGACTGGATGCTGGACCGGCGGAAGCGCCGGCCAAGGCCAGCAAGTAGCTCGACTTGTTTATTTGTTGCCGACCGGTTGTCCTTGCAATAGCTGGGTTAGCAAGGTTGCCAGCGCGGCGACGTGAAATGGTTTCTGTAACACCGAAGCGCCTTTCTTTTCAAATTTGGCCACTTGCGCGGGATCGAGCAAAGCTCCAGTCATGAAAACGAATCGCGGGCCAGTTCCCTGCGTGTGCGAGCGCACGCGATCGAAAAGTTGTTCCCCGTTCAATCCCGGCAAATTAAAATCGCAAAGAACGAATTCGTAATCCTGCGCGGTCAAATGCGAGAGAGCTTCTTCAGAGCTGGGGGCTCCTTCCACGATCATTCCGCGCGCCGCCAGCCCTTCCTGCACGATCTCGCGAATGCTTTCTTCGTCGTCCACAATAAAAACAGAGTGTCCGCGCAGTTCGGCCGCGCCCGGAAGCGGGGGCGCAGCAGCGCGAGGCGCAGGCGACTCAACCGGGACTTCTTCGATCACAGCGGGAAGCAGAACGCGAAAGGTGGCGCCCGCCCCGGGCGTCGACTCCACTTCGATTTTTCCTCCATGCTCCTTAACAATGGCTTGCGAAATCGTAAGCCCCAGCCCAGTTCCGCCAGACGGACGCCGCGTGGTAAAGAAAGGGTCGAATACCTTGCCGATATTTTCCGGCGCGATACCCGGGCCATTATCGGAAAAATCGAGAGCGATTTTGCCTTCTTTCAGCGCCGCTGAAATCCGTATGGAGCCGCTTTCGCGCACGGCGCCAATGGCCTGTTCCGCATTTGCGATCAAGTTTGAAAATCCCTGCACCAGGAGTTTTGGATCGCCTTCGATTGGCGGAAGACCGGGCGCAGGCTTGAACTCCACCGTGATCTTCTTTTGTTGCAGCGACGCCCGCTGAGTGTCGAGAGCCTGTTTGACGATCTGATCGATCTGAACTTTTGTTTGCCGAAGAATGGAAGGCCGCGAAAAGACCAGGAGATTTTGCACGATGGTGGCCGCACGGCGTGCCTGCTTTAAAACGGTATCGACCTGGTGGCGCATGGAATCGTCCAGGGCGCGCTCGCGAATCAGATCGCTGATACCCAGAATCGCAGTGAGCGGATTATTTAATTCATGGGCCACGCCTGCCATCATCTCACCCATGGCGGCAAGTTTTTCTTTCTGCACAACCTGCTGCTCGGTGCGCTTGGATTCGGTCACATCGCGCGCGGATGCTACTACCCCACTGATTTTCCCATTGGCATCGTACAGCGGGCTTGCGCTGGCGCGCAGCACGCGCCAGTTTCCATCGGCGTGCTTGGTACGGTATTCGAACTGGCCGTCAGCGCCTTCACCGAAGGCAACTTTTTGAAATGTGGATCGAAGTTTCGCCAGATCATCCTGATGCACGTTATCGCCCAGCGCTTTTCCGATGAATTCACTGGCGGGCCGTCCGAGCACATCCTGCACCAGCGGGCTTATGAATGTGTAAACCCCTTGGAGGTCGAGCACGGCAATCACATCGGGAAAGCTGGCCACCAGGCTACGGACAAATTCCTGCTCCTTATGAAGATGCTTCTCCATCTGCCGCCGCTCGCTGACGTCGACGATGGTTCCCTGGATACGCAGCACCTGGCCGGCGGCGTCTCGTGTGACTGCGGAAGAAATCAGGCAGTGAATGGCTTTTTCATCTTTGCGGCGAAGGACGATTGCGCGGTCTTCGATCGCGCCCTTTTTCAGCACTTCTTCGACGAGCGAATCGCGTTGAGCGGGGTCCAGGTAGATATCTCGTAGATTCACCGATTGCAGATCCTGTTTGGTTTCGTAACCCAGCATGCGAACCAGTGCGGGATTCACATCCAGAAGTTTTCCATCTGGAGTGCTTAGAAAAATTCCCTCGCGAAGCGCGGCGAAAAGTTCCGTGAAGCGAACTTCCGATTGGCGCTCGGCGGTGATGTCGCGCGCCCACCCGATGATCGAACTGTAGCCGGAAGCATCTCCGGAAGTATCCTCGCTGACCGCTTGCACCCAGCATTGAAAGTGCCGGGATTCCCGCTCCTTCTTCATTTTTACGGGAATGGTTCCGGTCCAAGACCCGCTCTTCAAAAGAAGAGGAAGCCATTGCTGAAATTGTGCGTTTGTGGGCGTCTCTATAAAATCCATCAAGCGGCAGCCGATTAGATGCTGGAAGGAAACTCCCAGCAGCTCGGAGAGGCGGCGATTGGCAACGCGTATTTCCCCATCGAGAGCCAGGGTGAAGACGGCGTGATCCAAGTTATCGATCAGATCGCGATAATTGTGCTGCGAACGCGAAATCACTTCGACGAGCTTGTTGTGTTGAGCCTCTCCAGCAGACTCAAAGGTCAATCGATCGGATTGATTGTCGGCCGAATGTGAAGACATAAATGTATTTTGCCGCGTTAACCGGCGCTTCGGGGAACGAACAGCGTCTCTTAAGTTTAACGGCGCGCGCGCCGCGCAGGTGAAAGAAAACTGGCACTTATGCCAAGTACTCAACAGACCAAAGGACAGGTGCCGACCTCAATCTGGAGTTATTGCGCGCGCCATTCTGATAACCGATCAATCCCGCTTTCGTCTAAACCCAACAATTTGCCAATTTAACGGAGAGCCATGACCAAAGCTCGATTTTCACTCCTGCTGCTGTGCCTTTTACCATTTGTAGTAGCCCTCCGATTCGGCATAAGCGCATCCGCGCAAACAACGTCGGATCCGATTTTAGGCGCCTGGTCGGGACAGCTCCGGCATGACGGTGAAACACAGCGAATGGCATTACGGTTCGAGCTGGATGACAAGAAAGCACTAGTGGTGAGTTTCGATCAGCCCGACATGAAATTTTACAATCTAGGACCCGGCCCGGTGGAAAAACACGGCGACGAGTATACCGCCCCGCCGATGACTTTCCGGTTGACGCCGGATGGGAAAAAGATCGTAGGGACGATGTCGTTCGACGGCAACGATGTTTCCTTCGAACTTACCCCGGGAACCCCGCCTGTGCCGGAAGCGGCGAAACCCTTTGAAGGACGCATCGCTCAACCCGTGTGGACATTCAAAACAGGCGGAGCGATTTGGTCTTCGCCAGCCGTGGATGGAAGTTCGCTCTACTTCGGCAGCAACGATGGCAACATGTACGCGCTGAAGGCGGATAACGGGAAGTCCCTATGGGAAAAGAAGACCGGCGGATGGGTGATGGGGCGTCCCACGATTGAAGGCGAATATCTCTACGTGCTCTCCGACGACGGCTTTTTATACAAGCTGGGCAAGAAAACGGGGAAGACGGTTTGGCAATTCGACACTCACGGCGGAGGCGTGAAACGTGACATGCCGCCCAACGCTTCCGCGCTCGACTGCCTGGGCGCTTCCGCCACCGTCGCCGGCTATACGGTTTACATTGGCAGCGGAGACAAGAATTTTTACGCCGTGGACACAAAGACGGGCCGCGAGAAATGGCGTTTCGAAACCAAAGACATCATCCGTTCGACACCAGCGGTAGCGGGCGGCACGGTGTTCTTCGGCAGCGGAGACCACAACGTGTATGCCCTGGATGCAAAAACCGGGACGTTGAAATGGAAAGTCGATACCTTTCGAGAAGTAGTCTCTTCGCCGTTGGTGGTTGACGGAACTGTTTACATCGGGAGCCGCTCGTCGAATCTGTACGCGCTGGATGCGGCCACTGGCCAGACCAAATGGAAGTTTTTCTATTGGACTTCGTTTGTGGATTCGTCCACTACGATGCGCGACGGGATTTTGTATGTGGGCTCTTCCGACTACCAAAAACTTTTCGCGATTAAGGCCGCTGACGGCAAGAAGGTCTGGGATTTTGATACCGAGGGATCATCCTGGTCCACTCCGGCGGTGACCGATAAGCTGGTGTACGTGGGCGCCGTGGGTTCCAAATCGGACTACATGACACATTACGGCGCGTTCTTTGCTGTCGATCGCGCGACGGGGAAACTCGTTTGGCGTTATCCGATGAGCGAGCTTTCCAACTATCCCACCTACGGAGTTGCTTCTTCACCCGCGGTGGATCATGGCTTCGTTTATTTCGGCGGACTGGATGGGACGTTCTACGCGTTTCGACAGGGTGGTTAGATTATCGAGCCGCTTCGCTTTTTGAATAGACTCGAACTCCGCAGGCAAAAAAGAGCCTGGAGCGCTTATTTTTCGCGCACCCCAGGCTCTTGATTTCTTCGACCTAGCTTTCGGCGACGGCGTCGGTGTCCTTGCGCAGGAAATCCAGTGCCGCGGCTTCTTCCGGCGTAAGCTCCGGCTCCATTTGTTGAATCTCTTCCTTCGGAATTTCCGTGAGCAGCTGGATATTCCGGTAGCGGTCGAGACCCGTGCCGGCTGGAATCAACCGGCCCATGATCACGTTTTCCTTCAGGCCGCGGAGATAATCGACCTTTCCGGAGATGGCCGCTTCGGTAAGAACGCGGGTGGTCTCCTGAAAGCTCGCCGCGGAAATAAAGGAATCGGTGGAGAGCGACGCCTTGGTGATTCCGAGCAGCAATGGACGGCCTGTTGCCGGACGCCCGCCATCGTGAATGATGCGATCGTTTTCCTCGCGGAAGCGGAACTTGTCCACCTGCTCTTCCAACAAGAAGCTGGTGTCGCCCACATCTTCCACTTTCACCCAGCGCATCATTTGACGAACGATGGTTTCGATGTGCTTGTCGTTAATGTTGACGCCCTGCAGACGGTACACTTCCTGGATCGAGTTCACCAGGTAAGCCTGCGTGTACTTTTCTCCGAGGACGGCGAGAATATCGTGCGGGTTCAGCGGCCCGTCAATCAAAGGCTCGCCGGCTCGAACGTGTTCGCCTTCCTGCACGTTGATGTGAACGCCGCGCGAGACAGAATATTCTTTCACCGTTCGTCCGTCTTCGCTTTCGACGAAGATCTTGCGCTGGCCCTTCACGATGTCGCCGTACTTCACGATGCCGTCGATTTCGCTAATGACCGCGGGATCCTTCGGTTTGCGCGTTTCGAAAAGTTCCACAACGCGCGGGAGACCGCCGGTGATGTCCTTGGTCTTGGTGGTTTCGCGCGGGATCTTCGCCAGCACGTCGCCCGGTTGCACCTCGTCTCCATCGGCGACCATCAAGTGAGCGCGGGAAGGCATCAGGTACTTTTTGCGGACGCGTCCCTGCGGATCGCGAACGAGAATGGTGGGCTGATGCTTTTCGTCACCCGGAGGCAGCGTGACGACGAGCTGCGACAAACCGGTGACTTCGTCCACTTGCTCTTCGATCGTGATGCCGGGCTGCAAATCCTTGAACTGAATCGTGCCGCCCGTTTCCGTAAGGATGGAGAAAGTGTACGGATCCCATTCAACCATGGTTTGGCCGAGCGTGACCGGCTGGCCGTCTTCGACCTTGAAACGCGCACCATAGACTACGTGGTGGCGTTCTTTTTCGCGGCCCTTTTCATCCACCACGGCGATCAAGCCGGAGCGATTCATGGCCACGATGGTCTTGTTGCGGCCTTCGACCACGTTCAAGTCGATGAACTTCACGAAGCCGTTATTGCGCGCTTCCACTTTCGACTGTTCGGTGACGCGAGTCGCCGTGCCGCCGATATGGAACGTGCGCATGGTCAACTGCGTGCCAGGCTCGCCGATGGATTGCGCCGCGATCACGCCAACCGCTTCGCCCATCTCGACGAAACGTCCGGTGGCCAGGTTTCTGCCATAGCAACGGCCGCAAACACCGCGCCGGGACTCGCACGTGAGCACGGAGCGAATGTTGACGCGCTCGATGCCGGCGGCCTGTATCGCGTTGGCCAGCTCTTCGGTAATTTCCTGGTTGATCTCGACGATGACGTTGCCTTCGTAATCTTTAATTTTCTCGAGCGAAACGCGGCCCACAACGCGGTCGCGCAACGGCTCGACTTCGACTCCGGCTTCCAAAATCGGCTCGACGTAAATTCCGTCGGCCGTGCCGCAATCGAATTCGTTGATGATTACGTCCTGGGCTACGTCAACCAAGCGCCGCGTGAGATAGCCGGAATCGGCGGTCTTAAGCGCCGTATCGGCCAAACCTTTACGCGCTCCGTGCGTGGAGATGAAGTACTGCAGCACGGTGAGGCCTTCGCGGAAGTTCGAAGTGATAGGAGTCTCGATGACTTCGCCCGAGGGCTTGGCCATCAAGCCGCGCATTCCGGAAAGCTGGCGGATCTGCTGTTTCGAACCGCGCGCGCCGGAATCGGCCATCACGTACACCGGATTGATCACGCCCTGCTTGTCCTGCTCTTCGAGCGCTTTAAACATTTCGTCCGCCACTTTTTCGGTGACGTCCGACCAGATGGCGATCACCTTGTTGTAGCGTTCTCCGTTGGTGATTGCGCCATCCAGATATTGCTGCTGAACTTTCACCACTTCGTGCTCGGCAGTGTCCACCAGCTTGAATTTCACGCTGGGAATGACCATGTCGCTGATGCCGATGGAGACGCCGGACTTCGTTGCATACAGAAAGCCGAGCTCCTTCAGCTTATCGAGCGCGATCACGGTCTTTTCCAAGCCGAAGCGCAGGTAGCAATATTGCACCAGTGCTTGCACGCCCTTCTTCTTCAGCAGTCCATTGATGAAAGGCATATCGTGCGGCAGGTGATCGTTGAAGATCACGCGGCCCACGGTGGTGTGCAGGAATTGGCGATTTAGATTTACCGGCTCGGTGTGCGATACGTCTTGATCGTCGTAAGCATTGGTCAAGTCGATCACTTCACCGGTGTAGCGCAGGCGAATCGGAGTGAGCAATTCCACTTCTTCCGCTTCGAGCGCCATCACCACTTCTTCCGGTGAACCGAACGCGCGGCCTTCGCCCTTCGCCTTGGGCTTGTGTTTGGTCATGTAATAAATGCCCAACACCATGTCCTGCGTCGGCACGGCGAGAGGATAGCCGTTGGCCGGCGAAAGAATGTTGTGCGAGCTGAGCATCAACACGGACGCTTCCACTTGCGCTTCCGGCGACAGCGGAATGTGAACCGCCATCTGGTCGCCGTCGAAGTCTGCGTTGAACGCGGTGCAAACCAGCGGATGGATGCGGATAGCCTTTCCTTCCACTAATACGGGTTCGAACGCCTGAATGCCGAGACGGTGAAGCGTGGGAGCGCGGTTGAGCATGACGGGATGTTCGCGAATCACATCTTCGAGAATGTCCCAAACGATCGCTTCCTGCGCCTCCACCAATTCCTTGGCTTGCTTAATGGTGGTGCAGTGGCCGGCAGCTTCCAGCTTGTGATAGATGAAGGGCTTGAAAAGTTCCAGCGCCATCTTCTTCGGCAAACCGCACTGATGCAGCTTCAGTTCGGGACCGACGACGATGACGGAACGGCCGGAATAGTCCACGCGCTTACCGAGCAAGTTCTGGCGGAAACGGCCTTGCTTGCCTTTGAGCGTGTCGGACAGCGACTTGAGCGGGCGATTATTTGTGCCACGCAAAACGCGGCCGCGGCGACCGTTGTCGAACAGCGCGTCCACCGCTTCCTGCAACATGCGCTTTTCGTTGCGAACGATCACGTCCGGCGCGTGCAATTCCATCAGCTTTTTCAACCGGTTGTTGCGGTTGATTACGCGCCGGTACAAATCGTTCAAGTCTGAGGTAGCGAAACGTCCGCCGTCGAGAGGCACCAGCGGACGCAACTCGGGCGGAAGAACGGGAATCACGTCCAGAATCATCCATTCCGGCTTGTTGCCGCTCTTGCGGAAAGCTTCCAGGACTTTGAGGCGCTTGGCGAATTTGATTCGCTTCTGCAAGCTTGGATCCATCTTCATCTTTTCGCGCAGCTCTTCGGACAACTTCTCCACTTCCACTGCGCGCAGAAGTTCCTTGATGGCTTCGGCGCCCATGCCTGCACGGAATTTTCCCGGATTTTCTTTCTGAAGCTCGCGGAGTTTTTCCTCCGGCAGAATATCTTTCTGCTTCAGCGAAGGCACTTCGCCGGGATCGATACAGACAAAGGTCTCGAAGTAAAGAATGTGCTCGAGGTCGCGCATGGTAATGTCGAGCAAATATCCGATGCGGCTCGGCAATCCCTTGAAGAACCACACGTGCGAGCAGGGAGAAGCCAGCTCGATGTGGCCCAGACGCTCGCGGCGAACTTTGCTGAGCGTGACTTCCACTCCGCACTTGTCGCAGATCACGCCGCGATGCTTCATGCGCTTGTACTTACCGCAGAGACACTCCCAGTCGGTGACGGGGCCGAAAATCTTGGCGCAGAACAGGCCGTCGCGCTCCGGCTTAAAGGTGCGGTAGTTGATCGTTTCCGGCTTGGTTACTTCGCCGTGAGACCACGAACGTATTTTTTCCGGACTCGCCAGGCTGATGCGAATGGAATCAAAATCAGCAATCTGGCTGGCACGGTCGTACGGGCTAGAACGATACAAGGGCAGATCCTCCTCTCCGGAAATCCGGAGCAAAAACCAATTAGGAATCTGTGAAGCGCCGCCCCGATGTTCTGAGGCGGCGCGCTAATTAATCGGCCGCTTCGGCTTTCTCCAACTGCGGCTTCTGGCGCTTCATCAATTCAACGTCCAGGCAGAGCGACTGCAATTCGCGCACGAGTACGTTGAACGATTCGGGCACGCCCGGCTCGATGCCGGGTTCGCCCTTCACGATCGCCTCGTAAATCTTGGCGCGACCATAGACGTCGTCAGACTTCGCGGTGAGCAGCTCCTGGAGAATGTGTGCTGCGCCGTAAGCTTCCAGCGCCCACACTTCCATTTCTCCGAATCGCTGTCCGCCGAACTGCGCCTTGCCACCGAGCGGCTGTTGCGTGATCAGTGAGTACGGCCCAATGGAGCGAGCGTGAATCTTGTCGTCCACCAAGTGCGAGAGCTTGAGCATGTATATGTAACCGACGGTAACTTCCTGCGCGAAAATGTCGCCGGTCATTCCGTCGTACAACGTAATTTTTCCGGTCTGGGGCAACTCGGTGAATTCCAGCAAATGGCGAATGTCGTTTTCGCGCGCGCCGTCAAACACCGGCGTTGCGAACGGCACGCCTTCACGGAAGCTGTAGGCCAGGTCCAGAATCGCATCGTCATCCAATTCGGCGATTGTCTTCCAAACCGAAGTGGGGCCGAATGCATCCTTGAACCATTTGCGCACGCCTTCCGCTCGCGTTTCTTTGTCGAGCAGTTTTGCCACTTGCGCGCCAAGCTCTTTCGAAGCCCAGCCGAGGTGCGTTTCCAGAATTTGTCCCACGTTCATACGCGAAGGGACGCCCAGCGGATTCAGAACGATCTCCACCGGCGTGCCGTCGGGCATGTAGGGCATATCTTCTTTTGGAACGATGCGCGCGATGACGCCCTTGTTTCCGTGGCGACCTGCCATCTTGTCGCCGACAGAAAGTTTGCGCTTCATCGCAATGTAGGTCTTCACGAGCTTGATCACGCCTGGCGGCAGTTCGTCGCCCTTCTTGAGTTTGCCGATGCGCTCGTCGGTAATTTTCCGCAGCACATCGATCTGGCGAGAAGTCATTTCCTCGATCTCGTCGATTTTTTCGATTAGCAGCGGGTCCTTATCGTTCAAGCGCAAGCGCTTCAAGTTGCGCGTGGTGATCTTTTCCAAAATGTCGCGCGTCAGCTCGGTGCCCTTGGTCAGCAAACGCTTGTTGGTGCGCTCGTCGTGCAAGTCGGCGGTCAACTTCTGTCCGCCGAGCAAGTCGTTCAAGCGCTTCAGACGCTCGTCGGTGAGAATGCGAATCTCGTCGGCGAGGTTCTTTTCCAGTTTTGCGATCTGCGTGCCTTCGATGGCCTTGTGGCGTTCGTCCTTCTCCGCGCCTTTGCGGCAGAAGATCTTCACGTCCACAATCGTGCCTTCGATTCCCGGCGGACAGTAGAGCGAGGCATCGCGAACGTCGCCGGCCTTTTCTCCGAAAATCGCGCGCAGAAGTTTTTCTTCCGGAGTCAGCGTGGTCTCGCCCTTCGGCGTGACTTTGCCGACAAGAATGTCGCCGGGCTTTACCGTTGCTCCAATTCGAATCACGCCGCTTTCATCAAGATTGCGCAGGAAGCTCTCGTTGATGTTGGGGATATCGCGCGTGATTTCTTCGGGACCCAGTTTGGTGTCGCGTGCTTCGATTTCGTACTCTTCGATGTGAATCGACGTGTAATAGTCCTCTTCCACCAGCTTTTCGCTGACGAGGATGGCGTCTTCAAAGTTGTATCCGCGCCACGGAAGGAAGGCTACCAGCACGTTGCGGCCGAGTGCGAGCTCGCCGCGGTCGGTGCAAGGACCGTCGGCTAGCACTTGACCCTGCTTCACGCGGTCACCCGCACGAACCATCGGCTTTTGGCTGATGCAAGTGTTCTGGTTCGAGCGCTTAAACTTGGTGAGCAAATAAATGTCGGAACCAACTTCGCGGCTCAGCACGCCGGACTGGTCTGATTCCACGCGTACGATTACGCGCTCGGAGTCCACCTGGTCCACGATGCCATCGCGACGGCAAACGATTACGGCGCCGGAATCGCGTGCCGTAACTCGCTCCATGCCGGTGCCGACCAGCGGCGCATCGCCGCGAATCAGCGGTACGGCCTGGCGTTGCATGTTCGAACCCATCAACGCGCGGTTGGCGTCGTCGTTTTCCAGGAACGGAATCAAGCTCGCGGCTACCGACACGAGTTGCTTCGGCGAGACGTCGATGTAATCCACTTCATCGCGGCTCTTCAAAACGAAGTTGCCGGCCTGGCGGCAGTTGACCAGCTCGGTGGTGATTTTTCCCTTGTCATCGAGCGAAGCATTGGCCTGCGCGACTACGTAGCGGTCTTCTTCCCAAGCCGAGAGATAGAAGCAGTACGGTTCCACAGCTACGCGCCGGCGCTTCAACTCTTCGTTGGTGTCCTCTACTTTTTCGCGTTCCACTATTTCGCCGGCTTTGAACTCGCTGTCGCCTGCATTGATGATTTGGACGAAATCGATCACGCGCCCGCCGCGAACTTTGCGGTAGGGCGATTCGATGAAGCCGAACTCGTTGATCCGCGCGTAGCAGGAAAGCGAGCTGATCAAACCGATGTTCGGACCTTCCGGCGTTTCAATCGGGCAAATGCGTCCGTAGTGCGTGGGGTGAACGTCGCGTACTTCGAATCCCGCGCGTTCACGAGACAGACCGCCCGGCCCAAGAGCCGATAGACGGCGCTTGTGCGTAATTTCGCTGAGCGGGTTGGTCTGATCCATGAACTGCGAAAGTTGCGAACTGCCGAAGAACTCGCGAATCGCGGCCATAACCGGCTTGGCGTTTACCAGGTCGTGCGGCATGGCCGTGGACATTTCCTGATACACGGACATCTTTTCCTTGATCGCGCGTTCCATGCGGACCAGGCCGATGCGGAACTGGTTTTCGAGCAGCTCCCCAACCGCGCGAACGCGGCGATTGCCGAGATGGTCGATGTCGTCCACCGCGCCGATATTTTTGCGCAGCTTCAGCAGGTACTTGATCGCGGCCACGAAGTCGGACGGATCGAGCGTGCGCTTATCGAGCGGAGTTTCCAGTCCTAGCTTGATATTGAATTTCAGGCGGCCCACTTTGCTGAAATCGTACTTGCGGGCGTCGAAGAACATTCCGTTGAAAAGAGCGGTTGCCGTCTCAAGTGTTGGAGGATCGCCGGGACGCAGCTTGCGATAAATCTCGATCAGCGCTTCTTTCGAAGTGCGGATAGTGTCCTTCTCCAGCGTGCGGCTCACCACGATGCCGACGTCGTCGCGGTCGGGGAAGGCAATGTCCACTTCCGTGATTCCAGCTTCACCAATGGCCGAGAACATCTCGGGCGTGAGCGGCTTGTTGGCTTCGAGCAGAACTTCACCGGTCTGCCGGTTCACCAATTCGCTGACGGTGATAGCCCCTTCCAAATCGGCCGGAGTAATCTCCACTTGCGTGACGCGCGCCTTGCCCAGTTCCTTGAAAAGAGCCTCGGTAATGCGCTTGTGCGCGCCAACCAGAGTTTCGCCGGATTTGGGATGCTTGATTTCTTTAGTCAGTTTGCGGTCGATCAAGCCTTCCGAAAGATTCCAGAAAAGCTCGCCGTCGCGCAGTGAAATGCGCTCCACTTGATAAAACGTGCGCAGAATGTCTTCATTCGATTTCATTCCCAGCGCGCGAAGGAAGATCGAGCCCAGGAATTTGCGTTTGCGGTCGATGCGCACGTACAGGATGTTCTTCGTGTCGTATTCGAATTCAACCCACGATCCGCGGTAGGGAATAATCTTTCCCAGGAAGTAGCTGCGGTTGTTGGCGGTTTCGAAGAAAACTCCCGGCGAACGGTGCAACTGGCTGACGATGACGCGCTCGGTCCCATTGATGATGAAGGTGCCGTTCTCTGTCATCAGCGGAATATCGCCGAAGAAAACCTCTTGTTCCTTAATATCGCGAATGGACTTCGCGCCGGTGTCGGGATCTTTGTCGTAAATGGTCAAACGAATGGTGACTTTCAGCGGCGCGGAGTACGTCATGCCGCGCTCCTGGCATTCGTTCACGTCATACTTCAGTTGCAGCGTGACCGGGTCTCCGCACTTGTTGCAGAAAGTCGGCGTGTTCTTGTTGAAAGTGCCGCACTTGGTGCACAGCACGTCGCCCGTCTTATACGGATTGGTGACGACTGACGCGCCGCAATTCCGGCAAGTGGCGCGCAGGTGATGGAGGCCGCGCAGGTGTCCGCACTTGCACTCCCAGTTACCGATCGCGTAGTCCACGAAATCCAGCTGCGACAGTCCGCGAAAATCCTGAATCGGAAACACGGAGGTGAACACCGACTGCAAGCCGGTGTCTTCGCGTTCGCTGGGCAGCAAATCCATTTGCAGGAAGCGCTGATACGACTTTTTTTGCACGTCAATCAGGTTGGGAATCTGCACCGTTGTCTTGATTTTGGCGAAGTCCAGGCGTTCCCGTTCCCGAGTGGCGCGATTGCCGTTACGATTGCTCATGGGTGAGTATCCTCTTCAAACTAAGCCGGATACGACGACGCGGATAGACACCCGCCCCGTCGGTCCGGGAAGGACGATTTTTGAAGTTCCAGTTCCAAAGGAGCTCGCGTGAAAGCGGATTCCTTCGCAGCCCAGGCTGCGGGCCGCAGCGGGGCGGCACTACTTAACGTCGACTTTTGCCCCGGCGTCTTCGAACTTTTTCTTAATGGTGGCGGCTTCTTCTTTGTTGACGCCCTCTTTCACCGTCTTGGGAGCGCCATCCACCAGGTCCTTGGCTTCTTTCAAGCCCAGGCTGGTGACTTCGCGAACCGCCTTAATCACGTTGATCTTGTTAGCGCCCACTTCGGTGAGAACGACGGTGAATTCCGTCTTCTCCTCAGCTGCGCCCGCTGCTCCCGCGCCCGCTCCGCCGCCCGCTGCCATCATGGGCGCCGCCGCTGCCGCCGAGACGCCGAAAGCTTCTTCCATCTTCTTGACTAGATCGGAAGCTTCGAGCAGCGTCAAACCCTTGATTTCTTCTAGAATCGACTCCACTTTGCTGGCCATTCTGTTCCATCCTCCCCTGCGAGATGAAAACTCTTTTTTGTGTGTACTAGTTTAGATGCAGATTAAGCTGTTTCCGCTGCTGGAGCTGTACCGCCCGCTCCCCCGAACTTGTTTGCCTTTGCTGCTTCGCTGGTGACCACCGCCAAACCGCGCGGAACTGCGGCCAGCGCGGTTGCGATGCGTTGCGACGGAGCGTTCAGCAGGAACATGACTTTGCTGATCAACTCTTCCTTGCTCGGAAGCGAGGCAAGCTGGTTGATCTCTTGAATCGAAATTACGCGGCCCTCTACCCATCCGGCGCGAAACTGAAACGCCGGCACATCTTTTGCTACCTTGGTTAGAATCTTTGCCAGCGCCACCGGGTCCGTCTTGGTGTACGCGATCGAATTGGTGCCCTTCAGGTTTTTCAGCAAGCCTTCCGCGGGAGTTCCAGCGGCGGCGCGCTCGGCAACCGTGTTCTTCACCACTTCGTAATGTCCACCTGCTGCTTGCACCGAGCGGCGGAGCTTGGTGTCCTGTTCGACGGTGATGCCCTGGAACGTCGAGAGGATAACGGTTGATACCGTTGCGAGCTGGCTCTTCAGCTCTTCCGACTGCTTTACTTTTTCGGCCTTCTTCTTCATGCCGAACTCCTTAGAAAGTTACTTACTAGGCTGCGACTGCTACTGCCGCTTCTGCTTCCACGTGGTCGATTGGAACGCCCGGGCCCATGGTGGAGGTAAGCGTAATTTTCTTGATGAACTTGCCCTTGGCTGCGGCGGGCTTTGCTTTCAACACCGCAGCCAGCAGGGCGTGTGCGTTCCCCGCAAGATTGGCCGCCGAAAAACTGATCTTGCCCACGGGTGAATGGATGATGCCGGTCTTGTCTAACCGAAATTCCACTTTACCGGCCTTGATTTCTTTTACTGCTTTCGCCACTTCAAACGTCACCGTTCCGGTCTTCGGATTCGGCATCAAGCCGCGCGGTCCCAAAACTTTTCCCAAGCGTCCGGCGGACTTCATCATGTCCGGCGTCGCGATCACCGCTTCGTAATCTGTCCAGCCTTCCTGAATCTTCTGGACCATGTCTTCGCCGCCCACGAAATCCGCGCCAGCCTCTTCAGCTTCGCGAACTTTGTCGCCGCCCGCGATTACCACCACGCGCTTCGATTTTCCCAATCCGTGCGGCAGAACTACGGTGCCGCGTACCATCTGGTCGGACTGCTTGGGATCGACGCCCAGGTTCAGCACCAGCTCGACTGTTTCGTCGAACTTCACAAAGTGCGCCTTGCGCAGCAACTCCGCCGCCTCTTCGAGCTTATACTGGCGCGCTTCCACCAGTTTCCTGGCGCGATCGATATTCTTTCCGCCAATCTTTGCGCTACGGCCCATCGTGTTCTCTCCCGCCTCGAATTACTCGCTGACTTCGATGCCCATGTTGCGCGCCGTGCCCATAATCGAGCGGACGGCGGATTCCAGATTCATCGTGTTCAGGTCCGGCATTTTTACTTTGGCAATTTCTTCCACTTGCTTCTTGGTAAGCTTTCCCACTTTGTTGCGGTTCGGTTCCGGCGAACCTTTCACGATTCCCGCCGCACGCTTCAGGAGCTCGGAGGCCGGCGGCGTCTTCAAAATAAACGTGAATGTGCGGTCGCTATAAATCGTGACCAACACGGGAATGATCATGCCGTCCGGCTCTTTCGACGTCTTGGCGTTGAACTGCTTGCAGAAATCCATAATGTTCACGCCGTGCGGGCCCAGCGCCGTGCCTACCGGAGGCGCCGGAGTAGCCTTCATGGCCGGCAATTGCAATTTCACAGTCGATTGAATTTTCTTTGCCATTTTTTCCTCGCTTACCTTTTCCTATTCTTAAGCGAATATCGCGCGCTCATCGATGAGCAGCGCCAAACATTCCAAAACATCTACGCGACCTTCTCAACCTGCGCGAAATCCAGTTCCACCGGAGTGGAGCGTCCAAAAATCGTGACAGAAACCTTCAGCGTGCTGCGGTCTGAGTTCACCTCTTCCACCACGCCGGTAAAATTCGCGAAGGGTCCTTCTCCGATGCGCACTTTTTCCCCGCGGTCAAAAGATAGCTTGGGCTTCGGTTTGTCCGCCGTAGTCGTTGCCCGGTTCAAAATGTTTTGAACTTCTTCTTCCGTCAGCGGCGAAGGCGTTTGTCCCGAGCCCACGAACCCGGTCACTCGCGGCGTGGAGCGCACCACGTGCCAGGTGTAATCGTCCATATCCATTTCGACCAGCACGTAGCCCGGATAGCACATCCGCGGCGAAATTACTTTTTTGCCGCCGCGCACCTCCACCACAGACTCGGTCGGAATGATGATCTGTCCAATTTTGTCAGTCAGGCCGAACGCAGCTACACGGCCTTCCAGGCTTTCCTTCACCTTTTTCTCAAACCCCGAGTAGGTGTGAACGATGTACCACTGCTTCGACATTATCGATCCTATTGCTCGAAGTATTTTAGCACCCGCTGAATCAATTCTCCGAGACCACTGTCCACTATGAAGAAAAACAACCCAAAGAACGCCACCGTTACGGTGACCACCACCGTGGTGGATACCACTTCAGACCCCGACGGCCAATTCACATGGCGCATTTCAACGCGCACGTCGTGCAGAAATGAACGCAGCCGCCGCGGATACTCCGCCAATTTGCCGACTGGTTCGAGCAGCGAAAATCCGCTTACGCGGTGATCCGCTTCGTCCCGATTCGTTTTTGCCGCTTGCGCCATTTCCTCGACCGCCTTGAGCCCCTAGATCTACTAGTTTGCTACGCTCTTGCCCGCTGCCGCCGACCACTCCTGCCTCAACCGCGAAACTGGCAGGGGAGGAGGGATTCGAACCCCCACTCTCGGTTTTGGAGACCGATGGTCTACCGTTGAACCTACTCCCCTAAAACCCGATTTTGGGCGAAGGGTGAGTTTCCACTTGCCTCGCCAGATTTAGCGCAGAGCGCTGCCTACTTAACTTCTTTGTGATCGGTATGTTTCCGGCAAGTATTGCAAAACTTCGACGTTTCCAGCCGGTCCTGGTGCTTCTTCCGGTTTTTGGTCGTCGTATAGTTGCGGTTCTTGCAGTCGTTGCACTGTAATGTGATTATTTCTCTCATAGTCGTTTACTCGATGATCTCGGCAACGGCGCCGGCGCCCACCGTGTGGCCGCCTTCGCGTATCGCGAAGCGCAACCCTTTCTCCAGCGCTACCGGCGTGATC
>Ga0209007_1000256_pt1 | contig 26608 bp, 24 predicted proteins | sample JacPinW_OM1H0_O2_FD_187961 | JGI IMG/M metagenome (GOLD analysis project Ga0209007, IMG submission 187961) | Forest soil microbial communities from Algoma, Ontario, Canada - Jack Pine, Ontario site 1_JW_OM1H0_O2 (SPAdes) (version 2) | ecosystem: Environmental > Terrestrial > Soil > Boreal... | reverse complement strand
GCCGCCGGTGACGCACACGTAGCGAGTTGCGAACTCGCGCACCCGCGCGACGATCGCATCGACCTCCCACCACTCGCCGCCGTAGAAGGCGTACTCGGTGTCGCAGTACTGGCAGCGCAGCGGACAGCCGGTCAGGCGCACGAACACGGTCGGAAACCCGGCCGTGTCCGCCTCGCCCTGCAGGGAATGGAAGATCTCGGTGACCTTAAGTCGCGTCACGCTCTCCCCGCTAAGGGGCCCTGCGGACCGCTACTGCGCAGGAATGCGCTGCAGCCGGTCGGCGGCCTGCCTGGCCGAGTCGCTGCCGGGATACTTCTGCGTCACCTGGGTGAGGGTGGCGCGGGCCGCGGCGTACTGCTTCTGCTGGTACTGCGTGAAGCCGAGCTTCAGGAGCGCACTGGCCGCCTTGGGCGAGTCCGGCCATTTCTTTACGACCGAGCGGAAAGCGTTCGCCGCGGATTCATAGTCGCGGTTCACGTAGTAGGCCTCGCCGAGCCAGTACTGCGCGCCTGGCGCGAGTGAGCTCTGCGGGTAGTTGGTGAGAAAGTCCTTGAAACTCGTGATCGCGACGGAATAGCTGCCGGCCTTCAGGGCATCGAACGACTGGTTGTAAACGGACTGCTCCACCGACGAGGGCTGGTTGCTGCCGGCGGCTCCCGCGGCGCCGCCCGCCGCGGCTGCCGCACCGCCGCTGTCGCCGGCCGCGCCGCTCGCAGCGCCTGCGCTGCCCGCCCCACCCGTGTCCGACGTGCCCGCCTGTCCGCCGGCGATGCGCTTGCTCAGATCGTTGTACAAGTCATGCTGCTCCTTGCTCATTTCGGCGTTCTGATGCTCGAGATCGTCGACCCGGCCGCGCAGCTGGCGCACTTGCGCCTGCAGCTCTTCCACCTGCTGCGACATCGCGACCATGCTCTGGCTCTCGCGTTCGACGCGCGTCTCGCGCGCATCGAGATCGGTGAGCTTCTGCTGTACCGGGTCTTCCTCCGGTGTGCTGGCGCACGCGGCCGCGAGCAGCGTGAGCATCGCGGTCACAAGCGCAGCGGGCCTCACTCGCGGCATGCGTAACTCCTCATAACCCTTACTTCGGCGTCGGCGCCGGCGGCAGCTGCGGGGTCGGCGCTGGCGCCAGCCCCGGCGCCGGCGTCTGCGCCCCCTGGGCCAGATACACGATATCGACGCGCCGGTTCTTGGCCCAGGCGGCTTCGCTGTGTCCCATTACCGCGGGGCGCTCCTCGCCGTAGCTGACGGTGGTGACCTGGCTGTCCGCGACGCCCTGCAGCAGCATCGCGCGCCGTACCGACTGCGCACGCCGGTCCCCCAGGCCGATGTTGTATTCCCGCGAGCCGCGCTCGTCCGTGTTGCCCTCGAGGCGCACGCGCGCGTCGGGGTGGGCCGCCAGGTACTTGGCGTGCGCGGCAACCACGTCGACTCCCTGGCCCTGGATCACCGCGCTGTCGAAGTCGAAGTAAATGGTGCGGCTGGCCAGCAGACCCGCCATCGGTCCGGCGGTCTCATCTTCGCCGCCCTCAGCATTGGCACCGCTCGCGCCGGAGCTTTCGGCACCAGCACCCGCCGCGGGCGGCGCAGACTCCGGGGCCGGCTTCGGCCGCTTACTCGCACAGCCGCCGAGTCCCAGCGCTGCCGCCATCAACACAATCACGATGATTCGACGCATACGCCTCTCCAGCAGTTCAAACTCTCTGTCACGGCCCGAACGGCCCCCATGCCGGCTCGCGCACCTCGCCCTCCTCCGACTTGAGGCGCAGCCCGGTCAGTCCGTCAACTGACACCGTCGCGAGCGAGCCGCCGTTGCCCTCGCGTTGCGAGTAGATAAGTGTAACGCCATTGGGCGCAAAGCTCGGCGATTCGTCGAGACGGCCGTGCGACAGGACGCGCACCGTGCCGGTGTGCAGATCCTGCACCGCAATGCGGTAGTTGCCGTCTTCGAGCGTCACCATGGCGAGTTGGCTGCCGTCGGGGGAAATGCGCGGGCGGGCATTGTAGTTGCCCTCGAAGGTAATGCGCTTGGGGTGTCCGCCCGACTGGATGCCGATCTCGTAGATCTGTGGCGAGCCCGCGCGGTCGGAGGTGAAGTACAGCGAGTGCCCGTCCGGAGTCCACTCCGGCTCGGTGTCGATCGAGGGATCGTCGGTGATGCGCGTCAATCCCTGGGTGGCGAGGTCGAGAATGTAAACGGCCGGTGCACCCTCGCTGCCGCTCAGCGCGAGCGCCAGGCGCTTGCCGTCGGGCGACCAGGCCGGCGCGCCGTTGACGCCGGCGCGCGCCGACACCAGGCGGCGCTCGCCGGTGCGCACCAGCTGCACATACACGCCCGAGCGCTTGTTCTCGAACGACACATAGGCAAGCCACTGTCCGTCCGGCGACCAGGCCGGTGACATGATCGGGAAGCGCGATTCGAGGATCACGCGGGCGTTCTCGCCGTCGGCGTCAGCGACGATCAGCTGGAAGTGTTGGGCGGGCGGCGCACCGTCGACGCCCACGTAGGCAATGCGGGTCGCGAACGCGCCGCGCACGCCGAGAATCTTCTGGTACACGACGTCGCTAACCTTATGCGCGGCGTTGCGCAGCGCGCTCGCCGCGCCTGCGAAGCGTTGCGACGCGACGTGCGCCCCGGTGAGCGTGTTGACCAGATCGAAATCCACTGCCACCTGCCCGTCGGCGAGCGTCGACACCCGCCCCACCACCACGTAGTCGCTCCCGAGGTTCTTCCAGTCCGCGGCGGCGACGTCGGCGGCGCGCGTCGGGTGCCCGGGCATGCGCTCGCGCGGCAGCGCACGGAAGCGCCCGCTCCCCTCGAGGTCGTGCTGCACCACCTGGGCGACATCCAGACCGCCGTCAGCCGGCGGCGCGGGCGCGAACGGCACGACCGCGATCGGCACCGGATCGCGCACCCCGGAGGTGATCTCGATTTGCAGCGCGGCGTGCGCCGGGCGTGCCAGGCACGCGACGAACAGAAAAGCGGCGAGCACGGCGGCGGCCTGCCCCATGCGGTGCCCGATGCGCGTACGGCGGCGGTGGTCGGCTTGCAGCATATCGGTCAGTCCGGCTTGAACCTGATTATCAAGTTGCGATCGAACAACGAGGGATCCGGAGGCGCCGGCAGCGGCGAGGCCCGGTACACCGCCGCCTGGATGGATTCGCGGACCGCCTGGTCGCCGTTGCATTCGCCAATGCTCACCTCGGTCACTTCGCCTCCCGGTACTTGCGTCACATTCAACATGCAGTCTATGCCCGCCTTGGCCGTCGGCGGCCGCAGCCAGGCGCGCGTGATCTTAGCGGCGATCGCCGCCTGCCAGCTCGCCAGCGCCCCGCTGCTGCGCACCGAGTCGGCGTGCTCCTCGGCGGCGAGGCTGCGCTGCAGGTCAGCCAGCGCGGCGCTGCGATCCGCCGCGGCCGCCTGCGCCGCGCGCTGTGCGGCAGCCTTCTCCTCGGCCGCCTTCGCCACCTCGGCCTTGTGCGCGGCGGCCTTGTCCGCTGCCGCCTTCTCGGCGGCCTGCTCGGCCGCCTGCTGCTCCTGCTGCTGACGGAGCGTCAGCTCTTCCGGCGTCGGCGGCGGCGGCCCCTCAGGCTCTGCCGGCGGCGCCTGCGGCGGCGGAGCCGGCGGTCCGACCGGTTCCTCCGGCGGCTGCTGCACCGGGCTCGCGGCCGGTTGCGGCGGCTTCACCAGCCCGGGCACCGAGCGCGCATCGACCACCGTCCCCTCGATGGCGAGCGTCGGGGCGGGCCGGCTGGGCTGCCGGAACGCCCACCACCCATAGACTACCGCTGCCAGCAGTGCCCCGTGCAGCAGCACCGACAGGCCGATCGAAACCCAGCGATCACTCGGCTTCTGCTGCGCCATGCGTCGCGTGCATCAGCCGCCGCGTCCCTCAGACCTCGGCGGCGGCTCGGTGATGAAGCCGACCTTGCGCGCCCCGGCCTGCTGCAGCAACACCATTGCCTGCACCACGCGGCCGTAGGCGACCGCGGTGTCGGCTTTCACCAATACCGGCAGCTCCGGATCGCGCCGCAGCGCCGCCGTCGCGCGCAGCGCCACCGTCTGCGGATCGAGGGCGGCGTGCGGATCGCCGCCGCCGATGTTCATGTAGAGCCGTCCCTGCCGATCGATCGACAACACGAGCGGCATGCTGTTTTTGAGCAACTCCGCGTCCAGAGGTTCCGCTCCCGCTTTCGGCAGATCGACCTTTACTCCCTGGGTCAGGAGCGGTGCGGTGATCAGGAAGATGATCAGCAGCACCAACATGACATCGATGTAAGGCACTACGTTGATCTCGCCCATCAAACGCCGTCCGCGGGTAGTTTGCGCCATGTGCCCTCCGTCAGCCGCCGCGTACCTGCGGCGCGCTGCCCGCAGCCGCAGCCGCGGCCGGCGCGGCGCGCCCCGCATGTCGCTGCAGGATGGTCGAGAACTCCTCGCTGAAGGCGTCGAAGCGGATCTCGAGCCGCGTCACCTGGTCGGCGAAGCGGTTGTAGGCGACCACCGCCGGGATCGCCGCAAACAGCCCGAATGCGGTCGCCACCAGCGCCTCGGAGATTCCGGGCGCCACTTGCGCGAGCGTCACCTGCTGGATGTTACCGAGCGAGGAGAAGGCGCTCATGATGCCCCACACCGTGCCGAACAGTCCCACGTAGGGACTGGTGCTGCCCACGGTCGCGAGCGTCGCCAGGCTCTGCTCGAGCCGGTCGACCTCCTTGAGCTGCGCGACGCGCATCGCGCGCCGCGAGCCCTCGAGCAGCTGCTCCATGTCGGTCCCCGACTGCTGTCGCAGCCGCGCGAACTCGCGGAAGCCGAACTCGAAGATGCCCGCCATGCCGGTGGCGCCGCCGTGCGATTCAATCGTGCGGTAGAGCTGCGCCAGATCGTCGCCCGACCAGAAGCGGCTCTCGAAGCGGTCCGCCTCGCGGCGCACGCGCGCGATCACGCTTCGCTTGCGGAAGATGATCGCCCACGAGTTGAGCGAGGCGAGCAGCAGGATGCCGATCACGATCTGCACCGGCACGCTCGCCTGCGCGATCAGCCGCAGGACCGAAAGCTGCTCACCCATGAGCGTCCCCTGCCACGGCCAGCGCCTGCACCAGGAACTCCGGCAGGCGTCTTGGCCGCAGCGTCCGCGCGTCTACGCAGGCCACGCGCACGCTCGCCTCGGTGAGCAGCCGCGCGCCTTCCCGCTGGTCGCCCGTCTGCCGGTAGATGCGCTGCGCGAACTCGAGCGACGCCGCGCCGTTGCTGCGCGGCTCGCAGGTGACGCGCAGCTCGTCGTCGAGATGTGCCGGCGCGCGGTAGCCGATCTCGAGGCTCACGACCATGAACACGATGCCCGCCTCGCGCAGCAGCTGCTGCTGGGAGTGTCCGAAGCTTCGCAGCCACTCGGTGCGCGCCCGCTCGAGGAAGCGCAGGTAGTTCGCGTAGTAGACGAAGCCGCCGCCATCGGTGTCCTCCCAGTAGACGCGGGCCGGCCAGGCAAAAACCTTCACCGCGGATCCTCGAACAGCGGCATGGTACCGGCGGCGGGGCGCTCCGGGGGCTTGAAGCCGAAGTGAAGATAGGAGGCCCGCGTCACCATGCGGCCGCGGGCGGTGCGCACCAGAAACCCCTGCTGGATGAGGAACGGCTCGATCACGTCCTCGAGCGTGCCGCGCTCCTCGCCGAGCGCCGCCGCCAGGCTGTCGATGCCCACCGGGCCGCCGTCGAAGCGCTCGATGATCGCCGACAGGAGCTTGCGGTCCTGGGTATCGAAGCCCTGACCGTCGACCTCGAGCAGGTCGAGCGCCGCGTCCGCGACCGGCGGGTCGATGCGGCCGTGCGAGCGCACCTGGGCGTAGTCGCGTACCCGCCGCAGCAGCCGGTTGGCGATGCGCGGCGTGCCGCGCGAGCGCTGCGCGATGCGCTGCGCGCCGCCGGCGTCGATGCTGACGCCGAGGATCGCCGCCGAGCGCACCACGATCCTCTCCAGATCCTCGACCCCGTAGAACTCGAGCCGCTGCACGATGCCGAAGCGATCGCGCAGCGGCGAGGTCAGAAGCCCGGCGCGCGTGGTCGCGCCGACCAGCGTGAAGGGCGGCAGGTTGAGCTTGATCGAGCGCGCCGCCGGGCCCTCGCCAATCATGATGTCGAGCTGGTAGTCCTCCATCGCCGGGTACAGCACCTCCTCGACCACCGGCGCGAGGCGATGAATCTCATCCACGAACAGCACGTCGCGCGCCTGCAGGTTGGTGAGCAGCGCCGCGAGATCGCCCGGACGCTCGAGCACCGGGCCTGAGGTCTGGCGCAGGTTGACGCCGAGCTCGGCGGCGATGATGTGCGCCAGGGTGGTCTTGCCGAGGCCCGGCGGACCGAAGATCAGCACATGATCGAGCGCCTCGCCGCGCTGCGCCGCCGCGCTGATGAAGATCTCCAGTTGCGTCTTGACGGGCGCCTGACCGATGTACTCCGCCAGCCGCCGCGGGCGGATGGCCCGTTCGACCGCCTCTTCCTCGCCGCCGGCGTTGCTGCTGATGATGCGTTCCGCTGTCACGGTCTACTCCCGCGCCGCGCCCTGCAGCGCCCGCCGGATCAGCTCCTCGGTCGAGTGGCTGCCGGGGCCGGCCGCCTGCAGCAGCCGGGTCGCCTCCGCCGGACGATACCCGAGAGCGACCAGCGCGTCATAAGCTTCGCCGGCGGGGCTGGCCGCCCCGGGCGTGGCGGCCGCGCCGGCCGCCGGCTGGGACACGGCCAGTCGGTCGCGCATCTCGATGATGAGCCGCTCGGCGGTCTTGCGGCCGACCCCCGGCACGCGCGTCAGCGCGGCGATGTCCTCCTTCTGCACGCACTCGGCGAACGCGGCGACGCTGATGCCCGAAAGAAGCGCCAGCGCGATCTTCGGCCCCACTCCCGAGACGCGGATCAGGCTGCGGAACAGCCGCCGCTCGTCATCGGTCGCGAACCCATACAGCACGTGTGCGTCCTCGCGCACCACCAGGTGGGTCAGCAGCCGCACCTCCTCGCCGACCGCCGGCAGGCGATAGAACGTCGACATCGGCGCCTCGAGCTCGTAGCCGAGGCCGCCGACGTCCACCGTGAGCTGCGGAGGTGTCTTGGAGGCAAGCCGCCCGCGCACCGCGCCGATCATCGCCCCGCCCGCCCAACGCGCGTGACTCCCGCCGCGCGTACCAGCGCGGCGAGGCGGCGCGTATGCGCGTGGCAGACGGCGACGGCGAGCGCATCCGCAGCGTCCGCCGACAACCGCTCGCCGATGCCGAGCAATGCCCTGACCATGTGTGCCACCTGGAACTTCTCCGCCGCGCCGGAGCCGACCAGCGCCAGCTTGATCGCCCGCGGCGCGTACTCGAACACCGGGATACCGCCCGGCACCGCGCACAGCGCCGCGCCGCGGGCCTGACCGAGCTTGAGCGCGCTGTCGGCGTTGCGGCTCATGAACACGCGCTCCACGGCAACCTCGGCGGGCGCGTGCTGCGCCATGAGGGCCTGCAAACCCTCGAACAGCATGCGCAGCCGCACCGCGGCCGATGCCGTGCCGACGTTCAAGCAACCGTGTGCGCACACCACGAGCACGCTGCCGCGGCAATCGATCACGCCAAAGCCGGTGCGCCGCGAGCCGGGATCCAGTCCGAGGATGCGCACGCCGTCCGCCGGGCCGGACGCGGTGGCGCCGGCCGCCGCCGGGTCAAATGCGCGCCAGGACCTCGTCCGATATCTCGACATTCGAATAGACGTTCCGTACTTCTTCGATCTGCTCCAGTGCGTCGAGCAGGTGCACCATGAGCTCGGCCGGCTCGCCCGACAGCTCCATCGAGGTCGCGGCGCGCTGTGTCACTTCCGCGCTCGCCGGGGCAAAGCCATGATGGGTGAGCATTGAGCGCACGGTGTCGAGCTCGAGCGGATCCGCGAGTACCTCCATCGAACGGTCGGCATTCGGCACGACGTCCTCGGCGCCGGCTTCGAGCGCCACCTGCATGAGCCGCTCCTCGTCGGTGCCCGGCGGATAGAGCATCAGTCCCACCGTGTTAAAGAGGTAGCTCACTGAGCCGTCCGCGCCGAGCTTGCCGCCATGCTGCACGAACGTGCGGCGTACCGCGGCTCCGGTGCGGTCGCGATCGCCGGTGACGCACTCCACCAGCACCGCGGCCCCGCCCGGCCCGTAGCCCTCGAAGCGCACGGTCTGGAGCGCGGCGCCCTCAGGTGGCGGCACCCTCCGCACGCGTCGCCCCCGCCGGATCTCAGCCCACTTGTGGTGACCGGTCATGAGTCGTGTGCGATCCAGCGCGTGTGAGAACAACCCCTGTATGATAGCGGCAATCCACCGTGGACGACACGCCACCGCGGCCCGCGGCGGCGCGGCCGGCCACGAGCCCCGCAGCCGTGGAAACCACTCAACTCTGCCCGCCCGCGGTCCGCGACGCCATCAGCGGCGCGCGCGCCGCGCTCGAGCGCGCCAACGCGCGCGCCCCCGCCGATCTCGAGCTTGCGGCCGAGGCCGCCGGGATTCTCGGCGGGCTCACCGAGAACGCCGAGCTCGCACGCGCGCTGCTGGCGCGGCCCCTGATCGCGCGCGCCGGTCTCACGCCCGATGAGGCGGCGCTGATCGTCGGCCGGGCCGCGGCCGACATCGCGGTGGCGCTGACCCGCATCGGCGCGCTCGGGTTGCCGCGCGACTGGTCTCCGGCGCAAGGCCTCGATACGCGCCAGGCGGAGACGCTGCGCAAGATGCTGCTCGCCGTGGTGAGCGACCCGCGCCTGGTGCTCGCACGGCTCGCGGAGGAGCTGGTCGGGCTGCGGCACGCACGCGCGCTGTCGGCGGAGGAGCGTGCGCGCCGGGCGCTCGAGGCACGAGCCATCTACGCCCCGCTCGCCAACCGCCTCGGCGTGTGGCAGTTGAAGTGGGAGCTGGAGGATCTCGCCTTCCGCTACCTCGAGCCCGCCGAGTACCGCCGCATCGCCGAAGCTCTCAACGAGCGCCGCGCCGACCGCGAGCGCTACATCGAGGCGCTGTGCGAGGAGCTGCACGCATTGCTCGCCAGCGCCGGAGTCGGCGCCGAGGTTCAGGGGCGCCCGAAGCACATGTACAGCATCTTCCGCAAGATGCAGCGCAAGCAGCTCGCGTTCGAACAGCTGTTCGACGTGCGCGCGGTACGGGTGGTCATCGGCTCGATCCCCGAGTGCTACGCCGCGCTCGGCATCGTCCACGGCCGCTGGCCCTACATCCCGGGTGAGTTCGACGACTACATCGCCACTCCCAAGGGCAACGGCTACCGCTCGATCCACACCGCGGTGATCGGGCCGCAGGGCCAAAGCCTCGAGGTGCAGATCCGCACCCGCGAGATGCACGAGCACGCCGAGCTCGGTGTGGCGGCGCACTGGACCTACAAGGAGGGCGGCACGGCCGACCCGGGATACCAGCGCAAGATCGAGTGGGTGCGCCGGCTCATCGAGCCGCAGGAGGGGGGCGATGCGGAGCGCGACTTCCTCGAGGGCATGCGCAGCGAGCTGTTCGAAGACCGCGTTTACGCGCTGACCCCCAAGGGCGAGGTGATCGATCTGCCGCGCGGCGCGACACCGCTCGATTTCGCCTACGCCATCCACACCTCGCTCGGGCACCGCTGTCGCGGCGCCAAAGTGAACGGCCGTATCGTGCCGCTCACCCGCCCGCTGGCCAACGGCGAGATCGTCGAGATCATTACCGCCCGGCTTGAGGCGCCGAGCCGCGACTGGCTGGCACCCGAGCAGGGGTATCTCGCCTCGGCACGCAACCGTGGCAAGGTGCGGGCGTGGTTCCGCCGCCAGGACGTCGGCGACAACCGCAGCGCCGGCCGCGCTATCGCCGAGCGCGAGCTGGCGCGCATCGGTGCCGGCGCGCAGCAGCTCGCAGCCCTCGCCCGCGAGCTCAAGGTGCGCGACACCGAGCATCTGCATCAACTGCTGGGCGAGGGTGAGATCACGGTGACGCAGCTGATGCACGCCGCGGCGCGGCTGTTTGCGCCGCCCGAGCCGCGCCCGCGGCCGCGGCCGGCACGCCCCGCGGCGCGCCGCCGTGCCTCGCCGGTCGAGATCGAAGGTGTCGGCGACCTGCCGGTGACCCTGGCGCGCTGCTGTGCGCCGCTGCGCCCGGAGCCGATCTCGGGCTACGTCACCTTGGGGCGCGGTGTCACCGTACACCGCAGCATCTGCGCCGGCTTCCAGCGCATGAGCGCACTCAAGCCCGACCGGGTGCTGAAGGTCGAGTGGGCGGGCGCGGACAGCGGCGCCCTGGACGTCGAGATCTCGGTCGGCGCCTACGATCGCCGCGGACTGCTGCGCGACCTCACCGACGTGCTGGCCGTGGAGCGCCTGAGCATCGATGCGGTCACCTCCCGCACCGACCACGATACGGGCATCGCGCGCTTTGCGCTCAAATTCGCGGTCACCGATCTCGAGCAGCTCGCGCGTGTGCTGCGCCGCCTGGCCGGCGTGCCGAACGTCATCGAGGCGCGGCGCCAGGTATAGACCCTGGGCAGGCGCCGCACGCTCAGCGGTTCAAGGAGTCGATCGCGCGCTTGTCGGCGTTGAGCGCCGCCTCGTGCACCGCCTCCGACAGCGTCGGATGCGCGTGGATCGTGCGCTGCAGATCCTCGCTGCTCGCGGAGTACTCCATCGCCAGCACCCCTTCCGCGATCAGCTCGCCCGCCAGCGGACCGATGATGTGTACACCCAGGATCTCGTCGTCATCGCGGGCCGCAATGATCTTGGCGAAGCCCACCGCCTGCTCCATGGCGCGCGCCCGGCCGTCCGCGAGGAACGGGCACAGGCCGATCTTGTAGGCGCGGCCGCTCGCCTTGACCTGCTCCTCGGTGAGTCCCACCCAGGCGATCTCCGGCGCCGTGTAGATGACCGCCGGGATCGCCTTGTAGTTGACTTCGCCGTACCTTCCGGCGATGAGATCCGCGACCATGGCGCCTTCTTCCTTGCCTTTGTGCGCGAGCATCGGTCCGCGCACACAGTCGCCCACCGCCCAGACGCCCTCGACGCCGGTGCGGCAGTGCTCGTCCACCTTGACGAAGCCACGCTCATCGAGCTGCACGCCGGTCTCCGGGCCGAGCAGGTCCTGCGTGTACGGCCGCCGTCCGATGGCGACCACGAGTCGGTCGACGGTGATCTGCTGTGCTCCCTTGGCGTCGCTATAGCTGACCTCGACGGCGTCGCCGGCGACGGTGGCGCCAGTGACTTTGGCGCCGAGCCGGATGTCCAAGCCCAGCTTCTTGAAGTGACGCAGCGCCTCCCTGGCGAGCTGCTGATCGCAGAACGGGAGGAAGTCCGGCAACGCCTCCAGCACCACGACCTCGGCGCCGAGCCTGCGCCAGACGCTCCCGAGCTCGAGCCCGATCACGCCCGCGCCGATGACGCCGAGGCGCTTCGGGACCGCCTCCAGATCGAGCGCTCCCCAGGAGTCGACAATGTGCGGCGCTTTGAAAGGCGCGCTGCGCAGCTCGATCGGCGCGGAGCCGGAAGCGAGCACCACGTGACGGGCAGTGAGCGCACGGCGCTTGCCGTCAAGCGCGGTGAATTCCACTCGCCCGGGGGCCGCGAGCCGCCCGTGCCCCTGGAGCGGGGTGACCCCCGCGCCTTTGAAGAGCGCCAGGATCCCCTGGGTCATCGTCTTTACGACGCTGCTCTTGCGCTTCTGCATCTGCGCCAGGTCCACCGAGGCTCCCGACACCTTGATGCCGTGCACCGCGAACTCCTCCTTGAGGCGGTGGTAGAGCTCGCTCGACTCGAGCAGCGCCTTCGAGGGGATGCAGCCGGCGTTGAGGCAGGTGCCGCCGAATGCCGGCGTGCCGTCGCGGTTCTTCCACTCGTCGATGCAGGCGACCCGCAGCCCATTCTGACCCGCGCGGATCGCCGCCGGGTAACCCGCAGGCCCCCCGCCGATGACGATGACGTCGAAGCTATCGGACCCGCCCTGGGGTGTTGGCTCGCTCGGCATGAGAGCTAAAGAAGGAGTGACCTGGCAGAGAGCGCGCAAAGTTAACACAGCCGGCCATGGGGAGACGAACTCTATTTCAATCAATGCATTACGCTATAAACATGATTCCTACATGAGAATAGCGAACAGCCGCTCGCGCTTGGCGTCCTCGCCCTCCCGCCAAAACCAGGGCTGTCACAAATCGGAAATATCACGGTCATACGCTGCTTGATTCACCGTCCATGGAAGAGTCCGACATGAGCGTTGCCGCCGACAGCGTTGCCTCCCCTGCCGCGTCCCGTCCGAGCCTGGGCCGCAAGCCCGGTCGCGCGACCATCCTGATTTTCCTGCTGCTGCTCATCATCGGGGCGGGCTACACCACCTACAGCCTGATCACCGACATCTCGACGGCTGAGCCGGGCGCGATAGCGATCCTGCCGTTCCTGCTGCTCGGCCTGGCGCTCCTCATCGCGCTCGGCTTCGAGTTCGTCAACGGCTTCCACGACACGGCGAATGCGGTTGCGACCGTTATCTATACCCATTCGCTGCCGCCCAACTTCGCAGTGCTCTACTCCGGGACGCTCAACTTCCTCGGCGTGCTGTTCTCGAGCGGCGCCGTGGCCTTCGGCATCATCAGCCTGCTCCCGGTGGAGCTGATCCTGCAGGTCGGCAGCGGCGCCGGCTTCGCCATGGTGTTCGCGCTGCTGATCGCGGCGATCATCTGGAACCTCGGCACCTGGTGGCTCGGGCTTCCGGCCTCCTCGTCCCACACCCTGATCGGCTCGATCATCGGGGTAGGAGTCGCCAATGCGCTCATGCACGGGCGTGACGGCACCAGCGGCGTGGACTGGGGCCAGGCGACCAAGGTCGGCTATTCGCTGCTGCTCTCGCCCGTGGTCGGATTCGTCTGCGCCGGGTTGCTGCTGCTCGTCCTCAAGGCGCTCGTCAGGAAGCCCGAGCTGTACCAGGCGCCGAAGGGCAACAAGCCACCTCCGGCGTGGATTCGCGGGCTCCTGGTCCTCACCTGCGGCGGCGTCTCCTTCGCCCACGGCTCGAACGACGGGCAGAAGGGTATGGGCCTCATCATGCTGATCCTCATCGGCACCGCGCCCATTGCGTATGCGCTCAACCGCGCCATGCCGGAGGCGCAGATGACTCCGTTCGTCGCCATGGCCACCGCGACGCAGCACTCGCTCGAGCGGTATGCCGCGGCACCTGCGCCCGCCAACCCGCGCGCGGTCCTCACGAGCTATGTGCGCACGCACACCTACAACGCGCAGGTGATTCCGGCCGTCGCCACCCTCGCCGGCAGAATCGCCGCTCAGGTCAGAGGCAGCGGCACTTTCGCAAGGATGCCCGCCGCCGCGGTCACCAACGTGCGCAACGACATGTACCTGACGTCGGAGGCGCTGCGCCTGTTTGGCAAGGACCCGCACAGCGCCGCGCTCGATACCGAGGCGCAAGCCAATCTCACTGCTTTCAAGAAAGAGATCGACCTCTCCACCAAATTCATCCCCTTGTGGGTCAAGGTGGCGGTGGCGATCGCTCTCGGACTCGGCACCATGGTCGGCTGGAAGCGCATCGTCGTGACGATCGGCGAGAAGATCGGCAAGACCCACCTGACCTATGCGCAGGGCGCCTCCGCGGAGCTCGTCGCCATGAGCACCATCTTCGCCGCTGACATGTTCGGGCTGCCGGTGTCGACCACGCACGTGCTGTCGTCGGGCGTGGCCGGCGCGATGGCGGCCAACAAGTCCGGGCTGCAGATGAGCACGGTGCGGAATCTGGTGATGGCCTGGGTGCTGACGCTACCGGCCGCGATCCTGCTTTCGGGCACGCTCTACTGGCTGTTCACCCACATCTTCTAGATCCCGAGCAGCATCCGCCCGGGGTCCTCGAGGGCCTCCTTGATGGCGACCAGGAACTGCACCGCTTCGCGCCCGTCGATGATGCGGTGATCGTAGGTCACGGCCAGATACATCATCGGCCGCACCGCAACCGCTCCGTTCACGACCATCGGTCGCTCCTGGATCTTGTGCATGCCGAGGATGGCGCTCTGCGGGGCGTTGACGATCGGCGTCGACATGAGTGAGCCGAACACGCCGCCATTGGTGATGGTGAAGGTGCCGCCGGTCAGGTCCTCGAGTGCGATCGAGCCGTCGCGCGCCTGGCGCGCGTAATCCGCTACCTGCTTCTCGATCTGCGCGAAGCTCTTGCGATCGGCGTCGCGGACCACCGGCACCATGAGCCCGCGCTCGGTGGACACCGCGACACCGATGTCGTAGTACTCGTGATAGATGATGTCGGTGCCGTCGACCGAGGCATTGACGACCGGGAATCTCTTCAGCGCCGCGATTGCCGCCTTGACGAAGAACGACATGAACCCGAGCTTGACGCCGTTGTCCTTCTCGAAGCGCTCCTTGTAGCGCGCGCGCAGTTCCTGCACGGCGGTGAGATCCACCTCGTTGAAAGAGGTGAGCAGCGCCTGACTCGACTGTGCCTCGATGAGCCGCTGCGCGATGCGCGCCCGCAGCCGCGTCATCGGCACGCGCTGCTCGGTGCGTGCGCCCGCCTCCTCCGGCGCAGGCGGCCGCGGCGCAGGAGCGCGCGCCGCCGGGGCCGGTGCCGCCACGGCGGTCGCCGGTGCGGCCTTCTTCTCCATGAACCCGACTACGTCGGCCTTCGTCAGCCGACCGTCCCGACCGGAAGCGGGGATCGCCGCGGGGTTGAGCTGATTCTCCTCCACCAGCCGGCGCACCGAGGGACTGAGCTTCGCCGACTCGCGGGCATCCTCGCCATCGCCAATGGCGGCTGCTGCACGAGCAGCAGGGGCCGCAGCCCCGGTGGGCGCCGCGGGCGCGGCGACCGGCTTCGCCGCAGGCGCCACCGCGCCCTCCTCGATCACCGCCAGCACCTGGCCGCTCGTCACGACGGTTCCGCTCTGCACCCGCAGCTCACGCACCACGCCGTTGGCGGGCGCCGGCACTTCCAGCACCACCTTGTCGGTCTCGAGATCGGCGAGATTCTCGTCGCGACGGATGGCCTCGCCGGGCTGCTTGTGCCAGGCCACCAGCGTCGCGTCCGCCACCGATTCAGGCAGCTGTGGAACTCGGATTTCGGTCGTCATGAGCTTTTTCTCAGCGCCGCAGGGGCGAGCGGCGCCGTGAGGCGCGTGGTATCGCGTGCGGTCTCTTCGGTCGTGGTCGAATGCAGCGCCGCCGCTACCAGCGCCTGCTGCTCCAGCTCGTGGATCTTCGCGATACCGGTCGCCGGGGCCGCGGCCGGGGCGCGGCCCGCGTACAGCACCGGACGCTGGCCGAGCGCCAGCTCCTGCAGCCGGTGACGGATCTGGTACCAGGCGCCCTGGTTCTGCGGCTCCTCCTGGCACCACACCACCTCGCTGGCGTTCGCGTAGCGGCCGAGGATCGCCTGGTATTCGTCGCTCGGGAACGGGTAGAGCTGCTCGATGCGCACCAGGGCCACGTCGCGCAGCGCTTCCTTGCGCCGTGCCCGGAGCAGATCGAAGTACACCTTGCCGCTGCAGAACACGATCCGCTCGACCTGCTGCGCCGGCAGGTCGTCGACCTCGCCGATGACGCGTGCGAAGCTGCCGCGCGTCAGGTCCTCGAGCGCCGACACCGACAGCTCGTGTCGCAGCAGGCTCTTGGGTGACATCACGATCAGCGGCTTCCTGAACCCCTGGTGCATCTGCCGCCGCAGCATGTGGAACATCTGCGCCGGCGTCGAGGGCACGCACACCTGCATGTTGTTCTCGGCGCACAGCTGCAGGAAGCGCTCGAGCCGCGCCGAGGAGTGCTCGGGGCCAGCGCCTTCGTAGCCATGCGGCAGGAGCAGCGTGAGGCCGCAGAAGCGCTCCCACTTGGCTTCGCCCGAGCTGATGAACTGATCGATGATGACCTGCGCGCCGTTGGCGAAGTCGCCGTACTGCGCTTCCCACACCACCAGCGACTTCGGGTCGGTGGTCGCGTAGCCGTACTCGAAGCCGAGCACCGCCTCCTCGGACAGCACCGAATCGATCACCTGCACGCGCGGCTGCGGCGTAGCGATGTGCTGCAGCGGGATCCAGCTGGCGTCGGTTGTCTGATCGTGCAGCACGGCGTGACGGTGAAAGAAGGTTCCGCGTCCGGTGTCCTGTCCGGTCAGCCGCACCGGGAAGCCGTCCTCGACGAGTGAGGCGTAGGCGAGCGTCTCGGCGCAGCCCCAGTCGAGCGGCAACTCCCCGCGCACCATCTTCTGGCGATTGGCCATGAGCTGCGCCACGCGCGGGTGCAGCGCGAATCCCTGCGGCCAGCTGGTGATGCGCTCGCCGAGGGAGTGCAGCCGCGCAAGCGCCACCCCGGTGGGCACACGCTCGGTCCAGTCGATCTGCGCGTAGGCGCTCCAGTCCACTGTGTATTTGTTGCCGATCATGCCGAGCGCCGCGCGCGCCTGCGGGCGCCCTTCATCGAGTCCCTTGCGGTACTCCTCGAGCATGCCCTCGGCGTCCGCCTCAGTGAGAACGCCGGCCGCGATCAGTTTCTCGGCATACAGCCGCCGCACGCTCGGGTGCTGACGGATGACGTGGTACATGGCCGGCTGGGTCGCCGCCGGCTCATCGGCCTCGTTGTGTCCGTGACGCCGGTAGCCCACCAGGTCGATGACCACGTCCTTGCGGAAGCGCACGCGATACTTGAGTGCCAGCCTCGAGGCGAGCACGACCGCCTCCGGGTCATCGGCATTCACGTGGAAGATCGGCACTTCCAGCATCTTGGCGACGTCGCTGCTGTAGGTAGTCGAGCGCGCGTCGCGGGGATCCGAGGTCGTGAAACCGACCTGATTGTTGATGATGAGGTGCACGGTGCCGCCGGTGGAGAAGCCGCGCGCCTGCGACAGCTGCAGCGTCTCCATCACCACGCCCTGGCCCACGAAGGCCGCATCGCCGTGAATCAGCAGCGGCAGGACGCGCGCCCCTTGGGCGTCGCCGCAGCGCTCCTGGCGGGCGCGGACCGACCCTTCCACGACCGGGTTCACGACCTCGAGATGCGAGGGGTTGAAGGCGAGCACCGTGTGCACGTTGCCGCTCGGGGTGCGCAGGTCGGCGGAGAAGCCTTTGTGGTACTTGACGTCGCCGGAGCCCTTGACGCGCCCGGGGTCGTAAGCACCCTCGAACTCCGAGAACAGCTCCGCGGGAGACTTGCCGAGCACGTTGACGAGCACGTTGAGCCGGCCGCGGTGCGCCATGCCGATGACCACTTCCTCGATGCCCGCCGCACCGCTGCCGCGGATGAGATCGTCGAGCGAGGCGATCAGTCCCTCCTCGCCTTCGAGCGAGAAGCGCTTCTGACCGACGTACTTGGTGTGCAGGTAGCGCTCGAGGCCTTCGGCCGCGGTCAGTTGCCACAGGAGGCTGCGGCGCTCCTCGGGGCTGAAGCTTCCCTTGATGCGCTCGTTCTGGAACTCATCCTGCAGCCACAGCCGCTCTTCGGAATCCGACACGTGCGCGAACTCGGCGCCCACGTTGCCACCGTAGATGTAGCGCAGCTGCTCGAGGATGTCTCTGAGCTTCATGCGCTTGGGCACGGCGTCCGTAAGGCTGCCGGTGAAGAACTCGGTGTCGAGGTCGCCGGGCGTGAGCCCGAAATAGTCCAGGTCGAGCACCCGCGGCTGGGGCCGCGTCATCAGGCCGAGCGGATCGATGGTCGCCACCAGGTGCCCGCGGTTGATCCAAACCTGGATCAGACGCGAGACCGCCGCCTGCCGGGCGTCCGCCCCGCTGCCGACGCTCACCCGCGCCGCGGGCTGTTGCTGCGCGCGCGCGCCGATGGCGGCGCGGATGGGCCCGTGGGCGCGTTCCTCCCGCGGCTTTGGGCTCAGCTGGTCAAAATAAGCCCGCCAGCGCTCACTTACGCTCGCAGGATCGCGAAGGTACTGCTCGTAGAGCGCGTCGAGAAACTCGGCGTTGCCGCCGTACAGGGGGGTCGGTTCGAGCATGCGCAAGCTTCGACGGCGAGCGGCTAGTTTAACGAAAAACCGCCAGGTCGCCATCAGCCTATATGGGGATGAAAGCGCGCCGTCCCAGGGACTTACTGCCCGTCAGCTCAGCAGGGTGAACTCGTACGCCACGAGCACGGCATAAGCGGCCAGGACCCCGTAGATGAGCGCCCCGACGCTCACGCGCCCGAAAGCCCGCGTCCGGGCGAACAGCGTCAGCAGCACCACCCCCGAAGCGGTGACCCCGATCTTCACGACCGCGAAGGCGAGTCCCGAACCGCCAAGGAGCACGCGCATGACAGGGTTGATCTCGTAGGCGCCGCGCTCGAGCAGCAGCAGCGTGAGAAAGGCATCCGCCGCACACAGCGTGACAATCAACATCGCAGTGGCAAGCCACTGCGCGTCATGCCAGTCGATCGCCCCGAGCGCTCGTTCGCCCGTGCGCCGCGGTCCCCGGCGACGCGGGTGGAAGCTGCCGTGCACCAGCGCCCGCAGCACTCGCGTGCGGCGCTCAGTGCCACGCCGTTCGGACGGACTCGCGGGGCGCAGGGCAACGGCGTCAAGGTCGGTGGACACGATGGCGGATATTCTAGCCGCGCCGATGCGCCACGGTGAGGGGGCCGAGCGTGAACCTCTTCGCAGTCGGGCGCGCACAGCCGCCAGCGGCGATTCTGCGCTGCTCAGCCCACGTTATGACACCTCGCGCCACTCCTCTATATGATCGCGCCGATGTCGAGCCCGACGACCGCCGCCCCGCACGGACCCGCAGCGCACCCGGACGGACTGCCGGTACCGCGCCGTTACTGGGCGATCGCCGCCATCCTGCTCGCGATCTTCATGTCGGTGCTCGACAGCACCATCACCAACGTGGCGCTGCCGACCATCGGGCACGACCTCGGCGCGAGCCCCGCCGTCTCGATCTGGGTGATCAACGCCTACCAGCTCGCGATCCTCGTGCTGCTGCTGCCGCTGGCCGCGCTCGGGGAAATCGTCGGCTATCGGCGCGTCTCGCAGGCTGGGCTGGCGCTCTTCACCCTCGCCTCGCTCGCCTGCGCCTGCGCACCTTCGCTGCTCACGCTCAGCATGGCGCGCGTGCTGCAGGGAGTGGGCGCCGCCGGCATCATGAGCGTGAACGCCGCGCTGGTGCGCTTCACCTATCCACACCGCTATCTCGGGCGCGCCCTCGGCATCAACGCGTTCGTAGTCGGCACCTCGGCGGCCGTCGGACCCACCATCGCCTCGGCGGTGCTGGCGATAGCGCACTGGCGCTGGCTGTTTGGTATCAACGTGCCGATCGGCATCGTCACCGTACTGATCGCGCGCTACTCGCTGCCCGAGACCGAGCGCAGTCGCCGGCCGCTGCACTACGCGGGCGCCCTGCTGTACGCCGGCACCTTCGGGCTGGTGCTCTCCGGGCTGCAGTCGCTCGCGCACCATGCGGCGACGCCGCACGCGCTCGGACTCATTGCCTGCGGCATCCTGCTCGGCGTGCTCCTGGTGCGTTATGAAAGCACGCACCCCGCGCCGCTCATTCCCTTCGACCTGCTGCGCATCCGGCTGTTCTCCCTGTCGGTCGCGACCTCGGTCTGCGCCTTCATGGCACAGATGAGCGCCTTCGTGTCCCTGCCCTTCGATATCCAGCAGATGGGCCACAGCGCCGTCGAGACCGGGCTTCTCATGACGCCGTGGCCGCTCGCGATCGCGGTAATGGCGCCGATCGCCGGGCGCCTCGCCGACCGTTACCCCGCGGGCCTGCTGGGCGGTATCGGGCTGGCGGTGCTGGCCGCGGGGCTCGCACTGCTCGCGCTGTTTCCGGCCGGCGGCACGCCGGCCGCGTTCATCTGGCGCATGGCGCTGTGCGGCGTGGGCTTCGGGCTGTTCCAATCGCCGAACAACCGCACGATGCTGGCGGCCGCACCGCGTGCGCGCAGTGGCGCCGCCGGTGGCATGCTGAGTACCGCGCGCCTGGTCGGCCAGACGCTCGGCGCGGCGGGCGTCGCCATCCTGTTTCGGGCGAACCCTGCCGAGGGTTCTCGCATCGCCCTGTACCTGGCCGCCGCGCTGGCGCTGTCAGCCTCGCTGGTCAGCCTCGTGCGGCTGACACCGCTCAAAGAGGACCCAAGTTTATGAGCAACACCCCGACGGCCGGTAGCGCAGGCCCCGCTCCCATCAAGCCGCCTTTCACGCTGGCGAGCGCCACCGCCAAGGCGCGCGCAGCCGAGGACGCCTGGAACAGCCGCGATCCCGAGCGCGTGGCGCTCGCCTATTCGCAGGACTCGCAGTGGCGCAATCGCGCCGAGTTCTTCACCGGCCGGGCGGAGATCCGCGCGTTCCTCAGGCGCAAGTGGGCACGCGAGCTCGAGTACCGGCTGATCAAGGAGATCTGGGCGTTCGGCGAGAGCCGCATCGCCGTGCGCTTCGCCTACGAGTGGCACGACGACTCAGGCTACTGGTACCGCTCCTACGGGAACGAGAACTGGGAGTTCGATGCGGCCGGGCTCATGCGCCGACGACACGCCTCGATCAACGACGTGCAGATCCACGAGGCGGACCGCAAGTACCGCTGGCCCGCGCCCGGTCCGCGGCCCAACGATCATCCGGGATTGAGCGAGCTCGGACTCTAGGGAAGGATGGAGAATTCCCGCATGGCGGGCAGGAAATTCTCGTTCGTGTGACCCGGACGAGTCAGCTTGAACAGCGCAAACCGCTGGACGGGCGTCAACGCGGCCCACTGCGCGCCGGACGGCGGTGTCACGTTCAAGCCGCGCGCCCACTGACGGATTCGGTCGGGAACCGCGGCGGCGTCTGACCAGGGCGGTGCCGGATCGAGCGGCGCGAACTCAACCGCGGTTTTCGTATGTGCTTCGATCAGGGACACGAGGTACTGCCGGTAGGCCTCCATCTCCACCGCACTGTTGCAGGGTCTTTCAGTGAGCTCGCGTCGCGCGTCGGACGGAATCCGGTTCCACTGTTTGAGCGAAAGCTTGATCCCGGTCTGATCCAGCTTCATCCGCACGCTCATCGGGATGCAGCGCAATGTGCCCCCGAAGTCCACTTCAAATCGGAAGACTCCCGGGTAGGGCGACTCGTCCGGCAGGCTCTCCAATCGCGAAGGGAGCTTCATAGGGTGTGAGGATATCGCCGCAGGACGGGACGAGACAGATAGGAACCGCCGCGCATATGTCTGCGTCGCCGGGGCACTGGTCTTATGTCGACCGGTCAAACAGATGAGACCCGCATGCCCGTGCCCCGCGTTCACGCAAGAGCACGACGCTTGCAGTAAGATCGAGGCCTGATATATCAGCGAGCCAAGTCGCATATGGGCAAGAAGTCGTCGCTCCGCGTCATCCCTGTCAAGGTCGAGCCAGTATCGTCCCTGACGGCCGCGGAACGGACTGCGGTGCTCGAGGTGTGCGCCCGGCTCAAGCCACTCGCCGGCGCGTTGATCCCGATCCTTCACGGAGTCCAGGGCGCGCTGGGCTATGTTCCAAAGGACGCTGTGCCGCTCATCGCCGCAGAGCTGAATTTGTCCAGGGCCGATGTGCACGGCGTGGTGAGCTTCTATCACTATTTTCGCAACGAGGCCCCCGGCCGGCACGTCGTCCACGTGTGCCGGGCGGAGGCCTGCCAGTCGGTGGGCGCGGTGGCCCTCGAAGCTCACGCCAAGAAAAGCTTAGGGATCGATTTTCATGAGACGACCACGGACGGCGCCATCAGCCTCGAGCCGGTTTATTGCCTGGGTAACTGCTCGCTCGGGCCCTCCATCATGGTCGACAAGCAGCTGCAGGGAAGAGTCTCACCGAAGCGCTTCGATGAGCTGATGGCGCAGGCGAGAGCGAGCTCATGAGCCGAACCCGGATTTTCGTTTCACGCGACGCGGCCGCACAGGGAGTGGGCGCGAATCAGGTCGCGGACGAGATCTCCAGGGAAGCGACCCAGCGCGGCATCGATATCGAGCTGGTGCGCAACGGCTCGCGCGGATTGTTGTGGCTCGAGCCTCTGGTCGAAGTCGAGACTGCTGCCGGGCGCATGGCCTACGGTCCGGTCACAACGGACAAAGTGGCCGGACTCTTCAAGGCTGACTTCATGCGAGGCCAGCCTCACGCGCTCAACCTGGGATTGACCGAAGAGATCCCGTATCTCAAGAAACAGGAACGGCTCACGTTTGCGCGCGTCGGCGTCACCGACCCGCGGAGCCTCGAGGACTACCTCGATCACGAGGGCTACCGCGGCCTGAAGGCCGCCCTCGCTCTCGAGCCCGCGGCGATTGTCGCGATGGTCACGGACTCCGGCTTGCGAGGCCGGGGCGGTGCGGCGTTTCCCACCGGCATCAAATGGAAGACAGTACTCGCCACCCCTGCCGATCAAAAGTACATCGTCTGCAACGCGGACGAAGGCGACTCGGGCACCTACTCCGATCGCATGATCATGGAGGGCGATCCGTTCGTTCTCATCGAGGGCATGACTATCGCAGGTCTCGCGGCCGTTGCGACCCGGGGCTTCATTTACCTGCGCTGGGAATATCCCGACGCCCACGCGGCACTCGAGGCCGCGATTGCTGCCGCCAATCAGGCGGGCTACCTCGGCGACAACATTCTCGGCAGCGGCAAATCATTTCACCTCGAAGTCCGCCTGGGTGCCGGCGCCTACATCTGCGGCGAGGAGACCTCGCTCCTCGAGTCCCTCGAGGGCAAGCGCGGGCAGATTCGCTATAAACCACCGCTGCCGGCGATTGCGGGCCTGTTCGCCAAGCCCACGGTCATCAACAACGTGATCTCGCTGGCCTCGGTTCCCATCATCCTGGACCGGGGCGCGGAGTACTACCGCAACTATGGCGTTGGCCGCTCGCGTGGCACGCTGCCCATACAGCTCACCGGCAACATCAAGCGCGGCGGCCTGATCGAGAAGGCGTTCGGGGTCACGCTGCGGGAGCTGCTGTACGACTACGGCGGCGGATCGCTCAGCGGCCGCCCGATCCGGGCCGTGCAGGTCGGCGGCCCGTTGGGCGCGTACATGCCCGAATCGCAATTCGACACCCCGCTCGACTATGAGGAATTCGCGAAGATCGGTGCGATGCTCGGTCACGGCGGCATCGTCGTATTCGATGACACGGTCGATTTGGCGGCGCAGGCCCGCTACGCCATGGAGTTCTGTGCGATCGAGTCGTGCGGCAAGTGCACGCCGTGTCGCCTCGGCTCAACGCGCGGGGTCGAAGTCATCGATCGCCTCGTCGCCGGCCAGGACGCCGCGAAGCAGGAGACTGTGCTTCGTGATCTGTGCAACACCATGATCCAAGGTTCGCTGTGCGCACTCGGCGGGCTCACGCCCTACCCGGTGATCTCGGCGCTCAATCATTTCCCCCAGGATTTCGCCAAACAGCGCGCCGCGAAGGCGGCGGTCTGAACTCTCCCGAGCGAGCAACCACATGCAATCGATCGTTGAAAAGGACTTAGGCACTCCCGCCCGAACGAGCGCGAAGATGGTCACGCTGACCATCGATGACCGCGAGGTCGTGGTACCAGCGGGTACATCCGTGCTGCGCGCCGCGGCCCTCGCGGGTATCGCGATCCCGAAGCTGTGCGCCACCGATCAGCTGGAGGCCTTTGGCTCCTGCCGTCTGTGCCTGGTGCAGATCGCGGGCATGAAGGGGATGCCGGCCTCGTGCACGACCCCGGTCGCCGAGGGCATGAAGGTCGCCACCGAGAACAAGGCCATCGCGGACGTGCGTCGCGGGGTGATGGAGCTCTACATCTCGGATCACCCGCTCGACTGCCTCACCTGCCCTGCCAACGGCCACTGCGAGCTGCAGGACATGGCCGGAGTCGTCGGACTGCGCGAGGTACGCTACGGCTACGAGGGCGCCAATCATCTCAAGGCGGAAAAGGACACCAGCAACCCGTATTTCACCTTCGATCCGAGCAAATGCATCGTCTGCTCGCGCTGTGTGCGCGCCTGCGACGAGCAGCAGGGCACGTTCGCGCTCACCATCCAGGCGCGCGGCTTCGAGTCCAAGGTCTCGGCCAGCCAGGACGACCCGTTCATGGATTCCGAGTGTGTCTCGTGCGGGGCCTGCGTCCAGGCCTGTCCGACCGCCACGCTCACCGAGAACAGCGTCATCGAGAAAGGCCAGGCGGAGCACAGCGTCATCACCACCTGCGCCTATTGCGGCGTCGGCTGCTCGTTCCGCGCCGAGATGAAGGGCGAGGAGATCGTGCGCATGGTGCCGAACAAGGACGGCCACGCCAATCACGGCCACTCGTGCGTCAAGGGCCGGTTCGCGATCGGCTACGCCACCCACCCCGATCGGATCGTGAAGCCCATGATCCGCGCCAAGATCAGCGATGCGTGGCGCGAGGTGAGCTGGGAAGAGGCGATCGGCTATGCCGCGGGCGAGCTGAAGCGTATCCAGGCGAAGTACGGCCGCGACTCAATCGGCGGCATCACCTCCTCCCGCTGCACCAACGAGGAAACCTACCTGGTGCAGAAGCTGGTGCGCGCCGGGTTCGGCAACAACAACGTCGACACCTGTGCCCGCGTCTGCCACTCCCCGACCGGCTATGGTCTCAAGAACACTATCGGCGAATCGGCCGGGACCCAGGCTTTCGACTCGGTGATGCAGGCCGATGTCATCTTCGTCATCGGCGCCAACCCGACCGACGGCCATCCGGTGTTCGCCTCGCAGATGAAGCGCCGCCTGCGCCAGGGCGCACACCTCATCGTCGCGGATCCGCGCCGCATCGACCTGGTACATACCCCGCACATCGAGGCCGACTACCACTTGCCCCTGCGGCCGGGTACCAATGTCGCTTTCATCAATTCAATCGCCCACGTCGTAGTGACCGAAGGCCTGGTCAAGGAGGACTTCGTCCGTGAGCGCTGCGAGTGGGACTCCTTCGAGAAGTGGCGCGCGCTGGTCGGCGACCCGAAGTACTCCCCGGAGGCCATGGAGAGCGTGACGGGCGTGCCCGCTGCCGCGGTGCGTGGCGCCGCGCGCCTGTATGCCACGGGCGGCAACGGCGCGATCTACTACGGACTCGGCGTGACCGAGCACAGCCAGGGCTCGACCATGGTCATGGGCATCGCCAACCTTGCGATGGCGACCGGCAACCTCGGACGCGAGGGCGTCGGCGTCAACCCGTTGCGCGGCCAGAACAACGTGCAGGGATCGTGCGACATGGGCTCGTTCCCACACGAGTTCACGGCCTACCGGCACGTGTCGGACGATGCCGTACGGCACTCGTTCGAGGCGGCCTGGGGCGTACCGCTGCGCGCCGAGCCGGGCCTGCGCATCCCGAACATGTTCGAAGCAGCGCTCGACGGCGACTTCAAGGCGCTTTACATCGAGGGCGAGGACATCGGCCAGTCCGACCCCAACACGCAGCACGTGACCGCCGCCCTGTCCGCCATGGAATGCATCATCGTCCAGGACCTGTTCCTGAACGAGACCGCGAAATTCGCCCATGTGTTCCTGCCGGGCTCCACGTTCCTCGAAAAGGACGGCACCTTCATCAACGCGGAGCGGCGCTGCTCACGCGTCCGGCGCGTGATGAAACCCAAGAACGGCTATGCCGACTGGGAGATCACCCAGCTGCTCTCGAACGCCGTGGGCTTCCCGATGAACTACCGCCATGCGTCCGAGATCATGGACGAGATCGCGCGGCTGACGCCCACCATGAGCGGCATCAGCTTCGACCTGCTCGACCGGCTCGGAAGCGTTCAGTGGCCGTGCAACGCCGAGCACCCGGAAGGCACACCGACGATGCACGTCGGTACCTTCGTGCGCGGCAAGGGCAAGTTCCTGCTGACCGAGTACGTGCCCACCAACGAAAGGGTCAACGTCAAGTACCCGCTGATCCTGACCACCGGCCGCATTCTGAGCCAGTACAACGTCGGCGCGCAGACCCGGCGAACACCGAACGTCCAATGGCATGATGAGGATCGGCTCGAGATTCACCCGCACGATGCCGAGGAGCGCGGAGTCGCCGAGGGCGACTGGGTCGGAATCGCGAGCCGCGCGGGCGAAACGGTGATGCGCGCACAGGTTACCGACCGCGTGCAGCCGGGCGTTGTCTACTGCACTTTCCATTTCCCGGACTCCGGCGCCAACGTCATTACCACCGAGAACTCCGACTGGGCAACCAACTGCCCCGAGTACAAGGTGACGGCAGTCGAGGTCACGCGCGTCAGTCAGCCGTCCGAGTGGCAGAAGCGCTTCCAGGAGTTCAAGAAGACTCAGGAGGCGTTGGTGCAGCCGGATGTGTTCGTAAAGTAGGTCGCGCGCGCATGAGCGGTGGAGCGCATACCCCGGGGAGCGCGGAGCACCTGGTCGCGATGGCGAACGACATCGGCAACTATTTCCGCCCGCAGGAGCGGGAGGAGGCGATTGCCGGCATCGCCAACCATATCAAGCGCTACTGGACGCCGCGGATGCGCCAGAAGCTCACCACCTACCTCGCGCAAGGGCTCGGTGGTGATCTCGATGAGCTGCCGCGAGCTGCCATCGATCGCCTCAACGATCAGACCCCTGCGGCCGGCAATCAGCCCGCGGGCGCTGCCGCGCGCTAGGTGTGAGTTTCCAAGAGGTTGTTCCCTCCCGCCGGGGAGGGGAAGCTGATGTTGCTAGACGTCAGTTTCCTCACCGAGGGAGAGAACAACCGTGC
>Ga0209007_1000255_pt1 | contig 26767 bp, 23 predicted proteins | sample JacPinW_OM1H0_O2_FD_187961 | JGI IMG/M metagenome (GOLD analysis project Ga0209007, IMG submission 187961) | Forest soil microbial communities from Algoma, Ontario, Canada - Jack Pine, Ontario site 1_JW_OM1H0_O2 (SPAdes) (version 2) | ecosystem: Environmental > Terrestrial > Soil > Boreal... | reverse complement strand
CCATCGTCTTGGCCGCATCGACATTCTGCGGCGGGTCGGGGCTGACATCGACCTGCTGGTTGTCGAGATCCTTGATCGTCGCCGGTTTTTTCGGCGCAGCCGACAGCGTCGAGGGACCGAGCAGCATCGCGGTCAGTATGGCCGCGCCATATGTCAGTTGTGAGACCGAGACCTTCATGGCTTGGCCTGCGGCGGTGGCTCGTCGGGCTTGGACGGCGGAGGCGCGTCGTCGGGCTTGGGCTGCTGAGGCACGTCGTCGGGCGTGGCGGGTGCCGCATTCTGCGGCGTTTTCGGCGCCGCCTTCGCCGGGCCGTTGGAAGTGCGATCGTAAATCGCCGCCAGTTCGTAGCGTGCCTGCACCTCATAGGTTTCGATGCGCTGTTTCTGGCCCTCGAGCTCATGGATGGCGAGGGACTGCAGAAATCCATTCTGCCGGTCCGAGATATCGGCCAGGCGTTCTTGCAGCTGATCGATGCGCGCGCGGATCGCCGCGACGCGCGCGGCGTATCCGCCCGTGGTCAGCGGCGTGCCCTCGCGCGCTTGGCGCACCAGCACCGCGCGCTTCTGGGTTTCCTTCAACTGGCCTTCGAGCTCCTTGACCGAACGCCGTTCGTTCCAGAGCCGGGCTTTGAAACTCTCCGACAGGCGCCAGTACATCACGCCCTTCATCAGGCGGTGCTTCTCCCGCATCTCGGCCAAGTCAGGATCATTGGGATGAGCCGCGAGATAGTCCTCGATGTTTTTCAAGCGCGCCCAGGTTTCTTGCTCCTGAGGCGTACCCAACGCCGCGACATCATTCGATTTTTCGATCTCGTTGATGCGCGATTCAAAATCCACGCGCTTTTGCGTCAGGCCATCCAAATCCGTCGCCGCCAATACCGCGTCGGCCTTCGGCACGCGCCGATTGTAGGCTTCTTGGCGGGTATCAATCATGTCGTCATAGGCGGAGACATCGTCGCGCCAATCGTCCAGATTGCGGTTCATGAAATTGAGCTCGCGGTAGTTCTTCAAGCCCTCCTGGAATTCATTGCTCGCCAACAGTGCGTACAAGTAGCGCGACTCAGGCGCGTTGGGCAGGTTGGTCAGCTGCCAATACCAGGTCAGCGTGTCCTTCTTGTCGTCGTTCAACAGGCGTTCGAGCAGCTTGCCGCTGCGAATGCCTTCGATCGAGTCGTCGATTTGCTTGAGTTCGTCGTCGAAAGACTGGATCGCCGTGTTGTAGAACTCCGCGGCCTGACCGAATGCCTGGAGCTGAACGTAAGCGTAGGGCACGGTAAGAAAGGACTCTTGCACCGCCGAGTCGAGCATGCTGCGCTTGCGCAGCGCGAGCCACGGCACCAACGCCCGCTTGAATTCGCCCATGGCGGCATCGGCCCAGCCGACGCCGAGCAGTGCCTTGCTCGAGTAAGGACCCTCGAGGCGCACTCGCTGCAAAATGGGTTTCGCCTCCGCGGCGCGCTGCCCCTGCAACAGCGCGAAACCGAGCGCGAGATTCGCCTTGTCTTTCAGGGCCAGCAACTCCTCGCTGCGGGTGTTTATCTTGCCGACCCCGTCGAGGTAGGTAATCGCTTCCTGCAGCCGGCCTCGGCGGACCAATGCCACGCCCAGATTGAACTGTGCGTACGCGGTCCAGTCAGGCGCGCCCTTCCAATTGCGCAGCGCGGCAATGGCGTCGTCGTAGCGTCCCTGGCGCATCATGAGCTGCGCGAGCAGCATGTAGCGTTCCGCGTTGATGCGCGGATCCATCTTGTCCGATACCTGGCGCAGCGCCCGCTCGGACTCTTCCAAATAGCCGCGCTGGTACCAAACCTTGCCCAGATAAAACCAGGCGCGGTTGCGCACGAACTCGGAAGTGTTCTTCTTGAGCAGCGCCTCGAAAATTCTGCCCGCCTCGACGTGCTCGCCGAGCGACAGGTACAAGCCTCCTAGCAGCAACTCCGCTTCTTCCTGCGTGTGCGGAACCCGCCCCAGTTGCCGCGCAGCCAGGAGGCGGGTGATCGAGTCGAAGTAGTCGTCCTGAAAGAAATAGAACAGCACATCGCCGTAGGCCAGGTCCTGTACCTGATGCGGCGCCAACCCGTTGGGATCCGGCTTGACGTTTTTTGCCTGCGCAACGGCAGTCGCCAGCAGCAATCCGCCGAGGAAGAACGGCCGCAGTCTGTTGATCACGCCTTGCACATCATTCCCAGTCTTTGATCATGAACTCAGGTTGATGCTTGGGAACACGGTCCGTGATCTTAAGTTCCAGATATTTCGCGCCGACGCCCTTGTCGAAATTGATCGTCGCGCCGCGCTTGTAGTCGCGCTCGACCGGGCCTTTGCCGGTAAAGAACGCGACCAGCTCGTGCTTGCCGACTTTCAAATTTCCCAGATAGATCTGCTGCACGCCGCCTTTGAGCAGCGCATCCGCTTCCCGCGCCGTGTACAAATAGTTCTTCACTTCCTTGTTGTCGATTTTGACGGTCACGGAGTCCAGCGCAAAGAATGTGCCCACATCCATCGATATATAGAGAGCAACCTGCGTGTTGGCGGGAAACAGCAATTCTTCCTGCAGCACGAACAGATCCTTATTCAGATCGACCACGTCCTTCTTCAGGCCCTGAACCTCCTGGTCCAAAGTCTTGAGCTCGGGGGGCGGTGCATCGGGTGCGGGCGGGGGCGGCGCTGCTTGCGCATCGGCGGGCGGGGCCGGTGTATCGGCCGCCGGCTCCCCTTTCGCGGGCGGCGGCGTTTCTGCGGACGGCGCCGCTTGCGCATCGGCGGGCGGCGGCGTCTGGCCGATTGCCAAGCCGGCGGACAGCATCACGGCGCAGACCGCAATGGAAACAATTCGATGCTTGAGATTCATAACTGACCTATCGTTTATTCGCGCAGTAATTCGCGGATGTGATCGAGATAAACGCGCTCATCGCCGCGCCTGAAGCCGACGGCCGTATAACGCACGACACCCGAGCGATCCACCAGGATCGTCATCGGCATTTTCTGTAAGTAGTAATCCTTGCCGATCGCGGTCCCGGTATCGAACAAGATGGGGTACGAGACGCTCATGGCGGCCGCGAACTCCTTCGATCGGCGCAGATCCTCATCCACCGATACGCCGATAACGACGAGACCGGCACGTTGGTAGGTAATGTTGATGCGGTCGAGCGCCGGCATCTGCTGGCGGGAATCGCCGTCCGAGCGCGACCAAAAATTCACGAGAACTACTTGGCCTCGAAACTCGGACAAGCGCAGATTCCGGCCGTCCAAACCGCGCAACACAAAATCGGGCGCCGCCCTACCCACGATGCTGGGTGCAGCCGCGAGCGACGCTGTGCCGATCGCAAGCCCAAGAATCAGGCCGCCCGCGAGCACTGCTCTACGCATGCGCTGCAACGCTCAAAATGACGCCGTAGCGCCGCGACTCATCAATCACGCTGGTAACCCCGCTGTGCCAGACCTCTCTCTTGAAGATGGGTCCCGTACCGGAAGCTTTGCGCCCTCACCTTTCAGCGAGTTTGCCCTGATCAGACCTTATGCAAAATCGCACAATGCGAGCCGCAGTGTCAACGCAACGGCCGCGCGTTCACTGGATTTCTGTATGACCTAGCGCACATTCGTGCAATTTCATTCGTCAGGGGGAATTGCGGCACCGAAGCCTCCTCACCGTCCACGCGGCTCGGTGTGCCCTTGCGAGCCGAGGAACAACGACGCATGTCTCCGGAATGAGACAGCGAAACAGGGTCTGACGCCACCGTCAGACCCTTCGTTCAAAGCCGGACCTTAAGCAACCTTGCCGTTCACAAGACCGGCGAGCGGTTGCCACGCGATCAAAGGTTCGAGCGCGGTGCCCGAGCCCAGACCGTTGTTCAAGTTTGGTGCCGGATACAGAGTGGGCCACTGCGAGATGGCGGCGGTACTATGCAGCGCCATGTAGTTGAGCACCACCATCTGCGCCAAGTTGGGCACGTTGTTGCCGGCCGGGCTGCCGGTGGTGTTTTGCGAGCCGTCGGGATTGAAGTTACCGATTTGCAAACTCATCTCCGGATTGGCCTGCGCGGACTGCGCTCTGCCGGAGGGATTGAAGACCAGGAAATACGTCGCCGCGACATTCTGGTTGTCCGCGGTCCATACGCCCTTGCCGCGCCCGCCGACCGAGTTGTCGATCATGCCGCTGCTCGCCAGCGAGCCGTCGGAGAAGACGTAGATCATGACCGGTTTGCCGACGCGATTCGCGTATTCCAAAACGGCGCCGATGCAATTGCCCAGATTCAGATCGCGCGCCTCGCCGTCCATTCGGTTGCCCGAGTGATAGTCGAACCCGCTCATCTCGATGGTGCCGGCGGCGGCATTGCCGTCGATGACCAGTTTCATGATCGCGGCGGTCTTTTGATAGTCCGAATTGGCCTGGTATTCCGCCGTTTGAAAAATGCCGCTCGAGCCGACGATATTCGGATCCACATCCGGATTCACCGCCGAGGGACTGTTGTATCGATCGACGATGTACGCGGCTTTGGTGAAGCTGCAGGCCTCGATTCCGGTGGCACCCAGGGCAGCCGTATTCAAAGCCGCATTGCCGGCATACGCCGTCACGCCGGGCGCCGAATACTTGGCATCGCTGACGCGCTTCATGGATTCCAACACGTTGGTCACGTCGGCTGGATTGGGCAGCAGCGTGCTGAGCTGTCCGGTGCTGACCAGATTCTTGCTGTCATTCGAACTGTCCACCACTGTGGGCTGCGCAGCCGCGATCACCATGGTTGGCGGCGCCATCGAATTGCCGCCTGACACGGAGCTGTTCGAGCCGATCAGATTGAGCAAGCCGCCGCGTGCGCCGAATTGGTAAATGCCGTAGATCGGGTTGTGCGGATTCGTATTGGTATCGTTTTGCGAGAGCGCCGGAATAATCGTGCCCGTCGTGCCGGCCATTGCCGCCGGACTGGCACGCAGCTTCATGCCGCGCAGATGCGCGCTGTCCGAGTGGTAGCGCAGACCGAAACTTGAATCCACAAAACTTCCGCTGGCGCTGGCGTTCGGCACCATGGATCCGGGCAGACCCAGCTTGCTGTAGCCGGCGACTGATAAGAAATCGAGCTGACCGCCAGGTCCGCCGACCAGCACGTTGGAGCCGGCGATGTTGCCGCCTCCTTGCAGGTCGAAGCAGATGAACGGGATTTTCCCGGCACCGGTGGTGATACCGCAGGCGGTCACGGCGTTCTGGATATCCGAGGCCAGCGTCGCGCGCGCCGCGCGCGGGTAAGCAAGCATCCCGGCGAGCGTCGGTGCGACGACCGTGGCCGCTCCCGTCCAGAAGCTCTGTGCGACGAACTCGCGGCGTGTGCGCGGCCGGGAATGCTCCTGCAGCAACAGCGGATCGTGTATTCCCAGCGCCTTGGTTCTCTTGCTCATAGTATTAAGACCTCTCCGATTCGTCGTACTTAGTAGATCAACATGTCGGCGCTGCCGAAGGCCGTCGCGCAGGCCGCGGCGGTGACCGCCTGTACCCGAGCTGCCGTCGTGCACGCCGAAGTGCTGCAAAGATTGGCGACCAAACTGTCGAGTTCGCCCGTGGGCCCCGTGATGGTCGATGCCGCCGGCTGATGCGCGCCGCTGGCGAGCACCTTGGCCGCGAGCGGACCGGTGACCGAGTCGATGCCGGCCTGGCTCGAGAACAGTCCGGCGCTCAAAGTGACGCCCGGCAACATCTGCGCCAACAAAGTCGGGTTATTGACCATCTCGTTGCAGTACTGGACGGCCAGCTGCGCCACGCCGACTTGGTTCGCCGAAGAGAAACCTTCCAGCGTCGGATTCGGCGGCAATTGCTGTTGCACGGCCAGATACGTCGTACTGACGTTCGGGTCGGTTGTCGGCACGCCCGTGAGCGCCGAGAGTGTCGCGTTGATCTGGGCGAATGTTTTCACCCCGATGTCGGCCACCACCGGTCCCGGTGCCGGCGCCGGCGCCGTCGGTATCGCCTCGACGACGACATCGGTTTGGTTGCCCAGCTTGTCGAAAGTCAGGAAGAACTGGTCGGTCAAGGGTCCGGCTTGCAGGCCGATCACCGTGCCGATATTCGACAGCACTTCACCCTGGGGGGTGTAGGCCGAACCGGTCACCGTGGTATTCAAGGGGATATAGGCCTGGCCCACTTGCGGGACCGTGCCGTTGATGCCGATGCGGATACCCTGCACCGGAATGCTGGGCAAGGTGCTCGAGGTAACGGTCGGATCCAGCGAGATGAAGGTCGGCTGATAGAACATGTAGCTGTAGCTGTCGTATTGGCTGGCCGTCATCATGATGTAGGCCTGTGATACGCCGGTCACGGCCGACACGTCGAACAGCATGTAGTAGCGCTCGCCGACACCGGCGTTGAAGTTTTGCAGCACCTGCGCCGGCGTCATCGAGCGGCTGTGGATGGCGACGAACTTGATCAGACCCTGCCAGGATCGATCGCCCGACACTTCGTTGCCGAGGACCAGCGCGAAAGTGCTGTCCCAAGTTGCGATCGTGCCGCCTTTCTGCGGGTCCGCGACCGGGACCAATGCGCCGTTGACGTAGATCTGACGGCCGTTGACGGCATCATAGGTGAGCACGACGTGCTGCAGAGACGCCTGCAGTGCCATCGCCGCATCCGGTGTCTTCAACTGAGGCAGCCCGGTCAACGCGGTGTTGGAGGTGCGCAGCATGAAGTCATAGTCCTGGTTGGTCTGACCCAGGGTGAAATTACGCGTGGTGTCGCCACCCGAATAACTGACCATGTAAGAGTTGTCGACCGCGACCAACGCGGGCGCCACCCAGGCCTCGACCGAGAACTCGCCGGTGGCCTGAATCATGCTGTAGATTTTTTGGCTCGATTGGGTCGTCGCCTGCGCCTTGCCGCCGGCACCGACATTGATGCCCCAGCCGCCGGCCAGCGTGACGTTGCCCGAGATGGTCAAGTCCGCGGACGGATCGATGCCGCTGGTATCGAAGGTCGTATTGTTCACGACCGATTGGAACTCGTACTTGGCGATGGTATCGGCGTCGTAGCGGCTCGCACCGCTCGCGATCGTGCCCTGAGTCAGGCTCAAGGCCTTGCTCACGACCAAGGCCGGATCGATGTTCGCCGGCGTGATGGTCGCTGCGAACGCCTGGATCTGCACCAACATTTGCGCGGCGTCGGAGGCGCAATTATCCCAGCAGTTGTGGTTGTCGGTGAAGAGGCGCTGATAGAAGCGCGAGTTCGTGCCGCAGGTGCCGCCATTGTTGCCGCCGGTGCCTGCGCAGCCGGTGAAGTCGATCTTCGGGATCGCGGCCGGGTAGGCAACCAGGAGCGAGGGATCCGCGAAGTACGGCGATTGTTCCACCGACGGGTCCGCTGTCGTTGAATGGCAGCGCACGCAGTACTTGCTGGTGAGCGTGTAGATCGTTTGTTGGTACTCGACGTAGGACGCCGGGAAATTCAAGCTCTGTCCGACGGTTTGACTCGGCGGGGCTTGCAACTGCACCGTGGTCGCGGACGTAGCGCCCGCGGCGTTGGCCCAGTTGGTGATCCAAGTCGTCAAAATCTGACCGCAGGCGCCGGGGTCGGCGAGCCAGCAGTTATGACCGCCGGATACCTTGGTCACGATGAGCGAGGTGGACGGCGTGGCCAAATTGACCACCGTGTTGGCTTGTGCGTATGCGAGGTTCACATCGTCGCTGCGCGCAAAGTTCGGCATCTGCGCCGGGGTGGTCGCGTTATGGCACTGACCGCAACGATTCTGCGTTCGCACGTTGTTCCAGAAGTTGATTTGGAACGCGGTGACGTCGGCGGTGGCCGCCGGCGGACCGGTGTAGGCGTCCGCAGTGACGCTCTGCGATGGAGCTGGGTTGGTCGTGGTCGGCGCGCCGGCGCCGCCGCATGCGCTCAAGGCGATCGATGCCACGAGCGCTGCCAAGCCGGTGATGCGTGTAACGTTCATGCTCAATTCCCCATGCAGTAGGCGGCGCCTTCAGCGAAGACTTGCCGCAGCGAATAGTTGTGGGCCTGGAACGAAGAGATCATCGAATTGACCTGGGTAAAGTCCGCCGTGGTGTTCGGTGCGCGCAAGCACACATCCTTGAACACCCGCGTGACCTGGCAGTTCGCGAAGGCCGCGCTGCTCTCCAATTCCTGGCCAAGAGACTTGGCGCCGTTGCCGCTGCCGGGCAAAGAGGCGCTCCATCCCAGTACGTAGTTCGGTCCCGAACGCCACCGGTTGCTCCAGCTGTCATCCATCGTGACAAAGCCCTGCGGGAAGTTGGTGTTGTTGATGGAGTATTTCGGCTGCACTTGACCCGCGGTGTAGACGATCTGTCCCACCGTGTCCGTCATGGTCGCATCCGTGCCGCTGAAGTTGTAAAAGGCAAAGGCCTGCGCCATCGGGTCCATGCCGCTGTGGCAGCCGATGCAGTTGGTCAAGAACAGCGTACTCACGCCGCCCGGGCTGCGGGTCACGTCCTGGCGAATGCGATCCGGCGGACGGGTGATGTCCATCACCAGCTGCATGTCGTTGCAAAGATGATTCAGCATCGTGAAGCGGAACATCGCGCGGTTGGTGCCGTTGATGAAGAAGGCGCTGGCCGCGCCGCGCGTCGTCAACACGCCGGCGGTTGCGGTCGTCGGGATGCCCTCGAGCGCCGACTGAGTGCTGGAAACCAAGTGCACGCTCAGGTCGACATTGTTGGCGTCGAGCGAGTCGTACATCGCGTTATTCGAAGCCGAGTAAGCCGGCTCGCCCGACTTGCCGTCGCCGGTGTAAACCAGATCGGCGCTGAGCAAGGTGTTGAACGGCACATTGTCTTTCACCATGCCGATCACCGTCGCCGTATAGTCGTTGAGCGGCACAAACACTGATTGATCGCGGTTGGTCCACGGTGCCGCAAGATTGCGGATGGTGCTGTTGTAGAACTGCGGGTCGTTGGTGGCGATAAGCGCCGCGCTCACCGGGTCGGTCGCGGTCATTTGCGCGAGCTGGGCGGCGGTGGGCGGTATGCCGGCGATGCGGTTGTATATTCGCGTCGCTTGGTCGCTGCTGGGGTTGGCCGCCAGGGCGTTTGCGCCAACCAGCGCCAGGGCGCCGGCGCACAAGGTTGCGCGAACTGCACGCGCAACAAGATTTGGCATCGCTTTGGTATTGCGCGCAATCTGCGTCATTGGTTTCTCCATCCCGTTCTTCATGTGCACATCCACTCGCGTGAGTTGTGGGTTCGACTTGGGTTGCGAATATACCCAGCCACTTTGGCCTCAGTAATGTCTCATCTGAACGACGTCGGCGTTTCGCGACAGTACGACCGTTCAAATCGTCCCTATATCCTGACCTCGATTTCCGCACGGTCTGGCGCGGCGTGCACAGAGAAACGGATATGGAAAAGTTCTTCTGTGAGTGCGTTAACAGTATGCGTATGAACATCGCACGAAGATGTGCGCATGAGACCGATTAAGTTCAATGATGCCGGTTGCACGCGTGCTGGTAGATCGCTGAACCGAAACCATGAGTATAGGTAGCCATTTATGATCACTTTCACACCGCGTGAACACCGTCACGGTTTGCTGAAGCTCGCGGCAATCGCGCTGCCTCTGCTTCTCGTACTGGGATGCGAAAGCGCCACCACCGGTCACGCGCCGGGCGTTGCCGGCGGACAGACGCTGACCCCCGGGGTGACGAATTTCCCCTTGGCATACATCAAGGCTCCGGTCCTCACCAAGGACATCGACGTTCGCGATCTCATCACTTCCATTACGGGTAGCGACCTTTACGTCCGCAGTCAGGCCAGCGCCGGGGGCGCCGAAGTCAACGTCACCGGCTCGATCACCAAGGGCATGGGTGCTGTGCGCGATCTCGATGTGTCGCCCGACGGCACCACGATCGTATTTTCGTTGCGTTTGCCGCTGAATCCGAAAAAAACGAACACCGATGTCACGCAGCCGAATTGGCACATTTATACCTACAATGCCGCCACGCAAGCGGTGACACAGCTGACCAATGACACCATTACCGCCGGTCACGATGTGGGCGCGCACTACTTGCCGGACGGCAGAATCGCATTCGCCTCGACTCGCCAGCTCGCCACCCAGTCCATCCTGCTCGACGAAGGCCGTCCGCAGTACCAAGCGCAAACCGACGACCGGTCGCAATCGATTTTTCTGCTGCATGTGATGAATGGCGACGGCACCGACGCGCACCAGATCAGTTTCAATACCAATCACGATTTCGGGCCGTCTGTTTTGAGCAATGGTCAGGTGGTCTTCTCGCGTTGGGAGACCCCCAATGGCGGTCAGATCAGCCTGTATCACGGCAACCCCGATGGCACCGGAGTGGAACTCTTTTATGGCGCCAACAGCCACGCCACCGGCGCCAACATCGCCGGCACCAACAACAACGTCATTCAATTCCTGAATGCGCGCCAATTGCCCAACGGCAACTTGGTGGCCATCGTGCGCCCGTTCTTGGGTACGCAATTGGGCGGCGATATCGTTCAGATCAATACCCAGGGGTTCGTTGAAATCCATCAGCCGGCGACACCGGGCGGGGCCGCGGGCACCGCACAGACCAGCGCCACGAATTTGGGTGTGACAACGGACGCGAACATGCCGTCGCTGGGCGGCCGGTTTGCTTCCGTGTTTCCGCTCTATGACGGCACCAATCGCATGTTGGTGAGCTGGTCGCCGTGCCTGGTGCTCGACACCACGGTAACGCCCAACACCACCACCCTGTGCACGGCGTCGAATACTTCCGGCACCAACGTGACGATGGCGCCTCCGCAGTACACGCTCTGGGTCTATGACTTGAACGCGGGCACATTGGGGCCCTTGTTGAGCGCTGATGTGGGCACGATGGTCCTGGAACCCATTATTTTGCAGCCCAGAACACCGCCGCCGTCGATTTTGGTCGATGCGGCTCCGGCGCCCGGCCAGGCCGCCACCATGGCCACCGCGGGAGTCGGCTTGCTCGATATAAGTAGTGTGTACGACGTCGATGGCGTCGACACCGCGACGCCGAACATTGCCGGGGTATCCAATCCGGCCAATCCGACGTTTTATACCCGTCCCTATCGATTCATCAGAATCGAAAAAGCGGTGGAGATCCCCGGCAAGACGGTGCGCAAAATCAACCAATCGGCGTTCGGACCGGCCGGCATGGGGATGCGCGAGATCTTAGGCTACGCGCCCATCCAACCGGACGGATCGGTCCAGGTTCAAGTGCCGGCAAACGTGCCTTTCACAATCGATGTCGTCGATGTGAACACCAAGCGCGTCACCGCCCAGCACACCAGCTGGCTGCAACTCCTGCCGGGAGAGACCAAAACCTGCAACGGCTGTCACACGACCGCCAATATGACCTCGCACGGCCGCGCCGGTTTGACCAATCCGGTCAATCCGGGCGCGCCGACAACGGGCTCGCCGTTCCCCAACACCAATCCGGCGATTGCGCTGACGAATGCCGGCGCGACCATGGCGCAGACGCTTGCCTTGGCCACCTGCACCGCGAACGGCACGACCCCGAGCGGGAACACCACGCCGTGCTCGCAGATCTTGAACTCGGATGTGATTTACGACGGCATCTGGACGGTCGGTACGACGCCCCCACAGCCGGACACACCCTTTTCTTATCTCTACGCAGATTTGACGTCGGCCTCACCGGTCACGGCGGCGACCAATCCGAATTGCGTGACATGGACCGCCCAATGCCGCGTCACGATTCATTACGCGAGCGCCGCCGACCTGGCGATGCGGCTGCCATACATTCAGTCGGTGTGGAACGACGCGAGCCGCACGAACACGGTGAACGGCGTGCCTATGACCCCGACCGTATGCTCGGTATGTCATGACCCGGTAAATGCGACGGCAATGGTGCAAGTGCCGCAAGGTCAGCTGGATTTGACCAGCAGTTCGTCGAGCGTCGACACCACCGTAGTCACCTCATATGAGCAACTTCTGTTTGCACATAATGCACAGACGCTTAATATGGGCGTGCTGCAGGACTTGCTGGTGCCCGCGCCCGGACCTCCGGACCCGGTGACCGGCCAGCCGACGACCATCATGGTGCCCGTCTCATTGGCGCCACCGATGTCAGCCGGCAGCGCTGCGGGTTCGACAACTTTTTTCAGGATGTTTGACGGTAGTTTTCATGACCCTGTACTCGATCACACAGGCTATTTGTCTCCCGCGGAGTTGCGATTGATCGCCGAATGGTTGGATATTGGCGCGCAGTTTTACAACGATCCGTTTGTTGCGCCCGTAGCGAACTGACCTGATGCGTCGTCTGCTCGCGCTGGTGCTGTTGGTGCAGGCGTTACATCTGGGGTTTGCGAATGCGGCGGCAAAGAGTCTCGTACTGGTCGTCACAGACCCGTACTTGGAGATGCGCTCCGGGCCGGGACGGGGATTCCCGGTCGTTTATGTCGTTGGACGCGACGAAGTGCTCACCGTGCTCTACAGCCGCACCGACTGGTTCAAGGTGCGTGCGCCGCATGGCAATGAGGGTTGGGTGCGCCGAGCGGACCTCGCCCGTACGCTGCTGGAGTCCGGGGAGCCTGCGCCGATACCTCCTTATCCGGAGTTCGCCTCGCACCGCTGGGAACTCGGCGCCGGCTACGGCGTTTATAACCGCGAGAATCTAGTCACAACTTATGGAGATTTCTCACTGACCACGAGCCTCGACGTCGAGCTCGCGGTTCAGCAGGCCTTCGGCACGCTCGACAACCGCTATATAGCGTCGATCGGCGTACGGCATACGTTCATTCCGGAATGGAAGTGGTTTTCGCCGACTGCCGGAATCGGCACTGCTTATCAGTATATCCAGGACAAAGTGCCACCCGCTCCGCTGCAAAAGAGCAACGAAATGGCATACGTTTCGCTGGGTGTGCGCGGATTCATCACCCGGCGATTTTTGTGGCGCGTCGACTGGCGCCATTACGTCGTCTTCAACGACCTGAATGTGTACGAGGACTTAGAAGAATGGAAATTCGGCTTAGCTGTATTCTTCTAGCCGTCGCTCTGCTGTCCGGCTGTAGCTGGTTCCACCGCGGTAACAAGGCGCCGACCGAGGTCGTTGCGGAAGAGCCGCAGGGTGAACCGAGCATTGTCGAGCCTCAGGTCACGCGCCGCGTCGTTAAAACGCCGCACATCAAGGCCAAAGACTTTGAAATCGGCGCGTATTACGGTGCGCTGAGCATTCAAGATTTCGGCACCAATCCGCTCTACGGTGTGCGCGCCGCGTACCACGTGTCTGAGGACATTTTCTTGGAAGGTTTTTTGGCGCGCTCGAAGGCCGGCACGACCAGTCTCGAGGATGTTTTCCCGGACATTACGGTTGTCAGCAACTCTGGGAGACGCTTCACGTATTACGACTTGGACGTAGGCTACAACGTACTTCCCGGCGAGATTTTTCTCGGACGCGGGCGCGCCTTCAATTCGGCCCTTTACGTGACAGTCGGCATGGGCGATGTGAAGTTCGCGGATAAAGACCAATTTGCGATTAATTTTGGAGCGGGTGAGCGGCTCTTGATAACCGACTGGCTGGCTCTTCATCTCGACGTAAGAGACCACATCTTCGAGACCAGCCTGACCGGACGCACCAAGAATGTCGATAACATCGAAGCCACCCTCGGTTTAACCGTTTTCTACTGATCAGGAGTAAAGATCCATGCTTAGTACCAGAGTTCTCTTGAAGCGCTGTGCGATGGCGGCGATTGTCGTCGCCTCCACGGCGTTTGCCGCCGGCGGCGATGCTTCCGGTCCCGCGCCATCGTTTACGCTGACCACGCTTGCCGGCCAGCCGAGCGGCTTGAGCGCCTACAAAGGCCAGGTGGTCATGGTCAATTTCTGGGCGACCTGGTGCGGACCCTGTCAACAGGAAATGCCGCTGCTCGACCAAATGTACAAGAAGTACAAGCCGGCGGGATTCACGTTGATCGGCGTCAACGTCGACAAGGAAGCGCCCCCGGTCAAACAACTGCTGGAGCGCAAGCCCGTCAGTTTCCCGGTGCTCTTGGATCCGGCCAATCAAGTGAGCAAGGCCTATCACGTCGATGAAATGCCGAGCTCCGTCATCATCGATCGCAAGGGCCAGATCCGCTACATCCACCGCGGCTACAAGCCGGGCGACGAAAACGACTACCAAGATCGAATTCGTCAGCTCATCCGGGAGTAGAGCATGCGCTGCCGTCAGATGCTGCTGTCGGGAACGGTGTTGGGCGCGATGCTTGTATCGGGCGGCTGCAGCATCCAGCCCTGGGTGAAACCCTATGAGCGCGATCGCTTGGCCGACCCCATCATGGCCTGGGACCGCGATGCGATTTCGAGCGCATATCTCGATCATATTCGGGAATCCAGAGAAGGTTCGCGCGGCGCAACCGGCGGCGCGGGCGGCGGCTGCGGCTGCAATTGACGCAGACGCGTGACGCAACCATATGACGAATAGGCACATCTTCGCTCGTGCAGCAGTGATCGCTGCTCTGCTGCTGGTGCGCAGCACGAGCGCGGATGTGCTGCCTGACGATCGCGCCGATGTGTTCTACAGCAAGTACAGCGGCGGCGGAATGGACATCACCGGCTATTCGGCCACCGCGCGCGCAAAGATTACCGAGAACTTTGCGGTCGAAGCCAACTATTTCATCGACAAGGTCAGCGGCGCCTCAATCGATGTCTTGAGCCAGGCCAGCCAGATCAAGGATGAACGCAAGCAGAAGAGCGGCACGATCGAATACCTGCACGACAAGACCACTTACACGGCCTCGTATACCTCGAGCGTGGAGCGCGACTACATCTCGGACACCGCGAGTATTTCGTTGAGCCAGGACATGTTCGGCGATTTGACCACGGTCACGCTGGGATTTTCGGACACGCACAACACGGTTGGCGAGAACAACGGCACCGCCGACGACCCGAATGTCGCGTGGATCGGCCACGCCTTGTCGCGCGCCTATAGCGGCGGCGTATCGCAAATCGTCACCAAGAATTTTATCGCGGGCGTAAACCTGCAAGTGATCACCGACGCGGGCTACCTGGCGAATCCGTATCGTTCGATTCGCTATCTCGACCCCACCAATCCCAAGGGCTACAGCCTGGGCAACCAAGTCTATCCCGACACACACACCAGTACCGCGGTGCAGGTGCAGGGCAAATATTATCTGCCCTACCGGGCCGCGGTGACCGCCATCTATCGCTATTACACCGACACCTGGGGAGTGGTCGGCAATACTTATGAGCTGGATTACACCCATCCGATCAAGAACCGCTGGATATTCGAGGGACGGGTGCGCTATTACAAACAATCTGCGGCGAGTTTCTACAGCGATCTATTTCCGTTTGCCGACTCGCAGAATTTTGTGGCGCGCGATCAGAATCTCGCCGCGCTCGATAATACGACCGTCGGGGCCAAGGTGACTTACGCGTTTTTGCCCGACGGCTGGAAGTTCTTCAAACGCGGCACGGTGACCTTCGACGCCAGCCGGATTCGCTTCAATTACCTGGATTTTCGAAATATCAAAGATTACGGCGTTCCCCAGTACACCCCCGGCACCGAGCCGCTGTACAGCTTCAACGCCAACGTATTTCAGGTTTTCGTCTCAGTCTATTTCTGAGCCGCACCGGCCTGCTCTCGCCACCAATAAAGCAACATCGGCGCCAGCGCACAGGCGATTGCGATCGTATCCGCCACCCAGTCCCAAAAATCCCGGTCGCGATGCACCAGCGGCAGGCCCTGCACTATTTCGATCAGCGCGCCGAAGCCTGACAGCAACGCGGCGACGATTGCCAAGTTGGCTTTGGGGAACGCCGCGACGGCAAGACCCGTGAGCGCGTAGAAGGCGATGAAATGCGTCGCCTTATCCCAGGGCGTCAACTCCAGGGCATGCGCGGGGGGCACCACCGCGCTGTAAAAAGTGAAGATCAACGCGGCGAAAAATGCGACTCGCGCGAGTTTGAGCAATAGCGGTATGCTGGGCACAGGAATTCCAAAAATCTCAGCATATCAGGAAGGGTACGCATGGTCCGCCCCACACCGAGCCGCGCAGTGAGCCGCAGAACACTGGTGAAAAATCTCGCCGCCGCGGCCGCCGCGGTTTCAATCCTCAGGAGCGTGAAGTCGGGCGCGGCTGAATTGCCGCACCTCGATGTCAAGGATCCCAAAGCGGTCGCGGTCGGCTATGTTGAGGACGCAAATCAAGCGGACGCGAAAAAATATCCGGCCTATGTGAAAGGCTCGCGTTGCGACAACTGCCTGCTGCTGCAGGGCGCGAGCGGCGCCAGCTACCGTCCCTGCAACTTATTTGCCGGCAAACTCGTGTCCGCAGCCGGCTGGTGCAGCGGCTGGGCCGCTGAAATATAGGCATCGCGGACCCGCACGCCGATCGCGGGAAAATCCACGAAAAACCCGTCGATGCCCCGTTCCAGGTAGCGTCGAATCTCGTCCTCCAGGCGGCCATGGACTTTGGGATCGGTACCAACCTGCAAATCCTGCGGCAAGAATTCGTTCTCGGCGCGAAACGTCCACACGTGCACACGCAGATTGGCGGCGTGCGCCTCCTCGACTGCCTGCGGCGTGGCCAGCGCTTTGGCGATGCCGATCGCGTCGGCATGCTTCGCAATACACGAAAGATCGCCGAGTTCATGCTCCAGCAATTGCACCAACGGCAGCTGCGTCATGCTGCGCAATTGCTGCAAATTGCCAGGATCGAAGGACTGGATGAATACGGGTGCGCCCGGCTTGGCGTATTGATAACGCTGCAAGGTATCGAGGAGCGACAATTCCTGGGGCAGGCCTATTGCGGCGAAATGCGCGGGATGCTTGGTTTCCGGATAGACCCCGACGGGTCGATTGCGGCCCGGATGCCGATTCGCGCTCATGACCAGCTGCATGATTTCATCAAAGGTGGGCACGGCAAATCGCCCGTCAAATTGGCGATTTTGCGGCCTCAATTCGCCGAGGCGTTCGCGCGCACGAAGCGTCTTGATTTCCGACAGCGTGAAGTCTTCGGTGAACCAGCCGGTAAAGGCCTCGCCATCGATGACCTGCGTGCGGCGGCGGGCAGCAAAGGCCGGATGCTGCGCGACGTCGGTGGTGCCGCCGATTTCATTCTCATGCCGGGCAATGAGCACCCCGTCACGGGTCATGACGAGATCCGGCTCGATGTAGTCCGCGCCCTCCTCGATCGCTACCCGATACGACTCGAGCGTGTGTTCCGGCCGTTCACCGCTTGCGCCGCGATGCGCAATGACAACAATTCCAGACACGGGCGCTCCAAAGGGTCGATGCGCTCAAGTCTAGCGCACGCGCGACCGGGGCGAGGCTCCCAAGAGCCCCGCCCCCCGATCCGTTCCGTTTTAGCCCTATCGCGGTGGGGCTAGCGCAGACTCGTACGGCTCATGTGCGGACATCGGGCTGGCCGAGCCCGGTATCCACGGCGATCGCTGAACGGCTGCTTGGCCCCAATCCGCCTGCAGCGACGTGGGTTGCGCCGCAAATGCGGCGCCGATCGCAAAAACAGCCGCGACGGCCACCGTAATCCTTCTACGATGCATGTCTTTCGGGTCCTTTAGGCGAGAATCACGGCAGGCGCATGCGGCGGGACGATCGGCGGCATGTCGAAACCCACAAAAGTGGAACTGGCGACTGCGCAAGCGGTGTTCAAAGCGGCTAAACTGATCTTCATATTGATTGCTCCGGTGTAAAGTTGATAAAGGACCGCGACCCAACGGCACGCGTGGCCTACTGGGTTAAGCGACGTTCGCCCGCAATTCCCCTCACATTGCATAACAATGTATGCTTAGGGGAAAGCCCTAAACGGGGGAGACCCCCAAAATCGTCTATGGTTGTGGATAAATGACGATGGAAGTCCCAGCCAATTTCACACAGCTGCTGACCGAGTGGCGCACCGGCCACCCGCAGGCACTAGAGCGCTTGACCCCGCTGGTGTACGACGAATTGCGCCGCTTGGCGCGCGGCTACATGCGCGCCGAACGCGGCAGCCATACGCTTCAGGCGACCGCGGTGGTGCACGAAGCGTTTCTTCGCCTGGTGCAGGCCAATGTGGACCTGCAAGATCGTCAACATTTTTTCGCCCTCGCATCGCGGCTCATGCGCCGAGTGTTGGTGGACCATGCGAAGTCGCGCTCGCGGGTCAAGCGCGACGGCGGCGTTCGCGATCACACCGGCGTCGACCTCGCGGAAATATCGCTGCCAATTGATGTCGATGTGGTCGCCCTTGACGAGGCCTTGGAGGGCTTGCTGCAACTCGAGCCGCGCCTGGCTCAGGTCATCGAATTGCATTATTTCGGCGGAATGACCTACGACGAGATCGCAACCGCGGTGGGCGCCTCCGCGGCCACGGTGCATCGCGACATTCGGCTCGCAAAGGCGTGGCTGCTCAACGAAATCGGCGCCTACCGATCATGATTCCGCGTGCACGCTGGCATCAGATCAAATCGGTGTTCGAGCAAGTGGCCGATATGGACGGCCCCGAGCGCAGCATGCAACTGGACAGGTGCTGCGGTGAGGATTCCGACCTGCGTTTATCGGTCCAGTCCCTGTTGGCGCGCGATAACAGCAAGGACGATCCGCTGCTGCACGCGGTCGGCGCTGCGGCCGAGTCTCTGCTGGAAGATCATCGCGACCGCCTGATCGGTACGCGCGTCGGCCCCTATCGGGTCGTGTCGATTCTGGGCCACGGCGGCATGAGCGTCGTATACCGCGGCGAGCGCGACGATTCGCAATATCACCAGCTGGTCGCGATCAAGGTGCTGCAGCACGCCACGGTGCATCCGCGGCTGCGCAGCCGATTGCACAGTGAACGTCACATTCTGGCGACGCTCGATCATGGCTCGATCGCGCGCCTCATCGACAGCGGCGACCTCGAGGACGGCACACCGTACTTGGTCATGGAGTATGTCGATGGCGAATCCATCGATAGTTACTGCGACAGCCGCACGCTGTTCATACGCGAGCGCCTCGAGCTGTTCATCTCGGTTTGCGCTGCGGTTCACTATGCGCACCGCAATCTGGTCGTGCACCGCGACATCAAGGCATCGAATATCTTCGTCACCGATGAAGGAAATCCCAAGCTGCTTGATTTCGGCATCGCAAAATTGCTTGCGCCCGAAAATCTCTCGCATACGCTGCCCGTCACGCGCCTGCAGGAGCGGATACTCACGCCTGAGAACGCGGCGCCGGAGCAAGTTTTAGGAAGGCCGATTACCACCGCCACGGACATCTACGCGCTCGGTGTACTGTTGTATCAATTGCTGACCGGCCGCTCGCCGTACCGGCTCTTGAGCTATAGCCAGCTGCAATTGGAACGCGCCATCTGCATGGATGACCCGGCCCGTCCGAGTCAAGTCGTGGTTGCGAAACTCAAAGGCGAAACCGACGCGGATCGCAGCCGTATTTCGGATCGACGCGGACTTTCTCCGCAACGCCTGCGCACGCGTTTGAGCGGTGATTTGGATGCCATCGTGGGCATGGCCATGCGCAAGGAGCCGGACCGGCGCTATTCATCGGTCGAGGCGCTCGCCGACGATTTGCGCCGGCATCTGCTCGGCCAGCCGGTGCGAGCGCGCCAGGGCGATTGGCGCTACAACTCTGCCAAGTTCCTGCGCCGGAATTTGTTGGCGGCGGTCGCGACGAGCGCGGTGTTCGTCGGCCTGGCGCTGATCGCCGGCGTCACGCTTTGGGAGAACCACCGCATTTTGCTCGCGCGCGATGCGACGGCCCTCGAGCGGGATCGGGCGCAGCAGGTTTCGGCGTTCATGGTCGACGTCTTTTCGCAGGCCGACCCCTTCAACGCCCAAGGCAAGGAACCTACCGCCAAGGATCTGTTGGACCAAGGCGCCGAAAAAATCAAAGACAACTTGATTCTGCAACCCGAAGTCCGCGCCCAGCTGCTGGAAAGTATCGGTCTCGCCTACCGCAGACAGGGATTGAACGATCGCGCCATACCGCTGTTCGAACAGGCGGTGGCCATTCGCCGCGACGCGCGGCCCGTTGACAATGGCAAGCTGGCCGCAGCGCTGGCCAACTTGGCACAGGCTCTGACTGATGCCGGCCGTCTGGCGGGCGCTGAGGCCAACGTGAAAGAGGCCCTGGCATTGTCTCAAGCCGGCAATGCGCCGCCCACGGTCGAGACCGCCGATATTCTGTCTCAATACGGAAACTTCTCTCTCAATGCCAAAAGCGATCCGCAACTTGCCCAGACATTATTCAACCAGGCTCTGTTCATCTATCGCCGCGTTCCAGGGGACCAGCGCTTGGGGATAGCAGCGACCTTGGGCGCTCTGTCCAGCGCCGCGCAATGGTCCGGCAACTATGTGAATGCCGAGCAACTGATACGGGATTCGATGAATTTGTTGGGCGCGACTGTCGGCCGCAATCATCCCGACTATGCGATAGCGATGGGAAACTTAGGTTACCTGCTGATGCAGCAAGGAAAGTACGCCGAAGCGGAACAAATGCTCAATGAGTCCTTGCAGATCGAGCGCGGTGATTTTGGGCTTGATAATCAGCGCGTCGCCTCGATCGAGGCGAATCTCGGCACGGTTTACGAGCGCGAAGGCGACCCGGTCCGCGCCATGAAAATGACCCAGGATGCGGTGAGAATAATTTCGGAGCGCTTGGGCCCCGACCATTACATGGCTGGCTACTTCATGGATGCGGTCGCGAAGTTATACCTCGATGCCGGCAATCTGGACGACGCCGAGCGCACGGCGCGCCAAGTCCTCACCATCTACGAGAAGGCGCTTCCTCCGCGCCATTTATACGTGGCCGCTTCGCGACATCTGCTGGGCGAGGTGCTTTTACGCCGCGGAAAACTGGCGGACGCCGACACCGAACTGCGCGCGGCATTGGATATCGATTTGGGCTCCGCGGGACCCGGCGATTGGCGCGCCGCTCGCACCGAAGCGAGTTTAGGCTGGCTGCTGATCGCGGAGGGTAATGCTGCCGAAGGCGAGCCGATGTTGGCTGCAGCGCGATCAAAACTGTTGAAAACAGTCGGACCTCTGCACCCTGAAGTGGAGCTGGCGACGAAACGGCTCGCTGACTACTATCGCACACATCATCGTGAAGCCGAGGCGGTGCGAGTTCTCGGCGATCTGAAGCCGCCCGCTGCCTCTGTCTTGCGGTAGACTGCCCGCAACATTGGAGGGTTCCTTGATGCCAAACAGAAAACACCCTGGGGTGGCGTTATCCGCGGCGATTTTCGCCGCTGCTTTCTTAAATATTGCACACGCCGGCGCACGCGAAGAAGGACGTTTGCTCACGGCCACCGAGGTGCTTGAAGAAGTCAGGGCAATGCCGGACGTGCGCCTGCCGGATACCTTGCTCGCGCATGCCTATGGCATCGCGGTCATTCCTGATGTCACCAAGGTCGCATTTATTTTCGGCGGGCGTCACGGCAATGGCGTGCTGGCGGTGCGCGACAAATTGACCGCTCCCTGGAGCAACCCCGTATTCGTCTCGCTGACGGGCGGCAGCTGGGGTTTTCAGGCCGGCGCGCAATCCTCCGACATCATCTTGGTCTTCACCACCAAGACCGGCATCGAGGGCATCGCCGGCGGCAAGCTTACTTTGGGGGCTGACGCGTCAGTCGCCACCGGACCGGTAGGACGCCAAGGTTCTGCGGCCACCGACATTGCTTTCAACGCGGAGATTTACTCCTACGCCCGCACGCGCGGCCTGTTCGGCGGTATCGCGCTCGACGGCAGTGTGATCTCGATCGATCGGTCGGCGAATGCCTCGTTCTATCACAAGAGCGGCGTGGGCGCGTCGGAGATCTTTTCGGGCCAGGCGCCCGCCCCTCCGGCCACCGCGCAGCGATTCCTCGAGCGCTTGGCCCAGGCTACCGGCACCGCGATACGCACTTCTCCCGCACCGCAGGCTGATGTTCCCGCCGTCGCGGGACAGCCGCCGCCGGGAGTCGCGCCCACCGCCGAGCCCGCACGCACCTATCCTCTGGAAGATCAAAAGAAGTGAGATTCGGCGGTCTACCGCCGACCGTATGATTCCAGCGATCATGAGAATAACAAAGGATACGATGAGTTGATATTTCGCTGCAGCGGGAAAAGCGGGTACTCCGCCGAGGTCTCTGGCAATCCCCAACATGTCGAGGCGAGAAAATTGGAACGTGAGGTGGAAGTTCGCTTCACCGACGTGGCCTGTATCGTGCGCACGCCGGAAGGGGTGGTGCATGCGCATCCGGGGGACGCGATATTGACCGGAAACGGCGGCCACCAATGGCGGGTTTCGCATGGCAAGTTCTCGCACAAGTACCGGCCTGTCCCGCCTACGCTCGAGGGCATGTCCGGCCGCTACATGAGCCTGCCGTACCACATTCTGGCCCTGCAACTGCAGCAGCGCTTCGATGTGCTGCTGGCCGATGAGGTCTCGAAGCTCTCGGGTCACCCCGGTGATTGGCTCGTCGACTACGGAGATGGCAGTCTCGGTATCGTCGCCAACGACATATTTGCGACGACCTATGAGGTCTTGAGCTAGTCAAGCTATGGCGCTACATCAGTCAATCCAACGGGTTCTCTTGATCGGTAGCCGATTGCACATCCCGCCGCCACCGCCCGCGGCCAGTCCTCCGGAACGATTGTTACCCCTGATCGAAGCCCTCGCTCCCGCCCACCTGATGTTCGATGCCCGCGCCGTACACTACGGCCACCGCTATCGGAGCGGCTTCTGGGCGATTTATTTGTTGAGCGCGCTCGCCGTGCTGTTCGCCGTGCTGCCGCTCGCGCTGGGCTGGGATGATCGGCGCCACCTGCTGCACCCCTACGTGGGGCTTTGGGCGCTCGCCGAAGTTGTGGTCATCGGGACGGTGAGCGGCATTTACTGGGTGGGTCATCGGCGCGACTGGCAAGGACAGTGGCTGCGCGCCCGCACTGCTGCGGAATTGATTTGGTATCTTCCGCTCGTTGCACCCCTCATCGATTTCTCGCAACCCGAGCCCTCGGCGAATTGGTACATGCGGGTCTTCGATCCGGGCAATCACCTGCGCAGCGGCGACGAACTGGAAGCGATCTGCGCGAAAAACGAGTCGCTGGCGCGAACGCTCCTCGATGCCGCCTGGTCGGATCCGGCGTTCATCACGAAATATGCAGTTTGGACTACCGGCATTCTCGAGGCGCAGGCACACTACCATCATCGGGTCGCCATCAAGCAGCACGCACTGCTGCATCGGGTGCATTCTTTGAACATCGGTCTGTTCGGATTGACTGCCTTTGGCGCACTGCTGCATCTTGCCTTGCACACGGTTTGGCTTTCGCTTCTAACCACTTTTTTCCCCGCGCTCGGCGCCTCGCTGCACGGCGCTCTCGCCCAGTCCGAGGCTTATCGGCTCGGCTCCACCTCCGAGCGGCTATGGGGAGAATTGCAGCGCGCCATTGGATCGATTCGCGCGACTTTGGAGCCGCGGGGATCTGCGCCCGAGGCTGAGCCGATCAAAGAGTCCATCATGGCAGCCATCGAACTGATCCTGGAGGAACACCAAGACTGGCACATGCTGGTGCGCCCGCATCATCTGCCGTTGGCGTAGCGGAAATATCGCGATTGGCTAAATTGGGGAGGTCGTGTCGATGATGCGTTCCACCCTGCAGTGGATTGCGGCGCCCGAAGATCCCAGCACCGAGCATACAGTGCTGATTGATCGGGCCAGCGAGCCCTATCGCAACGCCGGCGTATTCGCCTACAACTTTGCGCGCGGCAAGCTACGCGGTGATCCGGTGTTTCGCGCCCTGCTGGAGCGCGGAATGTTGCTGGGCCGCGGCCACATTCTCGACTTGGGGTGCGGTCAGGGGCTGCTGGCCGCCTGGCTCAAAGCGGCCTTGCTCTGCTACGAGAGCGGTAGCTGGCCGAAGGGCTGGCCGCCGGCGCCAAATCCGCGCTCGACTCGCGGGATCGAATTGATGATTCGCGATGTGGAGCGCGCGCGCATCGCGCTCGGGTGCGAATGCGAAATACTTCAGGGTGACATCCGTAGCTCGGAGTTCGGGACCACAGACGCCGTCGTCATCCTCGATGTCTTGCACTACTTCGGCAAGGAAGAGCAGTTGCAGGTGCTCAAGCGCGTGCGCGCCGCATTGCCGGCGCGCGGTCTGCTGCTATTGCGCATTGGCGATGCGGATGGCGGCCTGCGTTTTCGCTACAGTCAATGGATCGACAAACTGGTGATGCTGTTCCGCGGCCATGCGAGTGTGGCCACGCATTGTCGAAGCGCGGAGCAGTGGCGCGAGCTGTTGCGCGAGTGTGGATTCGAGGTCCAGGCAACGCCCATGAGCCAGGGTACGCGTTTTGCCAACGTTCTATTGATTGGGCACGCGCTGTGACAGGGTGGTGGCCGCCCGTATACTAGCGCGCGTGTCAGCCTAAACGAGTACCACGCGATGAACCTACCGCTTAGACCTTGCGCTTTCCTGATGATGCTCTGCGTATTCGCGCCGCCTGCATTGATGGCGGAAGAATCTCCCGCCCTTAAGCCCATTACCCACGAGACGCTTTGGATGATGAAGCGCGTCGGCGCGCCGATAGCGAGCCCCGACGGCAAGTGGGTCGTGTACTCGGTGATGGAGCCCTCTTACGAAACCGACAAAGCCGTCAGTGACCTGTGGTTGGTTCCCACCGATGGCCTCAAGCCCCCGCGACGCATCACCAACACCAAAGCCCCGGAGGGTGAGGTGGCGTGGTCGCCGGACAGCAGCAGCATCGCGTTCACGACCAAGCGGGAAACCGACGATGCCGAACAGGTCTATATATTGAATCTTGCGGAGGGCGGGGAAGCGCGCAGGCTCACTTCGGTTTCCACCGGAGCCTCAAACCCCAGATGGCGGCCGGACGGCAAGGCAATCCTGTTCGAGTCGTTCGTGTATCCCAATGCGCTTGACGATGAGGCCAACAAGAAAATCGCAGCGGAACGCAAGGCGCGCAAATACAACGTGCGAACGTATGAACACTTTCCGATCCGCTTTTGGAATCAATGGCTGGACGATCGGCAGCCCACCCTGATGGTGCAGTCCATCGAGCCAGGCTCTCAGCCCAAGGACATCCTCTCCGGAACCGCCTTGGCGCGCACCTCGGGCTATTCCGGGTCCGAGACGGAAACGGGCGTGACACTCGCGCCGCTCTGGAGCCCGGACGGTCGCGAGGTGCTCTTTACCGCGACAACGGAACGATGGAACGCCGCGTACGCGCACGTCGGCCATCACCTGTATCGCATGCCTGCTGACGGCGGCGAACCGCGCATCGCCACTCCCGCATCAGGGGAATACATCGAGGCCAGCTTCAGCCCCAACGGCAAAACGCTGTTCTTTAAATATGAGATGCAGGATTTGGAGGTTTACCATCTGCCGCGGCTCTACAAAGTCGCGTGGCCCGCCGGCGGCGAAGCCTCGCTCGTTGCGCGCGATTTCGACCGGGAACCTTCGCGCTATGCATTGACCCCGGACGGCAAGCAGGTCTTCCTGCTGGTACCGGAAGCGGGAAAGGAAAATCTCTATCAAGTTGCCGCGGACGGCGGCAAGCCCGCGTTGGTTATCGAGCCCGCCACCGGCGGCTATACCTCGCTGGAGATTCCGGAAAAGGCGGCGAAGCCGATTCTCATCGCCGCCTACGGCAGTTCAGTCAACCCGGCGGAGATCGTGCGCATCGATCCTGCGCGGCGCACCCACATCAATCTCACGCATGTGAATACTGCCGCCGCCGCGGCAATCGATTGGCGACCGCCGCAGCATTTCTATTTCACGAGCGCAAAAGGTCGCAATATTCATAACATGATCGTACTGCCGCCGGCGTTCGACGCCGCAAAGAAATATCCGCTGCTGGTCTTGATTCACGGCGGAGCGGCGAGCAATAACCCGGATCAGATTGGATTGCGTTGGAACTATCACCTATTGGCAGCGCCCGGCTACGTCATCTTGATGACGGACTACACGGGTTCTACCAGCTTCGGGGAGAAGTTCGCGCAGGCCATCAAGCTTGATCCGCTGAGAACACCCGGAGATGAAATCAACCAGGCGGTTGACGAGGCCATCAAGCGGTATCCCTTCATCGATGGGTCCAGGGCTTGCGCCGCCGGCGCCAGTTACGGCGGACATTTGGCCAACTGGATCGAAGCGACCACCACGCGGTACAAATGCATCGTCAGTCACGCCGGCGAGGTTGACCTCACCAGTCAATGGGGCACCAGCGATGGGATCTATGGCCGCGAAATCACCAATGGCGGGCCGCCATGGGAAGGAAATCCGGTGTGGCGCGATCAAAGCCCTCTTAGCTATGCCGCGAATTGGAAGACACCAATGCTGCTCAGCATCGGTGAACGCGACTTTAGAGTCCCGATCAACAACACCCTGGAGAATTGGAGCGCGCTGCAACGCATGCGCGTCCCGAGCCGCCTGCTCGTCTGGCCGGATGCGTGGCATTGGATTCTCAAACCCGAGGACAGCCGCCATTTCTACGAAGAGGTGCACAAGTGGCTCGCCACCTACCTCAAAGACGGGGCTCCCGCACCGTAGCCGAAAAGAATGTCGCGCAGCGCCTTTGCGCTGCGCGACATTTAAGCTTCACTTGCCCTGGTTGCTGGTTCTGCGGATGAAATCGACGACATTGTCGTGCAGCAGCTTCAACGATGCGTCCTTGGCATAGACCATATGGCCTGAGTCATAGAACTTGAACTCGATATTCGAGTGCAGATTATCGGGCATCGGCAAATGGCGCATTTCATAGACGCCCTGGTAGAACGGCGTCGCAAGATCGAAATAGCCCGCGTTCAGCTGGACCTTTAGGTTCGGATTGAT
>Ga0209007_1000253_pt1 | contig 27045 bp, 23 predicted proteins | sample JacPinW_OM1H0_O2_FD_187961 | JGI IMG/M metagenome (GOLD analysis project Ga0209007, IMG submission 187961) | Forest soil microbial communities from Algoma, Ontario, Canada - Jack Pine, Ontario site 1_JW_OM1H0_O2 (SPAdes) (version 2) | ecosystem: Environmental > Terrestrial > Soil > Boreal... | reverse complement strand
CTCAGTCGATCTTTGGCATCGATATCTCCAGCGAGATGGTTGGGCGTGCACAAGTGGCCGCGCGCGGTGCGCCGTGCGCGACGACTTTCGTGAGCGGCAACGCCGCAAATTTTCAGGATTTTCCGCGGGAGCAATTCGACCGCGTGATCGCCGTGTTCATGCTTAGCTATTTGAGCTGCGCTGAAATGACCGCGGTATTCCGAACCGTGCGTTCGCGCCTCGCTCCGGGCGGTCGTTTCATTTTCACGGTACCGCACCCATTCCTGCCCTACATCCGTCCACTAGAAAGGCCCGTTTACTTCGACTCAAAGGGGCGAGATTATTTCGCCGGTGTCGATCAGTCCTATGAAGGGTACATCTGGAGACGAGACGGCAACGCCGTTCCCGTGAGTTACATGCATAAGACTTTTGCCGACTATTTCAACGCATTGGACGCCGCCGGGTTTCAAACACTGCCCAAAATCAGTGAACTGAAGGTAACCGAGGAGCATCTGGCTTTGGACCGCGCATTTTTCAAAGGTGCCGTCGGTTATCCACTGCAGGTACTGTTCCGGATTGATGCGCAGTAGGCGTCTGATCGCACGACCACGGTGTCACGGACCCGAAATGATCGAGTGGCCCAAACCGTTATGCGTCTGAGTGAAGTCGATCATGAAGGCATTCCGGCGCAAAGCACGCCGCGGCGAGCGAAGTCAGCGGATGGACATCAAAGCCATCCGACAACGTCCGGCCGGAGCCACCTATTGGGAGGGGTGTCTTTGGGGGTATCCGCGTAAAGCAAGATCCGAAAACGCCGGAATTCTCGATGTTTTTTCGCCGATTTCGAATCCGTCCCGGGGAGCCATCCCATAAAAAAATTGAAACAACGCCGATAGGCACCTAAACCCAATCGATCGTAATTCGAACCGCCGACATAAGACAATACCGGTTCGACGACGCCGCGCAGCGGCGGCGATCGCCCTTTAGGGCGACCCGCAGGGTGAGGCGCGAAGCGCCGAATAATCCGTCCCGGGTAGCCAACTAAAATATCAATAAAATCCAATGCTTTTCGTATTTTATTGATCTTATTTCTAATTACCAACGCGTCCAGAACAGCCGCCCTTAGCAGGTCAATATAAGCGCAAACCTGGTACTCATGGCTCTGAATCTAATGATCGTACATTTCGCGCACAGCGTCATTGCCGAGCTTGATGAATCGTTGGCGGGGCATGAACAACATCATCAACCGCATCATCACGCCGCCAAAGCTGCCGACATTGGGTCTTACGTTGATCGTCTTGCCGAGACCTTCGAAGGCCGCATCGACGACCACCAAGGGGTCGATGGGTTGCATCAAGCGAGTCGGGCCTCGACCCGGTGGCAGGGATGCGCGAAATCCCGGCGTGTTCACGGCGCCGGGCATCACGGTCGTGACGTCTACGCCATAGGGAGCTAGTTCCGCCCACAGGCCTTCGGCGAACACGCGGTCGAACGCCTTGGTGGCGGCGTAGGTGACGATGAAGGAACAGCCCATTTCGGCGGAGCCAGAAGCCATGATGATGACTCCGCCGCGCTGCCGCTGCACCATCGCCGGCGTCAGGCGGTGCGCCAGAATCAACGTCGAGGTGCAATTGATGGCGATCTGCTTCATTTTCACATCGAGGGGTACTTCGAGCCATCGACCCACGGCACCGATGCCTGCATTCGCGACCAGTAATCCAATCTCCAAATCCGCTATCGCATCGATGGCCGCATTCAGTGCGACGGCGTCGGACAGGTCGACGGTCACCGTTCTCAACTCGACAGCATGATCGCGTCTCAATGCTGCCGCTGTTTCTTCGAGACGTTTGGTGTTGATGTCCAGCAATATCAGCGGCATCTTCATGGCGGCCAGGCGCGCGGCATATACGGCACCTATACCTTCGGCAGCCCCTGAAATGATGGCCCACTTGCCGTATCGCTGAGAAAAATCTGGACGCGGTGACATATAGTTCATCGTCCGACGGGATAGAAGATCGATTTCTCTTGAGTAAATTCCTTGAGCCAGTCGGGACCGTATTCCCTGCCTATCCCGGAGCGCTTGTAGCCACCGATGGGCGCGTAAGGCATCTTGCCGGTACCGCCGTTGATATAAATGCTGCCCGTGCGCATTCTGAGGGACATCTCGTAAGCCGTTGCGGCGTCCGCACTCAAGATGCCGCCGTTCAAGCCATAACGCGAATCGTTAGCGAGCGCAATTGCCTCATCGTCAGTGTCGAATCCGATCGTGACGCCGACCGGTCCGAACACCTCCTCTTGTGCGATAGTCATGCGATTGTCGACGTCATCGAACAACGTGATGTCGGTAAAAAATCCCTTGGGTAAATGCGCCGGCCGGCCGCCGCCCACCACCAATTTCGCGCCCTCCTCTTTCCCTTTCGCCACGAGTCGCTCGACCTTGGCACGCTGTGACTCGCGAATCAGCGGACCCATGAGCACCGTGGGATCGGAAGGATCGCCGATCTTCCACTGCGCTGCCACGGCTGCCGCCGTTTGGACGAATTGCTGGCGAATGGAGTTGTGCACGAGAAAACGCGTGAGCAGCGCGCAGCCCTGGCCGCAATTGACCGAAAGACCTGCGACAGCACCGATCGCTGCTTGTTGAATGTCCGCATCCGCCCGCACAATCAACGCCGATTTTCCGCCAAGCTCCAAATGCACTCGCTTTAAAGTGGCGGCAGCCTGTTGCATGATGGCTATGCCGACCGCTTCGGAACCGGTGAAGCTCACCATGTCGATGTCGGGGTGCGAACTCAAGACGGAGCCGACACCGTTTCCCCCGGTAACGATATTGAGAACTCCTTTCGGCAGGCCAATTGCCTCGGCGAATTCACCGAAAAGCAATGCCGAGTACGGCGTGAACGGCGAGGGCTTGAGCACCAACGTGTTGCCCGCCAGCAGCACGGGGACGATTTTCGACAAGTTCAGCAGAAACGGGAAGTTGTAGCCGGTGATTCCAGCGACCACGCCGACCGGCTCGCGCACTGTCGTACCGCCGCCGAGAATGCGTGGACCTGAAGGATTCATGGCATTCGGCGTAAATTCGAGCGGCAGATAGCGACGATCATCTTGCGACGAATACTCGAGAGCACTGGCAAAATGACTGAGCGGCGCGCCGACTTGCATCGCATGGGTGATGCCCTGAGCACAGCCGACTTCGGCGATGATGAGTTGAGCTATCTGCTCGCGTTTGGCGTCGAGCGCAGCATGCAGTTTTTTTAGAATCGCCGCACGCTCAGCCATAGCAAGCTGCGGCCATGGTCCGTGGTCGAATGCCTTGCGTGCGGCTTCAATAGCTGTGCGTGCGGCGCCGACATCTCCCACGGGCGCAAAACCGATCTCCTGCTCAGTGGACGGATTGACTACCGCTTCGACGTCGCTGACTTTCTCCCAGCGTCCATCGACATAAAGATGTTTTAGGTGCGTATACGGAATGGCCTGCATGATCGTCCTTCTTTTAGGCGGCCCGCGCCGCGGCGGTCCGCGATGCCAGAATCAATTGCGCTGCGCGAAGTCCGATCACCATCGCCGGGGCGTTGGTATTGCCAGAGGTGATGGTCGGCATGATGGAAGTATCGGCTACGCGCACATTGTCGACCCCACGCAACTTCAGTTGCGGATCGAGCGGTGCGGCGGAATCGTTCCCCATGCGTACGGTGCCGCAGACGTGATAGGCAGTGTTTCCAGAATTAAGAAATGCGTCGATGATTTGCTCATCAGACTGGATTTCGTTTCCGGGAGTCGTCGCGGAGACCAGCCACGGCGCCAGAGCGGGCTGCGCCGCCAGATTACGAATCCAACGAAACAGGGAAATGGCCGAGCGCCTGTCGATGTCTGCGGACAGGTGATTCGCGTCGATGTACGGTCGAGTGGCCGGATCGGGTGACTGAATGCGAATCGTTCCCTGGCTTTCTGGGCGCATGAAGTAGCCGCCAATGGTTGCTCCGGGTTGCGAGTCAATGTTCACTTCACTGCCCGAGCCGCTCATGGAATAGAGGCCGAGGCCGATCTGTGCATCGGGGCGATCGAGCTCAGGACGTGTCTTCACGAAACCGCCGACTTCGTGGGCAGAGTGCGTGAGCGGGCCCTTGGAGCGCAGGGTGTAATCCAGCATCGAGCGCAACAGGCCTATACCGCTGAAGCGGCTGTTGAGGCTGCCGCCCGTGACGCGGTACTGCATGGCAAGGTAGCGATGTTCGCGCAGGTTTGCGCCGATCGATGGCGAATCGACCACGACGGGAATTCCCAGGCTCCGCAAGTGCGCCCCCGGTCCAATGCCGGACAATTGCAAGAGCTTCGGCGATTCGATCGCACCGGCGGCCAGGATGAGTTCGCCGGCGATTGGAATGGTGCGCGCGCCGTTGCCATCCTTCACGGTAATGGCGGTCGCACGGCGGTTTTGAAATTCGACACGCAGCACATCGGTGCCGGTGAGAACTTGAAGGTTCGGGCGAGCCAGGGCCGGCTCCAGGAACGCCCGAACGGCGCTGAAGCGCTTTCCCTTGTAGGTGGTGACGGGTTGATAACCCATTCCGCCCTGCCCTGACGTATTGGCTTCATTGATGTCGAGCACGCGAGGCGTGCCCACCTGAACCGCGGCGTTCAGTACCGCTTCGCAAAGCGCATTGCCTTGCGGATGAACGGTGACTTTCAGCGGGCCGCCGACTCCGCGCCATTCGCCCGCACCGAGTTCGTGGTCCTCCAGCGCGACGAACAAGGGACCCATCTGTCGCCAGCCCCAGCCTGCACAGCCAAGCGCCTCCCAATTGTCGTAGTCTGCCGGCGCGCCACGCACGTAAACCATCCCATTGATAGAACTGGATCCGCCCAACACGCGCCCCTTCAACCACAACTCGGGTTTAAGCCCGACGCGCGGCGCGACTTGGTAGTCCCAAACATGCGGATTACCGGCTGCGAGAAGCTTGCCGATGCCGCGCGGCATCGCTATCAACGGGCTGGTGTCGGGGGGCCCGCTTTCAATCAAGAGCACCGAGGTGGAGCGATCTTCAGACAAGCGATTGGCAAGCACGCAGCCGGCAGAGCCTGCGCCGACGATGATGTAGTTGTATGTCTGGACCAAGATTCCTCCAATCCGATTCGCGGCCGTTCGCCCGTTGAACCGCGGCTTTCTTTTAAGGCCCCATGGAAAAACTTTGAGCGGCGAGTGCTTTGATCTCGGTTTCATCCGCCGGGAGAATGAAGCCCGCGCCGATCGCGGTCTTCAGGGAGGCGCTGAACTTCCCGAGATATTCCGTCTTGCCGCCGGGATACAGCTTGGCCAGCACCTCTGCATGGAAGGGTTCAGTCGTTCCCAGCAAGTCAGGCAACCCCCTTGGGGCCTGACCCAGGCCCGCTACGAGACCGGACAAGCGCGAAGTGGGCACATCGACCCAAGGCGAGCGAATGCCGCCGGCGGCATTGCCGTTCGCATCCAGCACCAATTGCGGCGTGGCCGACGTATTGACGTCGAGACGTTGGCCGTGCGGAGGTGCTTGCTTGGAAACGACCCATCGATTCAGCGAGGCCAGCGCCGCTTGCATGATGTAGTGGTGTTGGGGAGCGGCGTTGATGGGCTGCGGAAGCGTCATCCCCATGACATTGTTGGTCGGCGTAAAGGCCTTCGCCAGCGTCTCGATAGGCGCCGAGCCTGAGTCGAGGGCCGAAACGGCAAGCACATAGAGATCGCCGTGCGCGGTACCCGCGACCTCCCACACTCTCAAGTGATCGTTGTCGGGCTGGCGCGCCGACAGGTACCCGCCCGGGAACATCAGGTCGGTTTCGGTGATGAAGACGAGCACCGGCTTTTTTAGGTCGAGCCGGATTTGCAGTCCATCGATGCGGACGGGCTTGGCCGCCGTGGCACTGGCGTTGGGCACGTAGTTGCCCGCCAGTGGCGTCCCGGAACCGAATCGCGAATGAATGAGAAAACCGTCGAACGCATTGGCAACCGGCTCGATCGCGTCCACGTAGGTGGTCAGAAATCCCGCCGATTGGGATTCACCGGTCGCAAGCACATGTTTCGGCTTGAGCGGGCCGAGGAGATGCGTGTCGCTTGTGCTGCGAACGGCCCGGGCGGCCTGCGTGAAGATGTCATAGGAAAAGGCATCTCCTGGGTGATTGAGCGCGGCATATCGCTCGGGATCGGCCTTCTTGAGCGGCATCATGCCGGGGATGGCGATGACCATGCCGCCGCCATCGATGCCGACCTTCTGAGCTGAGACGGCCACATAGGCATAGCCCTGTCTGATAAGTTCGCGGTGCGTATAGCTCCAGTCAGGCGTGACGTCGGTTCCGGCACTGACGTTGAGCCACTCGACGACAACCGTACCGTTGAACTTCGCTGGGTCGGAGGGCCGAACTACAACCAGCCGGCTCGTGAAGGGCGCGTGTTGGTCCACTTTCACTTCCCACCGTCCATCGACGCCTTGCGCACCAACGGCTTGGTAGGAGACCGCCTCCCCGGAAAACGAATACTCCTGCACCACGTAGTTCAGAGTGGAAAGATCAAAGCTTCCCAGCGACAGCACGGGCTTGCCGGGAATGAGCGTAACGGTCATATGAGTTTTACCTTGAGGTTGTGCTGGCGTCTGTGACACACCGGCCGCCATGGCCAGTGCGGCGACGTAAAACCTCCAGCGCTTTCTTATATGCATGATCGGCCCCCGTTTTCGCCTTGCGGTCCATCGACCCGGCTTCGGCGAAACATTTTTATGGATACTGTCTAACTTAAGCAATATTGGCTCAACCTTCACTGGAGTCCCAGCCGGCCGGCGCTTCGAGCCGCGGAGAGCTGACGTCTTTCGTCAATTCGATTACTGAGCAGTCCGATGCGCTCAATGGAGCCTTCCAGTAAATCGCCCGGCTGCAGGAAGCGGCCGTCCTCGAGCCCCACGCCTGCGGTCGAACCGGTAAAAATGAGGTCCCCGGTTTTTAGCGCAATGCGTGCATCGACAAAATTCAAGATCTCGTCGATGGGAAACAGCATTGAGGCGGTGGTGTCTTGCTGGCGCACCTCGCCATTGACGCGAAGAACCATCTCGATGTTCGGCTGTCCCGGACCGCCGAATTCATCCAGCGTGGTGATCCAAGGACCGATCGGCGCCGTTCGATCCAGCGCCTTTTGAGTGAATACATCGAGCACGCCCAGCTTCTTGCCGGCGTCTCGCGCACTGATGTCGTTGCCGATCGTGTAGCCCAAGAGGCAGGCGGAGGCCTGAGTCTCCTCGCCCAGTGGGCGCGCCACCACAGCCACCAATTCGATCTCAAAGTCCAGCTGACTCGTCACGGCGGGATACGCGATCTTGTCGCCAGGCCCCACGATCGCCGACTGCGGCTTGATATAGCCAATGGTGTGTGGCGGGGGCTTGGTGCGCCCGAGCCGAGTCAGATGGGACAGATAATTGAGCCCGACGCCGAATATGCGCGCGCGCTCATCCACCGGCGCGAGCAAGCGCACGTCCGATAACGCTTCCTTCCGGCTCGCAAGGTTTAGCGCATCAGGCCCGCGCTCCTGGAGCAACGGCGCCCACTCGCCGAACGGAGCGCCGATTCGCTGCAGCGACTGTGCCCCATCGTCAAGCGCCGCCCACAAGCGCCGGCCCTCCCGGTCCTCGATGCGCGCGATCTTCATCGCATCGCCGAGGTGATCTTTGCGTGCACGCCCTTTTGCTGAGCTTGCCACGCCTCAGCCACGCGAGACAGCGGGTAGTCCACGTACTCAATCTCGAACCTCTTTTGGCGATTCATCTCCAGCAATCCTTGCCAGATCGCCTGTCGATCTTGGGGAGACCGCTGTCCCGTGCCCACGACCGAAAGAGTGCGAAAAAGCAGGTCGGCCATATCAAGATTGATTTGCCGGCCTGCCCCGGTGCCGATTGTCATGATGCGCGCCTGCCAGCGCGTCGCCTTGAGCGCATTGAGCAGCGGCTGCCCGCATACCAAATCAAGCACGACGTCGAAGCCTTCCTTAGAGGCGGCTTTCAAGGCCGCGACATCGTCGGCTTCCCCTAAAACCACGACTTCATCGGCGAGACCTTGCTGCTTGAGCTTGCCAAGCACGCTGCTAGAACGCGACGCGCCTACGATGTACCCCGCGCCGAAGCGGCGGGCCAACTGCAAAGCGATGCGGCCCAACGTGCCGGTGGCACCCAGAATCAAAACATTCTCGCCGCTTTTAATGTTCGCTTGTTGCAACGGCACGATAGCCCCGGTTGCGGCGATCCCGAGACTGATAGCCGTCCGGTCGTCGACATCGTCGGGTACTTCCCACACTTCGGCGGCGGGCACAATCGTGCGCTCGGCCCAAGCGCCGAACGGCGCCACCGACCGTTCGCCAAAATACACACGTCGCCCGTCGCCGACTCGTCGCCCGACGCCTTCTCCTCGAATCACGCAAGGATATTGCACGCCCAGCCGGTAGGCACCCAAGGTGTCCCAGCCACCCAAGCCCGCGGTGTCGACATCGATCAAAACCGACCCGGGCTGCGCCGTCGGCTCATGGAACTCCGAAGGGATGGGTAACGCGCCTCGCTCGGCGATGATTGCAGCTTTCATGATTCACTCCGGCCGGCAGTCGGCACGTCGGGACGCCGGACGCAGCTTCGCAGCACGCCAATACGCTCGACCTCAAGTTCGATCACATCGTCCGGCTTCAGGTATTTCATGTGCTCGAATCCGCAGCCATTGCCTACGGTGCCGGAACCCAGGAATTCTCCCGGATATAGTGTTTCGGAGCGCGAAATGTGCTCGATGATGTCCTCGAACTTCCAGCGCATGTCGCGTGAGTTGCCTCTGCCCCACTCCTCGCCGTTGACTCGCGCGATCATGGTGAGGTTGTAGGGATCTTCAATTTCGTCTGCCGTTACCAGACATGGCCCCATCACATTGGCTGTATCGAAATCCTTGCTTTTTGCCGGCCCGAGAAGCCCGGGCATTTCCAAGGCCTGCGCATCGCGCGCGCTGATGTCGTTGAATATGGTGTAGCCGGCAATGTGCTTCCGCGCAGCGTCGCGCCCTACATCTTTGGTTTTTCGCCCGATGTAGCAGCCAAACTCCAGCTCGAAGTCCAGTGCCTTGCTGTAACTTGGCCAGATCACATCTTGATCAGCCCCGATGACGGCGAAACGATTAGCCTTGTAGTAAATCGGTTGACGGTTGAACGTCTCGAGCACGCGATCGTCGGCGCTCGTGTCCATGGCGCGAATAGCTGCTTCCGGATCCGGCGAACGGCGCGCACGAAATCGCCGGGCGGAATCGAAGCACTGGCGCAGGTGCAATTCGAAGGTCAGGCAATCGCGCATCTGCGGCGGCGGTTGGATTGGGGCGCGTAGCTTCACCTCAGTCCGTCTCAGCCGCGTTCGCGCGGACGCATGCTCTTGGAGAGAACGGGCAAATTTTAGCGCATCTTCGCCGGCCTCAATGAGTGCCAGAACGCTGGCGAATTCCGGCCGGGCGTTCCCATGCGCAGCGATGTTCGCACTCTGCAAATCGATCACGGTCGCATCGTCGTCGACCAACACTCCGAGACGCTGCTCATCGCCCGATGCAACGAAGGTAACGAGTCTCACAGAACCTGCGTATTCTTCATTGCAGTTCCTCGAACTCGAAGATCTGCCCGTCAAGGCAGGTCGGGTCGATGCGAATCAGGGGCCGGCCGCCGACTGCCTGCGACTCCGGCAGCCAGGTGAATCGCGTATCGCGCGCCTTGAGATCTTCGGCCTTTGCTGCCAGATCTTTCACAGCGATGCGGATGTAGTACGGCCCCGGCCCCCAGTTATGCAGATACAGGCCCGCGAGACTGTCCCAACGTGTCGGTTCGATCACGTCCAGAGAGGCGCTGTGCGGCAGCCGAAAGGACATCCGCGCCCGCCGATAACCCTCGCCCTGCAAAGCCTCCACGGGTCCCGATGGTTCCCAGTCCAGATTCAGGGAACAGCGGCTTAACGTGTCGTCGAGATCTCGAACCAGAAAGCCGCGGGCCGTCACTCGAATCATTTCTCCGGGACGGGCATCCGGCAACGTCGGCGGCGGAACGGCGAAAGTCTCGGCCGGTAGCTGCAGGGGTTCGAGCGGCATTACCTCAATGCACAGGCCCCCATCCACGCTGGGTTGGTAGGACGGCCGTTCCGGCGTGGCACCGACCCACAATCGATCGAAGGTCATTTCCGCCGTTCGCTGCGCCAATCTGAATGGCTGGCGCCGTCTAACCAGCCTTTCGATCAATTGACCGAGTTGCGCCGTGGGCGTCACCACGACGATTGAATGCGTCAAGATGGGACGATGCGCGCCTTGAAATGCGCGCAAGCTCTCCAAGAAATCGTGGAACAACGGATCGCCGGGATTGGGCAGATCCAAGTGTCCTTGCGGCTCAACACGCGTGGGCGCCAACGCTAGGGATTTGTGCACGCGCAGAAAATGCGCAATGTAGGGGTGATTGTCGAATGCCTGACGCCAACGCGGATGCTTGTAAATGCCGAGCCGGTTCACCAACAACTCAGCCATGGCGTCCGGATCCGACACCATCATATCCGCCGACAGCAAGAGTTCGAACATACTCCCCTCGACCGCGCTGCTTTGTGTTGTATGGAACCCTAGAATGCTCAAGCGGTATGGCGCGCGCTCACCAAGCTGCGGGAGCTATAGTGCCGTAAGGCGGATGGTTAATTCAAGACAGAAATTCCATTTCTGTACAGTGTAAGGTATTTTAGGCCCCTCTTCGCAGTCGGGCGACCGCGGTTTTAAGGGGAAAAAGCCGGAATTCGCGATGCAAATTCAGCGCATGGATCATTTTACGATAGTCACGGACAGGCTGGCCGAAACGCTCGCATTTTATGCGATGTTCGGTCTGCAGGCGGGCGCTAGGCCCGCATTCGGGGTGCCGGGAGCTTGGCTGTACGCCCTGGACAAACCAATCCTTCACGTCATCGAGGTTTCCTGCATGCCCGATCCTCGCCGCGGAGCGCTCGACCACATGGCCTATCGCGCCCACGACCTGCTCGCCACGACACAACTGCTGGACGAGCACGCAATTGCGCACCGGATCATACGAACCCCCGCCCCCTTTCGGATGTGGCAACTTTTTTTTATGGATCCAAATGGTGTCGATGTGGAGCTTGACTTCGATCCTGAGGAAATTGCCCCACCGGACTGGCGCACTCGCCAATGATGCCGCTGTTGCGATACAGCCGGATTCCGCCCGAGGCAGAAGCCTTGCGCCGGGAGATTCGCGAGTTTCTACAGAGCGCACTCGTCGATTTCCCTGCGGTGCGTCGAGCTGACTCTTGGATGGGTTTCGACGCGCAATTCAGCCGTCGTTTGGGAGAGCGTGGCTGGATTGGAATGACGTTGCCTAAGCGCTATGGCGGTCGGGAGGCGAGCGCATTCGCTCGCTACGTGGTAATTGAAGAACTGCTGGCGGCCGGCGCGCCAGTTTCCGCACACTGGATCGCGGATCGACAAAGCGCACCGATGTTGCTGCGCTATGGCACCGAGGCACAGAGGCAGCGTTTCCTGCCCGGCATTTGCCGCGGCGAGAGTTTCTTCTGCATCGGCATGAGCGAGCCCGGCTCCGGCTCGGACCTTGCCTCCATCAGCACCCGTGCACGGCGCGGCACGGCAGGTTGGGTCCTGAATGGCCGCAAGGTCTGGACCACCAATGCACACCGATCACACTTCATGATCACCTTGGCTCGCACGCAGGACAAAACGAGCGAGCGTCACCGCGGGATGTCGCAGTTCATCGTCGATCTTAAGCGCCCGGGCATCAGCGTGCGCCCGATTCGAGATCTGACCGGAGATGAACATTTCAACGAGGTTCTGTTCGAAAACGTCGAACTCGGGGAAGAGGACTTGGTCGGTGCGGAGGGAGAGGGCTGGGCGCAGGTCACCGCTGAGCTTGCCTACGAGCGCAGCGGCCCGGAGCGCATACTGAGTTGTATGGCTTTGGTGAACACACTCCTCGAACGGGTCGGGAAATCCCCCGATGCCCTCCAGGCACGCGAGCTTGGCCGCGTGGCGGCACGTCTCTTCGCGCTGCGGAACATGTCGATCGCCGTTACGGCGCAGTTGCAGGCCGGCGAGAATCCCGCGGTGGCGGCTGCCTGTGTCAAGGACTTGGGGGTAACGCTCGAACAGGAAATCCCGGAAATCGCCCAAGCGATAGACGCCACGGAACCCTCTTCCGCGGGGAGCGACCACGCGAAAGTGCTCGCCCATCTGACACAGCTTGCCCCCTCATTTTCGTTGCGGGGTGGTACGCGAGAGATTCTGCGCGGCATCATTGCGCGCAGCTTGGAGCTTCGCTGATGCGCGAGATTTTCGAAGCCACGATAGAGCGGATTTTCAGCGATCTCGTCACGCCCGCGCTCATTCACCAGTGTGCGGCAGGCGCGTGGCCCGACTCACTTTGGCAGACATTGGAAGACGCTGAAATGACCTTCGCCGCGGTACCGGAGGAGTTCGGCGGCGCGGGCGCGACGTGGGAGGACGCATATACGTTGATTCGTGCCGCAGGCGCCCACGCGGTCCCGGCTCCGTTTGCCGATACACTGCTCGCCAACTGGCTGACGGGACGCGCAGGTCTTGAGCCGGTCAAAGGCCCGGTAGCCATCGCCGCCCAGGCGCAACTGACGTGTTCGCAAGGAGCATTCAGCGGCCGGCTGGAGAATATTCCCTGGGGTCGGGATCTTAAGCGGATTGTCGCCGTGGCGGCCGAGCCTTCGCGCCTCGTCCTACTGGACACGACAAACGCCGTACAACTTGAGCGCGGCAGCAATCTCGCAGGTGAACCGCGCGATGCTGTGACCTTTGATCGCGCTCGCCCGATCGCTGCGGCGCCCTTGCGCGACGAGGCGGCGCACGAACTTCTCCTGCTTTGTGGCGCCATGGTTCGTTCAGCGCAAATGGCCGGCGCACTTCAGTCGCTCCTTCAAATGACCACCGCCTATGCCACTGAGCGTGTCCAATTCGGCAAACCCATCGGCCACTTTCAGGTCATTCAGCAGCAGATTGCGGTGCTGGCCGAACACACCGCCTGCAGTCTGCTCGCCGCGGAGGCGGCCTTTGCCGAATCCACCGGCGACATTGCGACTCTGCCTATCATGGCGGCCAAGATATGCGTGGGCGAAGCGGCAAGCATCGGGGCCTCAACCGCGCACGCGGTTCACGGTGCCATTGGCTTTACTGATGAACACAATCTGCACCTCAAGACCCGCCGCCTCTGGGCGTGGCGTGCCGAGTACGGATCGCAGTCCTATTGGTCACAGCGCTTGGGTCGAACAGTGTGTGAGTCCGGATCGGGCGCTCTATGGTCCATGCTGACACAGGCCGGGACACCGATGCGGGCGACCAGGGAGATCCACTCATGAGCAAGTTTCTATCGATGGAGCGCGAGGGCGATGTTGTTACGGTGCGAATGAATCGCCCCGAAACCCGTAATGCGCTCACCGACCCTGAGCAAATGCAGGAGTTCGCCGACCTATGCAGCGATCTGCGCCGCGATGCCTCCGTCAAGGTGATGATACTCACAGGAGCGGGAAAGGCTTTTTGCGCAGGCGGCAACATCAAGGACATGAGGGACCGCGCGGGAATGTTTGCCGGCTCGCCCTACACGTTACGCAATAACTACCGCGACGGCATTCAACGCATTCCCCTGGCCCTGTACGAGCTGGAAATTCCGATCATTGCGGCCGTGAATGGCCCCGCCATCGGTGCGGGTCTGGATTTGGCCTGCATGTGCGACATCCGATTGGCGGCGCAGAGTGCGACGTTTGCCGAGAGCTTCGTGCGCCTGGGTATCGTGCCCGGCGATGGCGGCGCATGGTTGTTGCCCCGCGCCATCGGGCTGCCTCGCGCCAGTCTGATGGCTTACACCGGCGATACCATCGATGCCGCCAAAGCGCTCGACTGGGGCTTGGTCGTGCAGGTGACCTCAGACGCCGAATTGCCCGAGGCGGCGCAAAGCTTGGCACGCAAAATTGCCGCCAATCCGGCGCACGCGCTGCGCCTCACCAAGCGGCTTCTGCGTGAAGGCCAGCACGTCAGGCTCGACACCCTGCTCGAGCTCTCGGCCGGCTTTCAAGCCCTCGCCCATCATACCGAGGAACATCACGCGGCCGTCGCTGCCTTTCTCGACAAGCGCCCCCCGGGGCGCTAAGAGGTTTGAATATGCGTCCGGTGTTTCGCGACGATCACAATCTATTCCGAGACCAGGTACAACGCTTCGTTGAGCGCGAAATCATCCCGCATCTGGCGCAATGGGAAGACGATGGGATCGTGCCGACTGCTCTGTGGCGCAAGGCCGGCGCCGAAGGACTGCTGTGCGTCAGCGTGCCGCAAGAATATGGCGGCGCGGGTGGCGACTACGGCCATTCGGCAGTGCTGATCGAAGAACTGGCCCGCGCCAATGCCACCGCGGTGGGCTTCACCACGCATTCCGAGATCGTCGCCAACTACATCCTGACCTACGGCAGCGAAGAGCAGAAACAGCGATGGCTGCCGCCCATGACGCGGGGCGAGCTGATCGCCGTCATCGCAATGAGCGAACCGAACACGGGCAGTGACCTGCGCTCGATGCGGACGCGCGCGCATCGCGACGGTGATGAGTATGTCATCTCGGGTCAAAAGACCTTCATCACCAATGGCGGAAATGCCGGCCTGGCGGTCACCGCCGTCAAGCTCAACCCTGCTGCCAAGGAGCTGACGTTGATCGGCGTCGAGGCCGATCGTGCAGGATTCAGAAAAGGCCGTTTGTTGCCCAAGATTGGACTCAAAGGTCAGGACACAGCAGAGTTGTTCTTCGACGACGTTCGAGTCCCCGTTGCGAATCGATTGGGTGCGGAAAACGAAGGCTTCCGCTATTTGTCGCATCAACTGGCTTGGGAGCGGCTGATCATCGCGATCCGGGCGGCGCAATCGATCGATACGCTGCTCGAGGAAACGATCGCCTACACCAAATCGCGGCACGCTTTTGGCAAGCCGGTGTTCGACTATCAGAACTCGCGATTCAAACTCGCCGACGCCAAAGCGCAGCTAACCATGCTGCGTGCATTTGTCGATCAATGTCTCACCTTGGTGATGCAGGGTGAATTAACTCCAGAAACCGCGGCCATGGCCAAGCTGGTGGGATCAGAAATGCAGGGCCGTCTGCTCGATGAGTTCCTGCAACTGCACGGCGGCTATGGTTTCATGAGCGAGTACAAGATCTCTCGCGCATGGGTCGACGCCCGGGTCGCCAGAATCTACGGCGGAACCTCGGAGATCATGAAAGAGATCATCAGTCGCTCGCTATAGGCGCGGCCACGGCCTCCTCATAGCCGCGCTGCACATAGGTCATGCGGCCGCCTGCCAGCATCAGCGCGCTATACAAATTCAATTCGACGATCTGCTCGGTGCTGAAATGCTCAGCAAGCGTTTCGAATAGCGTTTCATCGATCGCGAAATAGTCGCCGGCGAACAGCTCCGCGTAGCGCAAGGCGGCACGCTCCGCGCCGGTAAAGCGCGGATGATCCGACGACAGGCAGGCCAGATCCTCCTCGGTAACCGTGTCGGATTTGCGCGCAACCAGGCACGCCTGGCAGGTCGTAATCGCCGCAATCCGCAGCCGCACCAGTTCGCGTAGACGCTCCGGTAAACAGCTGCGCAAGTGCATTTCTTCGAGCGCACTCAGCCAGGCTGCCGCAACAGCCGGTCGATGCGCCCAGATCTGTACCGGAATCGTCGAGCTGAGCATGCGATTGTGGCGTCCCCTCTCCACCATGGCTGCGAGCGGGGGCGCGAGCGCGTCGAGTCGAACGGGAACCACTCTCGGCATGCTGCTACCTCGCTGCTAGTCCAAGCGCTCCAAGATCGTGGCTGTTCCCATGCCACCCGCGCAGCAGATTGCCTGCAGGCCGAAACGTGCGTTGCGCCGCTCGAGTTCGTGCAACAGCGTGGTCATGATTCTCGCGCCGCTGGCGCCAAGCGGATGCCCGAGCGCAATGGCGCCGCCGTTGACATTGAGCCGATCGCTGCCAATCCCCAACTCCTTCATCCATAGCAGCGGTACGCAGGCAAAAGCCTCGTTCACCTCGTACAGGTCAATGTCACGCTTGGTAAGTCCCCCACGCTGCAAAACCTTCTCCGTGGCCGCGATCGGACCCGTGAGCATCAGCGTGGGATCGGAGCCCACCGTCGTGAAGGCACGAATGCGCGCGCGCGGCTTGATGCCAAGTCGCCGTGCCGCGCTCTCGGACATGAGCAGCACCGCCGCCGCGCCGTCGGAGATCTGAGATGCATTGCCGGCGGTGATCCGCCCATCGGGCCGAAAGCTTGTTTTGAGCTTGGCCAGTTTTTCTTCGCTGGTCTCGCGCCGGATGGTTTCATCCTTTGCAAACGCCGGGGCCGAACTCTCGCGATTCTCGCTCAAGGAGGCGACGGGAACCGGCACGATCTCTTTGTCAAAGAATCCGGCATCCGCGGCCGCCGCCGCGCGCCGGTGGCTTTCGACCGCATACTGATCGAGCTGCTGCCTCGAGAAGCCCCACGCATCGATGATGCGTTCAGCCGCTTCTCCCTGACTGGTAAGATCGAATTTCTCTGCCGCCAGCCAGCCGAAAGGCTTTCCGTGGACATCGCGATTACCGCCCATCGGCACGCGCGACATGTTTTCAGCGCCGCCCGCGATGACAATGTCGACCGCACCGGCTGCAATTGAACCGACTGCCACATGAACCGCCGCTTCAGCGGAACCGCATTTGCGATCGATGGTCATGCCCGGGATGGTCACCGGCCAGCCCGCGCCGAGAACCGCGGTGCGCGCGATATTGGCGCTTTGCTCGCCCACCTGTGTCACACAGCCAAAAATGACGTCCTCGATCTGCTCTGGGGACAATCCCGCGCGATTGGCCAGTTCCTGAATGAGATGCGCGCCCAAATGGTCCGCGCGCACGTCCGCGAGCGCGCCTCGGAATCGGCCGATCGGAGTGCGCGCGGCCGCGACCACCACCACCCCGGTCATAGCACCTGGGCCTTCAGTCCAGAGCCCGGGATCTTTTTCCCGTCCTCATAGACATATACGCCCCGGCCCGCTTTGCGGCCGATGCGGCCGGAGGCCACCATCTTGATGATCAGCGGGCACGGCCTAAATCGTTCGCCCAACGTTTGATGCAGGTACTTGAGCACTGCAAGGCGCGTATCCCACCCGGTCATGTCGCCGAGTTCCAAGGGACCCATGGGATGATTCAGCCCCAAGCGCAGTGCCGTATCGATGTCCTCTGCGCTGGCTGTCCCTTCGAGCAGCATGTACATGGCTTCGTTGCCGAGCATCGCCGACATGCGGCTGGTGGTGAGGCCCGGCGTCTCGTTCACCACAATCGAGGTCTTGCCGATTTTCTCTGCGTACTCGCGCGCTTTCGCGATCGTTGCCTCTGATGTGTCCAATCCCATCACCAGCTCGATCAGCTTCATTTTGTGGACGGGGTTGAAGAAATGCATGCCGATTACACGGTCCGGACAGGGCACCGCGGTGGCGATTTCAGTCACGCTGAGCGCCGATGTATTGCTGGCAATCACCGCATCGGCCGCCAACACCGGCTGGGCCTCGGCAATCACAGCCTTTTTGAGCGCGAGCTGCTCCGAGACCGTCTCGATGAGCAAGGCCGCCCCGCGGCACGAGGCAACCAAATCCGTGCTGACGGACAGACGCTTGGCCGCCGAATCTGCGTCCGCCGCCGCGAGCTTACCGAGCTTCACGCCGCTACCCAAGATTTCCGTGACTTCGTTTTTCGCCCGCGTCAGTGCGGAGGCATTGGTGTCCACCAGAACCGTGGCAAAGCCCGATGAGGCAAATGCATGCGCGATGCCCGTTCCCATCAGACCCGCACCTGCGATGACAATCGTTTCACTCATTCCTTCACCTTCGTTTGCTCGGGAACGCCTGCGCGTAGTTCGCTAGCGTTTCTCGATTTTGATATCGGTCTCTTCCAAATCCCAGGTCGCTGCGGTCTTGCCCTGTGCCCGCAGCTCGTACTTGAGCACCCGGCCTTGCGGATTCTTAGGCAGTGAGTCACGGAACTCGATGTAGCGAGGCAAGGCATAGTACGGAACCTTGCCCATTGCCCAGCGAAACAACGCTTCCGCGGTCAGCTGCGACTCTGGTTGACGCACCGCGGTCACCTTGACATCGTCTTCGCCCGCGGCCGCTGGCACGGCATGCACCGCTACCTCGGTGATATCCGGATGCTGCGCGAATGCCGACTCCATCTCGAAGCTCGAGATGTTCTCTCCACGCCGCCGCAGATAATCCTTCTTACGGTCGATAAAGTAGAAAAAACCCTGCTCGTCGAACTTGCCGATGTCGCCGGTGTGAAACCACAGATTGCGCATCAGACGCAGCGTTTCTTCCGGACGCCGCCAGTAGCCCTGAAACATGATGTCCGGGCGCAACGGCCGGACCACGATCTCGCCCGGCACGTTGGCAGGCAATTCGTTGTCGAGGTCATCGACGATGCGTACATCGAAATCAGAAATACGTTTACCCGACGAGCCGGGTGCCGCGTATTCGCCCGCGGGCAGCGAGGTAACGACGCAAGCTTCGGTCAGGCCGTAGCCGTTTCCGCCGACCTGGCGTGCACCGAAGCGCTCGCGCCAGATCTTCTTGGTGACTTCCGTGAAGGGATTGCCGCGCACCGTGTGGATTTGACCAAAGCACTGCTTCATTGAATCGCTGTCGGGGGCTTGTGCGAGCAGCGCGCCCATGCCGCCCAAAATAGATGCGATGGTCGCGCCCGAGCGCTGAACCTCCGGCCAGAAATTCGACACTGAGAATCTTGGTAGGATCGCGACTCTCGCGCCGACTAGAATGTTGGACAGCACCCCGACACATACGGCATTCATATGAAACAGCGGCAGCGGCGTGATCGTGATATCGCTTTCGTTTGCGGGGCCCGCGCGCAGTTGCAGGCGCGCCAGGTTGCACATGAAGTTATAACTCAACATGCAGCCTTTCGACGGACCGGTCGTGCCCGCGGTATAGATGAGGCACGCCAAGTCCTCAGGCTGCGGTTTATCCGGCAGCGGCGCATCGTCATCGCCTCGAGCCTCATCGAGTGGCGCGATCCGAACGCCGGATGTCACTGCACTTAAGTCCGAGGAGCCGCCTCGATACAGCACGGTCTTCACCGCGGGGAATTCGCCGACGAGCGTCTGAATCCGCTCAAGATAATCCGCTTCGCAGATGACGAGTTTCGCGCCGGCATCGACGATTTGATGCCTTAGAAATTCGCCGCGCAATGCCGTATTGATCGGCACGCTGACCGCGCGCAGCTTATTTATGGCCAGCCAGCTGACGATGGCATCTGCATTGTTGTCGAGCATCGTGATCACGGTGTCGGACTGGCACACTCCCCGCTTTCGAAGTGAGTTCGCGAATCGGGTCGACAGACCGTCGATATCGCCGTAGCTGAAGAACTCGCCGCCGATATCGAGAAGTATGCGGTCCGGGTGACGGGCCACGGCACGATCCAAAGCGTCGATCACGGTGTCCCGCTGCCCCACCGACCATGTCTCGGGCGATCCCAGTGCTAGCACTTCTCATCTCCCGTGGCGTTCGCTCGCAGGGCAACGATGCTCGCCTCGTAAGGCTTCAAACCGGAGCCAATGAGCCAGAGCGCCAGCAGCGCCGTTGGAGCCGCGCAGATGGCCAAGGAGTAACGTAGCGCGCTGCTGTCCTTGAAGACGTAGTCGGTCAGCAACGCCGCCAACGTGGGTCCAAGACCGATGCCCAGGAGCCCTGCCAGCAGCAAATACGTTGCGATCGCCAGCCCGCGCATGCGATTCGGTACCACCCCCTGAATCAGCGCGGGCGCGGCCGACTGCGCGATGCTCAGGGAGAACACCGTCACAAAGAGCAGCGCATACGCGAGGCCGGGAGTGCCCGATAAGGGCCAAAACACCGCGGGCGCCGGTAGCAGCAGCACGCCGATGAAGGCCACGCGCAAGCGTGCGGCGCTCACCCGAAGGCGGCAGAAGTAATCGCTCAAAAATCCGCTCAACAGCGTGCCAATGGCGCCGGCCGTCGCCACCACAATGCCGATCACGACCCCGGATCGTGACGGCGGGATGCCGAATCGTCGATCGAACTGGGCAGGCGCCCAGGCCAGTGTGCCGTAGCCGATAATCGACAGCAGGGTCGGATAGGTCAGCACACGCCAGAACGTCGCGCTGTGCTGGCGAAGAAAGCGCATAAATTCCCCAATCGAGGGTGCCGTTACGGACGCCGCTTGGTTGAGTTCGTGCCGTTTTGGCTCGCGCAATGAGAGAGCCAACAGCAGCGCCAGCGGTAAGCCCGGCACGGCGGCGAACAGAAACGCCGCGCGCCAACTCGAGAGAACTCCCAATCCGGCAATTTGCACGCCGGCGTGAGGGATCACTTTCAGCAGCCAGCCGCCGAGCAGCAGCGAGGCGCCTGAACCAATCGCGAGCGATACGTAGTAGGCAGCCAATGCGCGCCCACGCCGACCCGGCTCGATGTAATCCGCGATGAGCGAGTACGCGGCGGGCGCAAGGACTGCTTCGCCGATTCCAACACCGACTCGCGCTAACATCAGATGCGTGTAGCTCTGCGCGAACGCGAACAAGGCCGTGGCAATGCTCCAAAACAAAAGGCCGGCGATGATCAGGTTGCGACGGCTGCCCTTGTCGACCAATCGGCCCAGCGGCAATCCGGCCAGCGTATAGAAGATCGCAAATCCATAACCTTGCAGCAGACTAAACGCTGTATCGGAGATCCCGAACTCTTGTTTCAGCGGCCGAACCAACAGCGCGGGTAGCTGCCGGTCCAGCTGCGACAACAAGGTTGCCGCAAACAGCACGGCGACGACATACGAGGCGTACGAGACGTTTGGGTAGGAAGCCGCCACTCGAGGCCTGCCGACAGTCGCCTGCACTTCGCTCATGGCAGGGCAGGAGCGGTACGCCAGCGAGGCAGCGAATCAGGCGCGGCTTTTCTTGGACGCGAGGTATTCGGCATCGAGAACTTCGTCTGGCGTGCGCACGCTCGGTCCCAAGATCGGCCCGACGAGCTCATGCCCCCAGGTGCTTAATGACTCGGGATTCAATTCGAATCCATCAGGGTGCCAGGGCTCGAGTTCGACGATGCATTCGAACGCAAACCCCGATGGATTGAAGTGATAAAAAGACATATGCGGGTCTTGGGTATGCTGGCCGAGCTTCATCATCAGCGGCAGATTGCGCTTTTTGACAAGATCATAGGTCTCGCCGACATCGCGCACCGTCTTCACAAACAGTCCGACATGCTGCACGCCCATTCGGCCGGGCGCGTGACCGTAGGCGATGTCATGGCTCGAAAAGGTGTTGAGCTTTGCGCGGAAGAATCCCGTCTTGCCTTTTCCAGCGCCAGAGCCGTACCAGCTGAACCCCATCACACCGATGAGAAATCGCTCCAGTTCCGGAGGGTATTCCGGAGTCATGACCACAATATGCCCCATGCCGCGCTGACCGCCCAGAAACCCTCCGTGCGGACGACCGGGGACAAAAGATCGGGGGGACCATTTCTGCGCGTAGAACAATTCGTGCTGATAGCCAACGGGATCGCGAAACCGAATCAATTCCTTGACGCCGCGCAATTGGCAGAGTGCGGCATCTCCGATCTCGAATTCCACGCCGGCAGCTTTGAACTTCTCGATCGCTGCGAGATATTCGAGCCGACCTCGCGCCTCCCAGCCGACGTAGGCCAAGCGATCGATTTTACCGGCATGAAACGCAAAGCGATGACGCCGATCGTCGAGTTTGAAATATAGCGATGTTGGCTCTGACTCGATTTTGACCAGCTGAAAGCCCATGACCTCAGGACCGTAACTGCGCCATTCTTCGAGCTTGGTCGTCTCGAAACCTAAATAACCGATTCCATTGATATCCACGTTGCCTGCCCTAGGGTGTTATTTTGCCGTCGGCAACTACGCGAAGGGCCTGAGCGGGGCAGCTGGCAGCGGCTTCGGTGGCCTCCTCTTCAAGGCCGGCGGGCACAATCTCGTTCTCGAGATATACCAGGCCGTTGTCGTCAGCCTTGAAAACATCCGGACACAGCTGCATGCAAATTCCATAGCCGCAACAGCGTTCCCGATCTGCGAAGGCACGCAAGGTGCCCTGCGAAGCAGTATTCAGCTCAGCCATTCCCGCCCCCGTTTGCTCGCTTGAGGCAAAGTATGCACACAATCGCCAATTCTGTCACGATTTAGCCACGATGCGGCCTACCCTGCTGTTGCGTGCTTTTGCGTCCTAAAGGCCGCGCGCTGGCGCACGGACATTACCTGCGTCGCAGCATTATGAACAGAAGCGTGGAATCTGTGCATTTTATTGCTCTATAATGGTTTGCAAACAAATATCGCTCCCGGCCGATCCGCGCACCGCTGCCCATGCATTGGAGACCTGATGAAGCTCAATGATCTGATTCTTGTAAGCGTGGACGATCACGTGATTGAACCCCCCAATGCCTTTGCCCGTCACATGCCCAGCCGATACAAGGGCCGTGAACCGATGGTACAGCAGCGCAAAGGCCGCGACATCTGGGTGTTCGAAGATCGCGCAACCGGCTACATGGGTCTTAATTCCGTCGTCGGACGGCCGAAGGAAGAATACGGCATGGAACCGCTGTCCTATGAGCACATGCGCCGCGGCACCTGGGATATCAAGGCCCGGGTCGATGACATGAATGTCAACGGCGTCTTGGGCTCAATATGTTTTCCCACGTTTCCAGGATTCGCGGGTCAGCGCTTTCAAAGCGTGCCCGACCGCGACGTCTCGCTCGCGGTCATACAGGCATACAACGACTGGCACCTGCAAGACTGGTGCAACGCTGCGCCCGGCCGTTTCATTCCGCTCATGATCATCCCGTGGTGGGACATGGCAGCCGCGGCTGCGGAAGTCACCCGTATGGCGAAACAAGGCGTGCATGCGGTCACCTTGTCTGACAATCCCACGGTTCACAATTATCCGTCGATTCATAACGCTCATTGGGATCCACTCTGGAAAGCGTGCGCCGACAACAATGTGGTGATCTGCGCGCACATCGGCACCGGCACCAAGGCGCCGCACGCCTCTCCTGAGACTCCGATCGACGCGTGGATTACAACCATGCCGATATCGATCGCAAATTCAGCCGCCGACTGGCTCTGGGCGCCGATGTGGAAGAAATACCCCGGATTGCGTCTCGCGTTGTCCGAGGGCGGGATCGGTTGGATCCCCTACCTCTTGGAGCGGGCCAACTTCACCTATCGGCATCATCATGCGTGGACGATGACTAACTTCGGCGATCGGCTACCCAGCGATTTCTTCAATGAACACTTCATCACCTGTTTCATCGAGGATGAATTTGGCCTGAAGAATTTGAGTTCGATCAATGTCGACAAGGTTTGTTGGGAGTGTGATTACCCGCACTCGGATTGCACTTGGCCGACCTCGGCCGATGTATTCCACGAGCACTCCAAGAATCTGAGTGACGAGGTGATCAATAAAATCACGCATTTGAACGCCATGCGGGAATTCTCATACGATCCCTTCGCTGTGCTCGGCCGCGAGAAATGCACCGTCGGTGCACTGCGGGCGCAGGCCACCCACGTGAGCATCGAGCCGGCGCTCGGGCTCGGCGGCGAGGCGCCGGTGCGTGATCCCAATAAACCCGTGACGTCAGGGGACATCAACAGAATGTTCGCCGCCGCAGATGCCCAAACGGCACTGTAGCCGGATCCGCGGCCGCCGAATCGCCGGGAATTCGGCTTGAATCAAGGCACACCGCTTTATGACGCCGCCGTCATCGGCGGTGGCCATAATGGTCTATCGGCCGCCTGCTACCTTGCGAGTGCGGGGAAAAAAGTGGTCGTCATCGAGGCGCTCGACAAGGTCGGCGGCATGGCTTCCTCAGGGTATCTGATTCCGGAAGCGCCGCAACACCTCGTACATCCCTGCGCGCTCGATCTGATGTCCTTGCGCGTGCATCCGATGATGCCGCTGGAGTTGCAGCTCGACAGGCATGGCTTCCGACAGATCGAACTTTCGCCGGCTTACGCCTACCTGCACCCTGATGGCGCCTCAATCGTATTTTGGCGCGATCCGGAAAAGACTGCGGCCGAGATCCGCCGTTATTCTGAACGCGACGCGACCGAGTTTCTTGCCTTGATGAAGATCGTATTCGCCTTCATCGATCTCGCGATTCCGATGATGCGGGTGGATCCAGCACGCAAGAACCTGGGTGCCAAATTCAGGGTGTTGGGTGCGCTGCTGCAAAATCGGGGTCTGCGCCCCGCCATCATGGGATTGATGAGCAGTCCGGCCTATCAAGTCATCATGGAGCGCTTCGAACATCCGGTGACGCAATCGGCGATGTGCTGCCTGCTGGGCGCCGCCGGGCCGATAATGAGCGAGTCGACCGGCATTTACTTCGCCCTTTTGGGCTTTCTACACCGATCGGGCATCGGCCGGGTGGTCGGCGGCATGCAGATGCTCTCCAACGCGATGGCCGGCAGGCTGCGGGAACTCGGTGGCGAGGTGCTTCTGCAAGCGTCTGCGAGCGAAATTGTGGCGAAAGCGGGCGCAGTCACGGGCGTAAGACTCGAGGATGGTCGCTCTATTGCAGCACGCGCCGTCATCACCTGCATTCACCCGAAGTTCGCACTGGCGTTGGTCACACCCGGCGCCTTGGATCGGCGCGTCTTGACCAAGGTGGCGCTCGCCCCTGCCAACGCCCACGGCGCCTCGCCCTTGAAAGTTGACGTTGCACTCAGCGCGCCGATCTCCGTCGCACGCCACGAAGCTCGCCGTCTCGACGGCCTGAGCTTGCGTAAATGTGTCTTGCTGATCGGTACCGCTGAAGCGGTCGTCGAAAATTTTCGCAGCTCCGCGCGCGGTGATGTGCCGAAGCTCCCCTACCTGTGGATTACCGCGCCCAGCGCGGCTGACCCCAGCCAAGCCCCGCCGGGCCAGGATATTGCGTATCTCTACGCCATTGCGATGCCTGTCAATCCGCGCGACGGTTGGGACGCCATCCGTGAGCGCATAGCCACGCAGCTTATCGACTGGTCCGACGAATACATGCAAGGTGTCAAGGCCAACGAGATTGCCCGGCGCGTTGAGGCTTCGCCCGACCTGGCGAAACGCCTCAATGTCCTCAATGGCTGCGTCGTCCATGTTGATACCGCGGCGACACGGGCCGGACTGCTGCGCCCCGCCGCTGGCTTGGGCGGGGATCCCTTGCCCCTCGCGGGGCTTTTTCTGGGCGGCGCCGGCAGTCATCCGGGCGGCGGCGTCAACGGTCTGCCGGGCCGGATTGCCGCGGCTCGCGTGTCGCGATTTTTGGCGCAATGAGTGGGCCATGCCACGCTTCGCCGACCAAGTAGCGCTCGTCACCGGCGCCGGCCGGGGCATCGGTCGCGCGATCGCCGAGGCCTTCGCGGCGGAAGGCGCAAAGGTCGTTGTTTCGGCGCGCAAGGCGGCGCTCGGAGAACAAGTCGTTGCAAAGATAACCAAGCTCGGTGGTCAAGCCGCGCTCACGGTCGGTGATGTTTCGCGTCGAGCCGACATCGGCGCAATGGTTCGCGCCGCAGAACGCGCCTTTGGCGGGCTCGACATCGTCGTTCACTGCGCAGCGGATGCAGCCATGGCTCGGGTCGCCGACATGAGCGATGAGATATTCGACACCCAGGTGCATGCCAACATCCATTCGCTGTTTTGGCTCGCCAAGGACGCACTGCCGCTATTGGTGCGGGCAAAGCATAAAGGCCGTCTCATCTACATTTCGTCGGGGGCGGCAAATCGCAGTTTTACTCCCGGGCTTATCCCCTACATGGCCAGCAAGGCCTACATGAACGCCTTCGCACGCGGTCTGGCGAACGAAGTCGGGCGCGACAACGTGCTGGTCAATGTGGTGGAGCCAGGACTAATCGCCTCGGACCGCATGCGCGAGCACTTGGATGAGACCCGCGCGGCCAAGATCGCTGCGAATTTTCCGGTTGCACGCGTCGGACAGCCCTCGGAAATTGCCGCCGCCGTGCTGTATCTCTCTTCTCCGGAAGCGGGCTACATCACGGGGACCACTTTGCTGGTCGATGGAGGCGCCACCATGGCGCCCATCGTCGATTTCAAGGATGGCATATGAAGCTAACGCGAACTGTCCACGTTTGCATCGAAATCGCGGGTGATCCCGCCTACCACCATTGAGAACCTTCATGAACGAATCCGTCGAAAAGAAACTCGAAACCGTTTACTCCAACGTATCCGACACCTACAAAGGCTCCGGCGAAGACATCTACGCCTTATGCCGCGAGTTTCGTCACACGAAACCCGTTTATGAGGGCAACTTCATCGCCCGCTTTGGCGTGCCCACCAACGCGGGTATCAAAGCGGCATCACGGCCGACGGTGGCACTGTTTCGCTATCACGACATCATGAACGTGCTGAGGGATGCCGATAATTATACCAATGGCTTCATCGCCGAGGGCCTCGGTGCGGTATTCGACGGACTCATCATCCTGGCAATGGACGGAGAGATGCACAAGAACGTGCGCGCCCTGCTGCAGCCGGCGTTCATGCCGGCAACCGTCAACAAGTGGCGGCCAAAAATCGATCGCATCATGCGCGAGGAATTTCTTCAGCCCATGATCGCCGCACGGCAGGCCGACCTGATGCAATTCGCGCTTGATTTCCCGATCCGCGTCATTTACGGCGTCATGGGCTTCCCGGAGGATCCGGTAATGTATCGCCAGTACGCCGCCTGGGGTCTCGCGATTCTTGCAGCCAATCAGATCGACCCGGCCAAGCTCGCAGACGCACGCCGCGAAGCGGGACTTGCGCTGAAAGGGTTATACGATTCGATCAAGACCTTCGTCATCGAGCGGCGCGCCCAAGGCGCGCAGATGACCTTGCTCGACGTGCGCGAGAATTGGGAGATAGATCTCGCACCGGTACCCTCGCCCACCGTGCGCATTCCGATGGATCAGATCGCCGGCCGTCTGCGCGACTTTCATGCCCCGGCCGCCGCCG
>Ga0209007_1000252_pt1 | contig 27055 bp, 20 predicted proteins | sample JacPinW_OM1H0_O2_FD_187961 | JGI IMG/M metagenome (GOLD analysis project Ga0209007, IMG submission 187961) | Forest soil microbial communities from Algoma, Ontario, Canada - Jack Pine, Ontario site 1_JW_OM1H0_O2 (SPAdes) (version 2) | ecosystem: Environmental > Terrestrial > Soil > Boreal... | reverse complement strand
AAACAGGTCGGCGACGATTATTTTGTGTTCCCCGCGCAGTGGGACGTCACCCATAAGGTTTGGCGGCCGTACTTCGTCAAAAATGGCATGGATTGGTGGGCACCGCTCTACCCGGCGGACAACATGCAACGGCCAACCGGGCCGCTCTGCGATGGGTGCCACTCGGTCAATTACGACATCGACACCAAGAAAGTCACGGAGTGGAACGTTGGCTGCGAGAAATGCCACGGCCCGGGCAGCGAGCACGTGGAGCATCAGGGCAGGCCGAACATCGTCAATCCCGCCAAGCTCAGCTATGTGCAGGCCAACGACACCTGCATCCAATGCCACTCTCAGGGTCAGCCGCTCACGAATCCCATCAAAGGCAAATACTACGATTGGCCGGTCGGCTTTCACATGGGCAAAAAGTTGGTCGATTTCTGGAAACTTGAAGATCATAAATTGGGCGAGCTGTCATTTACGCATTTCCCCGACGGAACCGCGCATAAGAACCGCATGCAGGGCAATGATTTCGTGCAGAGCTTGATGTACACGCGAGGCGTCACGTGCACGAGTTGCCATGATCCGCACGGTTCCGACAACGAGGCCATGCTGATAAAGCCCGTCAAGGAGGTCTGCTCGACTTGTCATGGGTCCAATACTCAAAATGGACCGCATGCACCGACAATCGAAGCGCATACCCATCACGCGGCGGGTAGCGCCGGAAGCGAGTGCGTCGCATGCCACATGCCAAAAATCGAACAGACAATCGCTGACGTCAATGTGCGTGCACATACCTTCAAGTTCATTACGCCTGCTGAAAGCGATGCGTTGAAGATCCCAAATGCCTGCAACCTGTGTCATACAGACAAAACAACGGCTTGGGCGAGCGAGGCGCTGAAAGGCTGGCAGGACCGGTCACCCTGGCGCATGGCCGACGGTGCGAATTGAGGGTTAATGAAGGAAATTTGACAGAAGTCGCATATTTGCTGCGCAGCAAATATAGGTAATTGATCGAAGATTCGAGAAATATGCTATATTCACTGCACAGTGAATAATGTGCCAAGCCCGAATATCGAAACTCCGTACAGGGAACGCGCGCTAATTGGCCAGCTCCTCGACGCCCTACGTAGCCTACCCGACATTTTCGTCAATCCGCCACGATGGGAGAACCTTGATCCTGCGCTGCACAGCCGATTCGATGCGGAGGTCGACCTCATCGTCGCAGGAAGGGAAGTTACCTTACTGATTGAAGCCAAGAAGACCGCCTACCCCCGAGACGTGCATCAGCTCTTGAGCCAATTGCGGTTTCTCAGCCGCCACGACTTTCTGTCGTCGAATAGCCCAAAACAAATTTCTTTCCTCGTCGCCGAAGCCATATCGCCTGGCGCAAAAGAACTGCTGCGTAGCGAGCGCGTCGGCTATTACGAAAGTAGCGGTAGCTTATTTCTACCGGCTCGCGGCGCCTACCTCTATATAGAGAAACCGCCAACCAAGATTGCAGCGAAATCGATAAAGTCTCTATTCTCAGGCCGACGCGCGCAAGTCCTCCAGGCGTTGCTACTCCATCCGCGAGAGTGGTTTGGCGGCAATCAGCTCGCCGAGAAAGCCATGGTGTCGCCGGCTACCGTGTCCGATGTGCTGTCGGAACTCGAGCGCCTTGATTGGGTGAGCTCGCGCGGCCAGGGCCCAAGCAAAGAGCGTCTGCTCAAAGAGCCCGCTGCGCTATTGAATACCTGGGTTGATCAGCTGCCCACCCTGCATGCCCCCAGGCTGAGGCGCTTCTATGCACCCTCTCTAAAAAAAGACCATTTGTTGCAACCACTCGACCATGCGTTCAGCAATCACAAGGTCGACTACGCCATCAGCTATGAGGTCGCTGCACAGTGCTACGCGCCATACCTGTCTGAAGTTTCACAGGTTCGGTGCCGCTTGATTCCGGGCCCCGCTGCGGAGGCCGCACTCTCCGATCTTGGAGCACGCCTAGTGACCGAAGGCATGAACCTCGCCGTCATTGAGGTGAAGTCCCTCGGCGAGATGTTGTTCCGAGAGTATCTCCACGGTGCCTGGCTCGCTAATCCGATTCAGGTGTATCTAGATTTATTTCGTAGCGAAGGACGGGCTAGGGAGATGGCTGACCATCTTCGCAAAGCGAAAATCAGCTTCCCATGATCAAGCCGACCACCCTCGAAGGGTACACCGATGCCTATACACTCGACTGCGAGCGCCTGTTAGTAACGTTGCTTCGTGGATTAGGGCCATGGAAAAACTCTGTCTACTTAATCGGCGGCCTCACTCCCCGATACTTGGTTAAAGGACGCCCGCCGGCAGTTCCCGCGCATGCTGGAACGCAGGACGTAGATCTCGTAGTCGATCTACAGCTGCTCGCGAACACCGAGGCTTACCTTACGCTCGAGGAAAACTTCAAGAAAATGGGATTTGAACGCGCTGAAAACAGCAAAGGACAGAAACTCTCGTGGCGGTGGCAGACTCGCACGGAACAAGGCGCCTTACTGGTGCTGGAGTTATTGGCAGATGCGCCCTCCCTTGCCGGCGGCAGGGTCCAAGCGTTACCCACGAACGGCACCATCTCAGCACTCAATATTCCGCACTCGTCATTGGTCTTTGACCTTTACGAGGAAATTTCGATTCGCGCAGAGCTCCTCGGTAACAACGGCGTTAGCACTGAGACCATCAAGCATGCCAATCTTGTGAGCTTCACGTGTCTAAAGGCATTCGCCTTCGATGAGCGAAACGAACGCAAAGACGCACACGATCTCGTTTATTGCATCGAATATTCGCATGGTGGCATTGAGATGGCCGCCGAGGCTTTCCGACGCGAACTTGAGGGTAAGCATGGCGCCGTCATTCGAAACGCGCTCGACGTATTGCGTCGGCGCTTCGCCGAGGACGCGCAGACTGAGGGTTATCGCAAGGATGGACCGGTTGCCGTTGCCAAGTTCGAGCTCGGGGATGGCGATCAAGAAAATTCGCAACGCGAAGCCAGAACATTGCGCCAGCGCGCGGTAACTCAGCTAGTCGATTCGCTTCTGAAAAAGATCTACGCTTCCCCTGAGTGAAACTTCTTATTGATTAGTGCAGTGGCTGACTCAACACCGATCTTGGCATTCCGATTCGAATTTGGAGAGCAATTGTGGATCGCCTGACACTATTCGGTCTTTTCGCGGTTACGGCGATGCTGGTGACCTATGCGCTCGAGACTCGCAGCCATTGGTTCATCCTTGCCTTCGCGGGCGCGTGTGTCCTCGGTTCAATTTACGGCTTTCTGCAAGGCGCGTGGCCCTTCGGCGTTGTTGAGGCTATTTGGGCGATCGTCGCCCTTCGTCGTTGGTATTTGATGAAGCGGAAATTACGAGGCTAACCTGCGCAACGCGAGGAATACTCTTGCAAGGGTTTGCATGCCATTATGTGGTGCCACCTGCTTCGGAGAGACACCATGCGGCCGATCTTGTCGTTGGGATTCAGAATCCGATGGCTTGCGCTCGCAGGCGCGTTGCCGGTCGCCTCGTGGGCGGCAGACCTTCAGATCGAACACGTTTCGATCGTGTCTCCCGAAAGAGGCACTGCGATGCGTGACGCTCTGGTACGTATTCACGATGGGCGCATTGTCGCGATTTCGACGGCCAGGGGCGCCACTACTCAGTCAAGCAAGGATGGGATTGCGATCGATGGCTCAGGTCTGTTCCTGGCTCCCGGCTTGATCGACAGTCATGTTCACCTGGGCGACATCCCCGGCATGACACCTGAGCAAGAAGCCCAGCATCCAGACATCGCCAAAGCCGCCCGAGAGCAGATTCCGCGCAGTTACCTGCTGTATGGATTCACCACACTGATAGATCTGATCTCGACGCCGCCAGGCATGGCGCGCTGGAAGAGCCACGGCGACACTCCGGACACGTACTTCTGCGGCGGCGCGGCGCTGATGGATGGCTACCCGATGAACTACGCGCCTAAGCCGCAACGCTATCAAGGATGGCCCTATATGCTCATCGAGCCGGGCACCCAGGCGCCCGAGGGCATCGATCCCGCGTTGCACACGCCACAGGCTGTGGTTTCAAGGATGAAGTCCGATGGCGCAATCTGCGTGAAGACCTTCTTTGAACGCGGCTTTGGCGGGGTTCGCAATCTGCCCGTACCGAAGCTCGAGACGATTCGCGAGGTTGTGAAGGCGGCGCACGCCGCAGGAATACCCGTGTTGATGCACGCCAATTCAGACGAGGCTCAAGACTTCGGGCTCGATGTCGGCGTCGACATCATGGCCCACGGAATGTGGAATTTGTATCAAGAGCATTCCACAACCAGCGAGGTTACGCCGGGGATGAGGAAGATCCTGGACCAGGAGCTCGCGCGGAACGTTGGGTATCAGCCGACGATGCAGGTGCTCTACGGTCTCCGCGATGTCGTCGGCGGATCATTCCTTTCCGATCCGCAACTGCCACGCGTCTTGCCATCCAACCTGATTCACTGGTATCGGTCCGCCGAAGGCCAATGGTTTCATGCAGAAGTGTCAGAGGGCATGAAGTTGCCCGCCAATCCGAGCCCGAGTCAACTTGATCAGGCCGCGAACGAAGCGTTTGGCGGAGTCATCGAACGCAGCAGACTGGCGACCGCGTACGTTGTTGAGCGACACGGCCGAATTCTGTTCGCCACCGACACGCCGAGTGCCCCTACCTATGCCAATCCACCGGGCTTAAATGGCTGGATGGAGATGCACCGGCTCCTCCAGGCGGGCGAGACTCCCGCACAGATCTTCAAGTCCGCGACACTGACGAACGCACAGGCGCTGAAGCTGGATCGGGACATCGGGACCGTGCAGGTCGGCAAACGTGCCAATCTGCTGCTACTCCAGCAGGATCCGACGCAAACGATCGATGCCTATGCTGGGATCGTGAAAGTGATACTCAATGGCCGAGTATTGGATCCTTCCCAACTGGCGGCAGACGCCGCGCACTGAGGTCCGAGCGCGCTCATTTCCGGTTAGCATGGCGGGTCTGTCGGGGAGTTGGATAACTATGCGGCGATGGCATGTGTTGAGCATGGTGCTGCTGGCCGCTTACGGCCAGGCCGCAGAATCACCCGCTTATACCGCCAAACAGCTTGCCGCGCTGCCGCTCGGCGAGTGGCTCACCAACGGCGGAAATATCCATAACCAGCGCTATTCGCCTCTGGCTGAAATTAACGCGGACAATGTCGGCACGCTGAAAGCGGAATGGCAAACGCATTTGAATGGCTCAGGCATGGGGCCGCCGTTCTCCGGTGAGGCGCAGCCCATCGTTGCAGAGGGTGTGATTTATGTTCCCACCGGCGCGGACGATGTGTTTGCAATCGATGCCGAGACCGGTAAAAAGCTTTGGGTTTATCAAGCGCACCTGGAAAAAACCATCTCGACCGTGTGCTGCGGCTGGACGAGTCGCGGCGTCGCGATTGGCGAGGGAAAAATCTTTTTGGGGAGGCTTGACGGCGCCATCGTCGCGCTGGACCAGCGCACCGGCAAGCAGATTTGGTCGGTCCAGGCGGAGCGCTGGCAGGACGGATTCACCATTACGAGTGCGCCGCTGTACTTCGACGGCATGATAGTCAGCGGATTTGCCGGCGGCGAATTGGCGTCGCGCGGCCGAGTTCGGGCATTCAGCGCCAAGGATGGGAAACCGCTGTGGACCTTCTACACCGTACCAGGACCGGGAGAACCGGGTCACGAGAGCTGGCCGCAGGATAATTCTTCTTGGGCATACGGCGGCGCCATGGTGTGGCAAACGCCCGCCGTCGATGCGAAGCGCGGGCTCATTTATTTTTCCACCGGCAATGCAGGGCCGGATTTCAACGGCAGCCTGCGCAAGGGCGACAACCTGTTCTCCGTATCGATCGTCGCCATCGAGGCAAAGACCGGAAAATACCGCTGGCACTTTCAGCAGGTGCATCATGACCTGTGGGATTACGACTCTCCGAGTCCCGTGGTCCTGTTTGATCTGGAGTACAACGGTCAGCTTCGCGAGGCCATCGCGGAAATCGGCAAGACCGGATGGGTCTATATCCTGGATCGCGTCACGGGCAAGCCGCTGATCGGCATCGAGGAAACGCCGGTCGCGCAGGAGGCCCGTCAAAACACCGCCGCCACGCAACCCTTCCCCAAGGGCGATGCGGTGGTCCCGCATTCCATCGATATTCCGCCGGCGGGATTTCGCCTGGTCAATGGCGGGCAGATCTTCACCCCTTACTGGGACCAGGCCGTGGTTGCGAAGCCGAGCCCGTGGGGCGGGACCAATTGGCCTCCCAGTTCCTATGACCCGCGCCAGGGATATTTGTTTGTTTGCGCGAACGATCAGATGGGCCGATTTTTGGTCGGGCCTTCCCAGGAGCCGAAGCCAGGGAGCCCCTATACCCAGGGTCTGTTCGGCTTTTCGGACATCCCGCTCAACGGCATCTTTGCGGCCGTCGACATGCGCACCAATAAGCTCGTGTGGCGTCAACGCTGGAAAGACAGTTGCTACAGCGGCTCGACGGCCACCGCCGGCGATTTGGTGTTCACGGGCCGCAACGATGGGCGCTTCGTCGCGCTCGATTCCCGCAACGGCGATGTGCTATGGGAGTACCAGACCGGCGCCGGTGTGAACGCGACGGCCAGCGTATTTCAATTTCGCGGTCATGAAAAAGTCGCCATCGTGTCGGCAGGCAATAACTTTGCCGGCAGTCCGAGCGGCGACAGCCTGTGGCTGTTTTCATTGCAGGGCAATCTGCCGCCCTCTGATCCGCCGCAGGCGCTCGCCGCGCGAGCGACCGCTGTTTCTCTCAGCGGCGGAAATGCCGCGGCCGGCGCGTTGGTGTTCGCGCAGGTTTGTGCCGCGTGCCATGGGGAAGAGGGCAAAGGCGGGCACGGTGCCGGCCCCGATATCACCAAGGTCAATGCGCTGGAGCTGGTCGCCAACACGGTGATTTCCGGAAAGAACAATATGCCGCCATTCGCAGCCACGCTAACGTTTGCGCAGATCCGCGATGTGGCGGCTTATGTCGCCACCCAGCTCGGAAAAAATAGGGAAGTGGCGGTTCCGCAATAGCGCATGAGCGACGCCGGCATCAAAATCATCCGCCGCTCTTCCTTCACGGCGACGCCGTGGAAGAATGGCGGCGGCATCACCCACGAAGCGATCCGAGTTCCGCCAACCGGGGATGCATTTTTTTGGCGCGTCAGCGTGGCGCAAATCGATTCATCGGGCCCGTTCTCGGATTTCGCGGGATATGATCGCAAGATGGTGCTGTTGCGGGGGCGTGGCATCGCACTTCAGTTCGGCGGCGGGAAGCAATGTGCCTTGCGCAGTGTGGGGGACTTCGTAGAATTCGACGGTGCGATGGCCACGCATTGTGAACTGCTCGACGGACCGTGTGTGGATCTGAACCTCATGGTGTCGAATTCGCTGCGCACGGCGGCGCGCATCGAGCGCTTGAGCGAGCCTAAACGGCTGGCTGCAATTCACGGCGAAACGACTTTGATATTTGGTATTTTGGACCCATTGTGTCTGGGCAGCACGGGGGGATACGCCCGCCTGGAACCTTGGGATCTTGCTATCCTGACGGACTGCAGCGCGCATTTGAGCCAAATGGCCGAAGTTGAGAACTCCGCGCCGAGCCCAGTGTTTATTGCGACGATTAGCCTTTAAAATTAGAGACCATGGCCGCCAACCCGCTACCCCCTGCCTCGAGCGCTCGACTGGAAGATCTACGCCAGATAATCCGAGATCACGGCACATGGCCGGAGGACCAAGCGGTCCAACGGCTGCTGCACAGCCTGGAACTCACCGGCGGCGCGCGTCATCGCGCGGTCGCCTTAGGCGTGAAGCTGGTTGAAGGGGCTCGCGCGCGGCGCGACGAGCGTCCCTTTCTCGATGCATTCCTGCAGGAATTTGGCCTGTCGAATCAGGAGGGCATTGCACTCATGTGCATTGCCGAAGCGTTGCTGCGCATTCCCGATGATGTCACGGCGGATCGATTGATCGCCGAGAAGCTGAGCTCAGGGGACTGGTCCGCTCATTCAGGCCAGTCGGAGTCTTTGTTTGTCAATGCCTCGACTTGGGGCTTGATGCTCACCGGCGGCATTCTCGATCTGGATCCGTCCATCAAGACCGACGCGAGCGGCTGGATGCGCAAGTTGACGCGCAAGGCGGGCGAACCCTTGGTGCGACTTGCGGTGCGACGGGCGATGAAGATTATCGGCGGCGAGTTCGTGGTCGGGCGCAGCATCGAGGAGGCGCTGGCGCGCAGCGCCCGCGAAGCGGAAGTGGGTCTGTGCTCTTTCGACATGCTGGGCGAAGGGGCGCGAACGCTGCAAGATGCGGCACGCTACTTGAAGTCCTATCAACACGCCATCGATGTCATCGGATCTGGCGCCGGGGGACGCGCGGTTGATGAGGTTTCGAGCATCTCCATCAAGCTCTCGGCCCTCGAGCCTCGCTACGGCTTGCTGCAGCACGACCGCGTCATGCGCCGGCTGGTGCCCCAGGTGCTCGAGCTGGCGCGCCGCGCGGCACGCCTCGGCATTCAACTGACCATCGATGCCGAAGAGGCGGACCGGCTTGATCTGTCGCTGGATATCATCGAGGCGTTGGCGCGAGACACCGTCACCAAAGACTGGCCGGGGCTTGGGCTCGCCGTGCAAGCCTACGGCAAGCGCGCGCTGGAAGTCATCGATTGGGTTGCGGCCACGGCAGGTCAGTGCGGCCGACGCATGACGGTGCGTCTGGTCAAAGGCGCTTATTGGGACTCGGAGATCAAGCGTGCACAGGAGCGCGGACTTCAAGGCTATCCGGTTTACACCCGCAAGGTGACCACCGATGTGTCGTATTTGGCGTGCGTCGGACGCTTGTTTAAATACGCTGATTTGATTTACTCGCAATTTGCAACGCATAACGCGCACAGCATTGCTGCGGTGCTGGAACTCGCGCCCGCCAACGCGAACTTTGAATTTCAGCGGCTGCATGGCATGGGCCGGCTGCTGTATGCGGAGGCCGCCCGGCAAGTCGCCAATTTCCCGCGGGTGCGCGTGTACGCGCCGGTGGGAGAGCACAAGGACTTGCTCGCCTACCTGGTGCGGCGCCTGCTCGAGAACGGCGCCAACACCTCGTTCGTCAACCGCTTCATGGATGATCAGGTTCCGGTAGCCGAGATCGTTCGTGATCCCATCTCGGAACTGGAGCGCTTGGAGTCGTACGCCCATCCCCGGCTGCCGATCCCCGCCGCTTTGTATTCGGACCGCCGCAATTCGCGCGGCATCGATCTGGGGGATCCGCGCGAGCTGGATACATTGCGAGCCGAGATTTCGACTCCGCGCGCCAAGAAGCCGGCCGAGGCGCCGACCGCGGGTCCGATCATCAATGGTCAATTATTGTCCGGAGAAACGCGTGCCGTGACCAATCCGGCGGACCGCCGCGACCAAGTCGGCACCACGCGCGATGCGACGCCCCCTGAAATAAAGCTGGCTTTTGATGCCGGCGCGGCAGCTCAGCCCGCCTGGAACTTAAGCGGCGGCGATGCGCGCGCGGATTGCCTCGAGAAGGCGGCGGATTCGCTGGAGGCCGACCGCGCGGCGTTTCACGAACTGTTGGTGCGCGAAGCGGGCAAGACGATCTCGGATGCCATTTCCGAAGTGCGTGAGGCAGTCGATTATTGCCGCTACTATGCGTTGCAGGCGCGCAAGCATTTTGCGGCTCCCGAACGCCTCGAGGGCCCCACCGGCGAGACGAACGAGCTGACGCTGCAGGGCCGCGGCGTATTTGCCTGCATCAGTCCCTGGAATTTTCCGCTGGCGATTTTCTCAGGTCAGGTGACCGCCGCTCTCGCGGCGGGGAATGCCGTGGTCGCGAAGCCGGCCGAACCGACGCCCCTGATTGCCGCGCGATTTATTCGCCTGCTGCACACGGCCGGCGTTCCGCCGCAAGCCGTGCACTTGGTACCGACGCCAGGACGCTTGTTCGGTGAGATTGCGCTGGCGCATCCGGCGCTGGCCGGCGTGGCCATGACGGGCTCGACGGCCACTGCCCTGACGATCAATCGTGCGATGGCCGCGCGCGGCGGAATCATCGTGCCGCTGATTGCCGAAACCGGCGGCTTGAACGCCATGATCGTGGATTCGACTGCGTTACCTGAGCAAGTGGCCGACGATGTCGTGAGTTCGGCATTCATGAGTGCCGGACAACGCTGTTCCGCGCTGCGTTTGCTGTTCTTGCAGGAGGAAATTGCCGACGCGGTGTTGGAGATGATCGCGGGCGCCATGGATGAATTGATCATCGGCGATCCATCCAACCTGCAAACCGACGTGGGGCCGGTCATCAACGCGGCGGCACGCGACGGCTTGGCGCAGCATGTGGCGCTGATGCGCAAGGAGGCGCGCATCGTGAAAGCGTGCGAGCTGGATGACACCCACGCGCACGGCAGTTTCTTTGCGCCGCATCTCATCGAACTTGACAGCGCAGGCCAGCTGACTCATGAAGAATTCGGACCCATCCTGCACGTCGTGCGGTATCGATCGAGGGATATTCAACAAGTACTAGAGGCCATCCGCGACAGCCATTACGGCTTGACCCTCGGCGTGCAAACGCGGCTGGAATCATTTTGGCGGCAGGTTTTCGCCAATACCTCAATCGGCAATACCTACGTGAATCGCAATATGATCGGCGCAGTCGTCGGGGTGCAGCCCTTCGGCGGCAATGGCCTGTCAGGCACCGGCCCCAAGGCCGGAGGGCCGCACTATCTGACGCGATTCGCGAATGAGCGCACGCTCACCGTCAATACCACGGCCACGGGCGGCAACGCGGCACTGCTCAATCTTGGTAACTAGCGCGAGCCAGCCTTCCTACTTTCGGCTGGTTCCCGGCGACGTCAATGGCTTCTTAGGGCTTGTCGTCGACAATCTCTCGGTTCTTGGATTGCTCGCCGCCGTATTGATCGGCGGCTATGGCGTTCCGGCCGACATCGTCTTCGGAAAAATGTTTCCCGGGACGGCATTGGGCGTGTTGGTCGGAGACTTGGCTTACACCTGGTTGGCCGTGAGGCTGGCGCGCCGCACCGGCCGCCACGATGTCACCGCCATGCCCTTCGGCTTGGACACACCGTCCACCATCGGAATGGCGCTGTTGGTACTGGGGCCGGCCTTTGCCCAGTTTCGCGCGGCGGGTCTTGACCCCACTGCGGCCGGACTCGAGACCTGGTATCTCGGCATGGCCGCCACCGCGTCCATGGGGATCCTGAAGCTGCTGTTGTCCTTCGCGGGAAGAACGGTGCGGCGGGTCATTCCGATGGCGGGGCTTCTGGGTTCGTTGGCCGGCATCGCACTGACATTGATTGGATTTTTCCCCATGGTCGATCTGCTGCAGTTTCCAATGGTCGGTCTTCTGACCTTGGGGCTGGTTCTCTACGCGCTGGTCGCCAAGGGCTCGGCGCCGTTCGGCTTGCCGGGCGTGCTTTTCGCCGTCATCGTCGGAACCGCGTTTTACTACGGCGCGGGTCACTTCGGTTTTCTCGGCATGCAGATTCCCGCGCCCGCGATGCCGACGCTGCGTCTCGCGTTTCCGCACCCCGATCCGGGCATTTTCCACGGCTTCGCGGCTCTTTCCGGCTATCTGCCGTTGATCATTCCTTTCGCTCTGTTGACGGTGGTGGGTGGAGTGAATAACAGCGAGAGCGCGCGCGTTGCGGGCGATGACTACGACGTGCGCAGCATTTTGCTGGCGGAGGCTGCCGCGACCTTGTTGGCGGGACTGGCGGGAGGTGTCGCGCAGACGACGCCTTACATTGGGCATCCCGCGTTCAAGGAGATGGGCGCGCGCTCCGGATACACGTTGTTGACAGGCGTTTTCGTCGGCGTCGGCGGCATGCTCGGCTTCCTGGCGAACCTGATCGAGCTGGTGCCGCTCGCCGCGCTCGCGCCGGTGCTGGTGTTTCTGGCGCTCAATATCACCGCACAGGCATTCACTGCCGTGCCCGCGCGCCATGCCATCGCCGTGGCCATCAGTTTTTTCCCGTCGATCGCGCGGCTGCTGACCATTGAACTGAGCGACCCTAAATTCATCGCGCCGGAGAAATTCGCGGCACTCATGGCGGCACCCGAACACGGCTTGCCTACCTTAAGCGTGATCGTGGCCTTGGGTAACGGTTTCATCATTACCGCGACGATCTGGGCGGCGTTCGTGGTGGAAATGATCGAACGCAGACTGCGCGCCGCGGCCGTTTATCTCGCAGCGGGTGGGGTCTTGAGTTTCTTTGGGATCATTCACTCAGTGCGATTGGATGGCAGCGCGTATGTGTTGCCGCAGTTGGACGGCATTGCGCGCAATGTCGCGATTCAATTTTGCGCCGCATATTTTGTGCTGGCAGGTGTGTTGCTCCTGCTATCGCTGCAGAGGCCGCGGGCCGCGCCAATCAACAATGCGATCTAGCGGCGCTATGTTAAGCGCTGCCCGCGAATGTCAGCCGTGTCCTACAGGCAGGCTTGCGCTTCTCACGTAGAATTTCGCGCAAGGCCCTTCGAGCACTGTCATGGATTCCAACAACTCTGCAACAAGCTCGATCGGCACGGTACATAGCGGTCTACCTCTGCCGCCCAAAACCCTGATTGGATTCCTGCTGGCCGTGGCCGCCGTGGCGATCATCGCACTGCTGTCCTATCAGTCGTTGCAGGCAACGACGGCGAGCGCGGCAAACCTGACGCAAACCATCGAAGTGCTCGGGCGTCTGGAAAGCCTGCTTTCGACCGTAATAGATGCGGAGACCGGGCAACGCGGATTTCTGCTCACCGGTGAGGAAAGTTACTTGGCGCCCTATACCGACGCGAAGGATGCGCTGCCGGAAGAGATCAAGTCGATGCGGGCGCTGCTGGTCAACCGGCCCGAGCAGCGGCGGCGCCTCGATGAACTCGAGTCGCTGACGAATCTCAAAATGGCGGAATTGGATTCCACCGTGACCCTGCGCCGTGCGGGCAAGCCTGACGCAGCTCTGGCCGTCGTGCGCACCGATCGCGGCAAGATCTACATGGATCGGATCCGTGCCGCGGCAAGCGAGATGGAGGCGGCCGAGCGGCAGCTGCTCGCGCAGCATGCGGAAGAGTCGCGCCAGGCCGCGACTGTGTCCTTGGCGGTGACCTGGGGCGGGGCGGGGATATTGCTGTTCTTGATTGCCGGCTCCGCGTTGGTCGCATCTCGCGATTTTCGAACTCGGCAGGCCCAGGCTTGGATCCGGTCCGGTCAAATGGGCTTGAGCGAGCAGATGCAGGGAGACCAGTCGCTCGAGAAATTGGGCAACAATCTGCTCGGCTTCCTCGCCGGATTCGTGGAGGCACAAGTCGGCGCTGTGTACATTGCCGACGCCGGCCAGTATCGACGTTTCGCCGCCTATGCCATTCCATCGGATGGCCCGGAAGCCGTGCGTCCCGGCGACGGCTTGGTGGGCCAGGCGGCCAAAGACAAACGCGCTCTTCGAGTGCGCGATGTCCCGGCCGGCTATTTGCCGATTTCATCGGGTATCGGCAAAGGCACGCCCAATGAGCTGGTGGTGGTCCCCGCGAGTATTGACGGCGTTGTCCACGCTGTGTTGGAACTGGGGTTCTTTGGCGCCACCGATGCAGATCAGCGCGAACTCCTGTCGCGTGTGTCCGAATCGATCGCCGTCGCCGTGCGCGCCGCCAAGGATCGCCAACGTCTCGAGGAATTGCTGCAGGAAACCCAGCAGCAGGCCGAGGAACTCCAGGCCGGCGCCGAAGAATTGCGCGTCAGCAACGAGGAGCTCGAGGAACAGGGACGCGCGCTGCGGGAATCGCAAGCCCATCTCGAGGTACAGCAATCCGAACTCGAGCAGATCAATTCGCAGCTGGAAGAGCAGACTCAATTACTCGAGCACCAGAAGGACGAGCTCGCCAAGGCCCAGGTCATCTTGAGCGCGAGATCCGACGAGCTGCAGCGGGCGAATGAGTACAAGAGCGAATTCCTGGCGAACATGAGCCACGAGTTGCGCACCCCGCTCAACTCGACTCTGATACTGGCGAAGCTCCTGGCCGACAACAAGGACGGCAATCTGACGCCGGCCCAAGTGAAATTTGCCAGGACTATTACCTCTGCGGGCAATGATCTGCTTGCGCTCATAAACGATGTGTTGGATCTATCGAGAATTGAGGCCGGGAAGGTCGAACTCGCGCCCGAGCAAATCTCGGTGGCTGCCGCGGTGGAATCTCTCGTCAAGACATTTCAGCCCACCGCCGAGCAGAATCATCTGCGCTTCTCCTGGGTCGTCGAGCCGGGAGTGCCTGAGCAGATTGAGACGGATCCGCAACGACTCGGGCAGATCCTCAAGAACTTGCTGTCGAATGCCTTCAAATTTACCGAGAAAGGCGAGGTCGCAATGCGGGTGTTCTCACCGCAGAGCGGCACCGTGGCCTTCGCGGTGCGCGACACCGGCGTGGGCATTGCGCCACATCAGCAAGAGGTGATTTTCGAGGCGTTTCGGCAGGCAGACGGCAGCATCCATCGCAAGTTCGGCGGCACCGGCCTGGGTCTGTCGATTTCGCGCGATTTGGCGGCCCTGCTGGGCGGGGCAATCAGCGTGCAAAGTGCCTTGGGCGAGGGCAGCGTGTTCACCTTGACGGTGCCGCAGGCGTTCACCTCCGGCACACCGTTACCGGAGAGGCGGCCGGCTGCAGAGCAGAAAACCCCCGAGAAAAAGCCTGCGCCGCAAGCGCCGGCAGTGGCGGCGGCGAAGGTGCCGGAAGATGATCGCAACGTGATCACGCCGGGCGGCCGAGTCATTTTACTGGTCGAAGACGACCCCGCGTTCGCGATGATTTTGCGCGATCTGGTGCACGAAATGGGCTTTCAATGCGTTGCTGCGGCATCCGCCAACGAGGGACTCATTGCCGCCGGGCAGTATCTGCCGAGCGCAATCCTCCTGGACGTGAACCTGCCCGATCATTCCGGGCTCGGCGTGCTCGACGCCTTGAAGCGCGATCCGCGCACGCGGCACATCCCGGTTCACATGATCTCGGTCTCCGACTACAAACGCGAGGCACTGGAACTGGGCGCGATCGGCTACGCGTTGAAACCGGCGAAGCGCGAGGAGTTGGTCGAGGTGCTGCGGCGCTTGGAAGCCAAGTTCTCGCAAAGTGTGCGGCGCGTGCTGATCGTCGAGGACGACGCGCGTCAGCGGGAAAGCGTGCGGCAACTGTTGAGCAACGGCGAGGTGCAAATCACGGCAGTCGCGAGCGCAGGCGAAGCGCTGGACCATCTCAAGGACACCACTTTCGATTGCATGGTCCTCGATCTTAACCTGCCGGATTTGAGCGGCTATGATCTGTTGGAAAAGATGTCGCAGCAGGAAGATGTGGGATTTCCGCCGGTCATCATTTATACCGGGCGCGCCCTGGACCGGGAGGAAGAGCAGCGGCTGCGCCGTTATTCCAAGTCGATCATCATCAAGGACGCACGCTCGCCGGAGCGGCTCTTGGGCGAAGTCACGCTGTTCCTGCACCAGGTGGAAGCCAAATTGCCGCCCGAGCATCAGCAGATGCTCAAAACCGCGCGCGACCGAGAGAGCATGCTCGAGGGCCGCCGCGTGCTGATCGTCGAGGACGATGTGCGCAATGTGTTTGCCTTGTCGAGCGTGCTCGAGCCCAAAGGCATCACTGTGAACATCGCGCGCAACGGCCGTGAAGCGCTCGATGTTTTGGCGCGCTGCTCGCAAGACGCGGCGACGCGCATCGACTTGGTGCTGATGGACATCATGATGCCGGAGATGGACGGCCTGACGGCCATGCGCGAGATCCGCAAACGCGGCGAGTGGAAAAATCTCCCCATCATCGCGCTGACGGCGAAGGCCATGGCCGACGATCATGACAAGAGTCTGGCGGCCGGCGCGAACGACTACATTGCCAAGCCCCTGGATGTCGAGAAACTGCTGTCGTTGGTACGCGTATGGATGCCGAAGTAAGCGATGCGAGAACCTCGGGACGGGAGTTTGACATCGAGTTCAAGCTCCTGATTGACGCCATTTATCATATGTATCATTACGATTTCCGGGGATACGCCATGGCGTCGTTGCGGCGTCGCATGCGGGCGGCAATGAGCCGATTCAATTGCCGAACGCTGTCGCAGCTGCAAGACAAGGTGCTGCACGATTCCACCGTTTTTCCGGCGCTATTGGATTTTCTCACCGTGCAAGTGAGCGAAATGTTCCGCGACCCGGGCTATTTCCTGGCGCTGCGCGAACAGGTCGTGCCCTTGCTGCGCACGTATCCGTCCCTCAAAGTGTGGGTCGCCGGCTGCAGCGGCGGCGAGGAAGCGTACTCGCTCGCAATTCTCCTTCGGGAGGAGGGACTGCTGTCGAAAACCATCATCTATGCGACCGACATCAATTCGGGAACGCTGCAAAAGGCGGCGGCGGGGGTCTATGAGGTGCAGCGCATCGCGGGCTTCACGGCCAATCACCATAAATCAGGCGCCCGCTCGTCGCTCTCCGATTACTACACCGCTGCCTATGGGCGCGCTGTTTTTGACAAGTCGCTGAGGGACCACATCGTTTTTTCCGATCATAGCCTGGCGACCGACAGCGTATTCGCGGAAGTGCAGCTGGTGTCCTGCCGCAACGTGCTGATTTATTTCAACCGCGCTCTGCAGGACCGGGCGATTGGATTATTTCGCGACGCTCTGTGCCGCCAGGGATTCTTAGGTTTGGGGGCGAAGGAATCGATACGCTTCTCCTCTCACGCCGGCGCTTTCTTGGATTTCGTAGCGACAGAACGAATTTTTCAGAAACGGGCTGAACTGTGAATCTTTCGGGACGTCTGGACGCGGTCGTGATTGGCGGCTCCGCGGGAGGCATCGAAGCGCTTAGCGTGCTGCTGCCCGCGCTTCCTCCGGGGTTGCGGCTGCCGGTGTTCATCGTGCTGCATCTGCCGCGCGACCGACCCAGCGTGCTGGCCGAAATATTCGCGCGAAAGTGCGCACTGCCGGTTCGCGAGGCGGAAGACAAGGAGGAAATAGCGCCCGGCACGGTGTATTTCGCCCCAAATAATTATCATCTGCTCGTCGATAACGGTGCGCAATTGTCGCTCTCGGCCGACGAGCCGGTGCACCATTCCAGACCCTCGATCGACGTCCTGTTCGAGTCGGCGGTGGAAATCTATAACGAGCGTCTTCTGGGGATCATTCTCAGCGGCGCGAACGAGGACGGCGCCGCGGGCCTCGCTGCGATTCATGACGCGGGAGGCGTTACCGTCGTACAATCCCCGCAGACGGCGCGCGCCGCCCAGATGGCGTTGTCCGCGCTGAAATTGCGGCCCGCGGACTGCGTCTTGCCGCTCGATGAGATCGCGAAAATGCTGCGCACCCTGGACGCCGACGGCTATCCTAAGCGGATGAACTGAACATGGATACCCCGACGCTCGCTCCCATCAAATGCCTCCTGGTCGACGATCTCGAGGAGAATTTGCTTGCGCTGTCGGCCCTCCTGGTCCGCGCCGATGTCGAGATCTTGACGGCGCGCTCAGGCTCGGAAGCGCTGGAACTGCTGCTGGTGCACGAGGTGGCGCTGGCGTTTCTCGATGTGCAGATGCCGGATATGGATGGTTTCGAGCTCGCCGAACTTTTGCGCGGCAGCGAACGCACCCGGCGCATCCCGCTGATCTTTGTCACCGCGGGGGCGCGCGAGCAGCATCGTCTATTCAAGGGGTATGAACTCGGTGCGGTCGATTTCATCTACAAGCCCATAGAGCCGCACATTCTCAAGAACAAGGCCGAGGTGTTCTTCGAGCTGTATCGGCAGCGCCAGGCCCTTTCCGCCGAACTCAATGACCGAACCGAAACGCTGCGTCTCAATGAAATGTTCACCGCCTTGCTCGCCCATGATTTACGCAGTCCGTTGAGCGCGATGCTGGCGTCGGCGCGCTTACTGCAGCGCCGTACCCAGGATCAGGCCGCGCTCGAGGCGGCGGGGCGCATTGTCGCGAGCGGCAATCGCATGGCGCGAATGATCGAAGACATGCTCGACTTGGCGCGGGCGAGGTTGGGCGGCGGCATTCTCGTCAAGCGCGAAGCGGCGGATTTCAAGGCCCTGGTGGAACGATCATTGCGCGAGCATCAGGCGGCCGCACCCGAGAGGCCAATCGAGGCCAGCTACGCGGGGGATTTCGCCGGCTTCTGGGATCCAGAACGCATCGCGCAGGTGGCTTCGAACCTAATCGGCAATGCGCTCAAACACGGCACCCCGGACGGCGCAATTCAAGTGCGCCTGGACGGCAGCGACTGCGATCACGTGACTTTGGTCGTGAAAAACGGCGGCACCATACCGCCTGACATCGTGCCGTACCTATTCGATCCGTTTCGTGGTGGCCAACGTCAATCCGGCCGCGGCGATGGACTGGGCCTTGGCCTATACATTGTTTCGCAGATCGTCCAGGCGCATGACGGGCGCGTGGATGTGAAAACGGGAGAAGGCGAAGAAACCGCCTTTCACGTCCGATTGCCGAGGGCTAGCTCGCCACAAGATCGCTGATGAGCGCTTCGATTTCCGGGGCCTCGAAGGGTTTGATGATGGCGCGAACATTGGCGCCCCAGTTTTCGAGTCCAAAATCCAGCGCATAGCCCGACGCAATGATGATCGGTAGGCGAGGCTTGAGAGCCAATATATTGCGCGCAAGGTCGATACCCGACATGACGGGTAAACTGACGTCGGTGATGACGACATCGAAGGCGTTTGCGCGAAACTCCTCCAGCGCTGTTTCGGCGTCCGCGCAGGCAACGATCTGCCGTTGCTCCTGCGCCAGCAGTTCGGCGGTCACTTCACGCACCAGCGCATTGTCCTCGACGTAGAGAATCTTCAATGCGTCTTTTGCACCAGCCATAGGCCGGGCTTGCCCTTGGGGTTTAAGCCCAGATGTACCAGCGCGGACTTGTTCTCGAACAGACGCGCCACCGGCAGGCCTTCCCGATGCACTTTCTGTACATAGTCCTGAAGTGTGGGACGCGCATGCATGCCGTCCGCACCGAGGGCCGGAACTTCGACCCGTTCCTGTTGCGCCAGATTTTGCTGGCCAAGACTTTGACGATGCGCCATCGAAGGGAACGCGTTGGGCGATTTTTCAGCAACATTGCCGCCCCCCTCCGCGGCGTGAGAAGGCAAGCGCAGGTCCAGATGTTGAGTGGGTGCCTGGAGCGGGTGTCCCGGAGGCGGCCCCGCAAAGGCGGCGGATGCCAGCAGCAACAGCGCGCCGACTTCAAGCGCTGCAATCGCCCTTGTCAGCGTTTTTACCCTTGCTTGTGTTTTCAAGTCCCCAGCCATGGGGACAGTTGACCACGAAGCGGTGGCCGGTGCACTCGGTCAGGCGACCAACTCGCCGTAGGAAAGGTCTTAGCAAACCGCTATCGGTCAATTCCTACAGAGCTTCAGGACTGCATGCCATATTCCGGTGCACCGCTCAAAGCCCAGCATGTTTGCAACACGGATTGGGGCGGAGTCTCTTATGAAACAGCGTTTCGATGCATGGGCAGTGGTGCTGGCCGCCGGCGAGGGAAGCCGGCTGCATAGCCTGACGAGGGACGAGCAGGGCATCGCTGTGCCAAAGCAATTCTGTTCATTACAGGGGGGGCCTTGTCTATTGCAGGAGGCGCTGCAGCGCGCTGCCTCGGTCGCACCCTTGGAGCGGATTTGCAGCGTCGTCGCGGAGCAGCACCGCCGCTGGTGGGCGCCGCTATTGAGTTATCTGCCGGAACAGAATGTCATCTCGCAGCCCCAAAACAGAGGCACTGCATTCGGCATTTTGCTGCCGCTGCTGCGCATCGTTGAGCGCGATCCGGACGCAACGGTGGTGCTGCTGCCAGCCGATCACTACCTCAGCGATGAGAAAGTCATGGCCGGCGCGCTGCGCCGCGCAGCGGCCATGGCCCGTGCCGACCGCGAGTCGATATATCTGTTAGGGGTCGAGCCGGATGAACCCGATACCGAGCTGGGCTATATCCTGCCCACATCCCATGGCCGAGACGGTGCGGCGGGCGTGCAGCGCTTCATCGAGAAGCCGAACGCCACTCGAGCCCGCGTACTGCTCGATGAAGGGGCGCTGTGGAATGTTTTCATCATGGCAGCTTCGGTGCGGACCTTGCTCAGTTTGTTCGACCGCCGATTCGCAACGACCATAGCCGCGATGCGGGGCTTCGAGGGCGTCGCTCTCGAATCCATTTATCAGAATTTGGGCACCGTGGATTTCTCCCGGGATGTGCTGCAAGGCCGTGAATCCTTGCTCAAGGTCATCACCGTGCCGCATTGCGGCTGGACCGACTTGGGCACGCCGGAAAGAGTGGGACGGATCTTGGAGAATCTGCAGGATTCAGCTACGCCGCCTTACTTTCCGGCGCATGTGAGTCTCGCGGACCAATTCATGCGCAATGTGTCTAATTTTTAGGGGCTAATTTTTAGGCGTTGAGAATTTAACAGCCGCAAGCTCCTCGAATAGGCTGCGGCCGGGATTTTTCGTGCAGTCAGCCATGAGCGAGGTTTCGAAGCTCTGAAGCAGGCTTGCATCAAACACGTGGCCACCCGCCTTGGCAACCGCGAAACCAAACAACCACATCATGATGGTATCCGCGCTTTCGCGGTCCGACTGCTGGAGTTCCACGTGACGGGCAGTGAACGTTTGGCATTCCAAACCATTTAAGTCCATCGGATTCTTGTTGTCGGGCTTGATCTTCGCGAGCGCGTCCAGCAGGCTCATCGTGGGATTATTTTTGCATTCCGCGTCGAGTGCGAATCCGAAGCCTGCCAGGGCATCGCCGTACATCACATGCGCGCCCGACTTGCCCACGGAATAGCCGAACAACCACATCATGGTGTTGATCGCATCGGCGCCGGGCGTCGGCACGGGCGGCGCAATGACTTCGTTTTGATACTTCACGCAGGTCGTGGTCGCGAGATTGACCTGTGCCGCACGGCTGGCGCCGGCCAAACAGCAAAGACAGAGAAGAAGCGCGCCGCAAAATTTCATCCCATTTCCCCGCGAGAAGGCTCGGACCTTGATGGTAAGACTCGGTGAACTTGCGCCCCGAAGCGCCCAGATTTTACCCAAGAACGCGCGACATCGATATCGGGAGCGAAATATCGATCGGCCGAATAGAAGAGGACGTCGCGGCGAATGCCCGCATGAACCTCTTCGAGGCGCCGCGAGGATTTGGCCGGGCGATGAAAATCGATGCCTTGCGCCGCCGCCAATAACTCGACGCCGACTACAGCAGCGGCGTTGTCGACCATGACGAGTAGACGACGCGCAGCATGGGTCGCCATGCTGACATGATCTTCCTGATTCGCGGAAGTCGGAATCGAATCGACGCTGGCCGGCGCTGCCAGGGTTTTGTTTTCGGAAACCAGCGCCGCCGCGGTGACCTGCGCGATCATGAACCCTGAATTCAAACCGCTGTTATTGACCAAGAAAGGCGGCAGGCCGCTCATTTTCGGATCCACGAGCACGGCAATGCGGCGCTCCGACAGGCTGCCGATTTCCGCGATCGCCAGCGCGAGCGTATCGGCGGCAAACGCCACGGGCTCGGCGTGAAAATTGCCGCCCGACAGCACCTCGCCCGCATCGGCAAACAAGAGCGGGTTGTCCGTCACGGCATTGGCTTCGATCTTGAGGGTCGCGCTGCAGTTGCGAATGAGGTCCAGGCACGCGCCCATCACTTGAGGCTGACAGCGGAAGGAATACGGATCCTGGACCCGGGCGCAATCAAGATGTGAGGCTCGAATGGCGCTGCCCGCGATCAATTCCCGATACTCGCGCGCCACGGCAATTTGGCCGGGCTGTCCGCGAAGCTGTTGAATGCGTGCATCAAAGGGCGAGTCGCTGCCTTTCAACGCATCAACCGACATCGCGCCGGCGACGATCGCGGCGGCGAACAGGTCCTCGGTCCCAAACAAGCCCGCCAGTCCCAACGCCGTGGAAACTTGTGTGCCGTTGATCAAGGCGAGTCCTTCCTTGGCGTGCAACTTGATGGGTTGCAATCCGGCCCTGCGCAAGCCGTCGGCTGCGGGCACCCGGGTGCCGTTGACGCGAACGTGGCCGATCCCGAGCAGCGTTGCGCTCAGGTGTGCCAGGGGCGCCAAGTCTCCCGACGCACCGACCGATCCTTGCGCCGGGATTATCGGATACACCTCGTGCTCGAGCAGCGCCAGCAAGGCATCCACGAGCCCCAGGGTGACGCCGGAATGGCCGCGGGCCAAGGCATTGATCTTCAGCGCGAGAACGAGCCGAACGACGGCGTCGGGGAGTGGATCGCCGACGCCGGCGGCGTGCGAGAGCAGCAGATTCCGCTGCAGCAGTTCGAGCTGCTCGTTGGGTATGCGCGTTTGGGCAAGCAGCCCGAATCCGGTATTGATGCCGTAGGCCACATCGCCGCTCGCGACGATCTTGTCCACCAAGGCGTTGGCCGATGCGATGCGCGCGCGATCCTGCGGCGACAGGTGCAGCACCGTCGGCTGCTCATAGATTCGCCGCAATGCCGAAAGCGAGAGCGCGCCGGCCTGCAAGGTTTGCGTGTTGCTCACTTAAGAGCGCTCGATCATCGGCAGCTTGAGACCCTGTTCTCGGGCGCAGGCAATGGCGCTCTCGTAGCCGGCATCTGCATGACGCATGACCCCGCTGGCCGGGTCGTTCCACAGGACGCGTCGAATGCGCTTGGCCGCCGCGTCGCTGCCGTCGCAGACGATGACCAGGCCGGCGTGTTGCGAGTAGCCCATGCCGACGCCGCCGCCATGATGAATCGATACCCAGGTTGCGCCCGAAGCGGTGTTGAGCATGGCATTGAGCAGCGGCCAGTCCGACACGGCATCCGAGCCGTCCTTCATCGCTTCGGTCTCGCGATTGGGACTGGCGACCGAACCCGAATCGAGGTGATCGCGGCCGATCACGATGGGCGCCGAGATCTCGCCGCTCTTCACCATTTCATTGAACGCCAGTCCCAAACGATGACGCGTTCCCAAGCCCACCCAGCAAATGCGCGCCGGTAATCCCTGAAACTGGATGCGCGAGCGCGCCATGTCGAGCCATTGATGCAGGTGCGGATCGTCCGGAATCAACTCTTTGACTTTGGCGTCGGTCTTGTAGATGTCTTCAGGATCGCCCGAGAGCGCCACCCAGCGAAAGGGGCCGACGCCGCGGCAGAACAGCGGCCGAATGTATTCGGGAACGAAGCCCGGAATGTCGAAGGCCTCCGCGACACCGGCATCGAAAGCCACTTGCCGGATGTTGTTGCCGTAGTCGAACACCGGCAGTCCCATGCGCTTGAAGCGCAACAAATATTCGACGTGCTTGGCCATCGAGCGCGACGCCGCGGCGGCGGTGCCCGCCGGGTCGCTCACCCGCCGTTCGTCCCATTGTTCGATGGACCAGCCTTGGGGCAGATAGCCATTGACCGGATCATGCGCCGAGGTTTGATCGGTCAGCGCATCCGGCTTGATTCCCCGCTCGAGCAGCGTACCGAGTACATCGGCAATGTTGCCGAGCAACGCCACCGACAGCGGTTTGCCGCGCCGCTTCGCTGCCTCGAGCATGCTCAGCGCCTCGTCCAAGGTGCGCGCCTGCGCATCGATGTAGCCGGTCTCGAGGCGTTTGGCGATGCGGCTTGGACGGCACTCGACGGCCAGCAAATTGGCGCCGGCCATGGTCGCGGCCAGCGGCTGCGCACCGCCCATGCCGCCCAAGCCCGCGGTGAGAATCCATTTGCCGGTAAGGTTTGCGCCAAAATGACGCCGGCCCATTTCAGCAAACGTTTCATACGTGCCCTGAACGATTCCCTGGCTGCCGATGTAGATCCAGGAGCCAGCCGTCATCTGCCCGAACATCGCCAGCCCCTTGCGATCGAGCTCGTGGAAATGTTCCCAGGTTGCCCAATGCGGCACGAGATTGGAGTTGGCAATGAGCACGCGCGGCGCGTCGGCATGGGTGGGGAACACGCCGACCGGTTTGCCGGACTGCACCAGCAGGGTTTCCTCTTCGGTGAGGGTTTTCAAGGTCTCGACGATGCGGTCGTAGCAGTCCCAATTGCGTGCGGCGCGCCCGATGCCGCCGTACACCACCAGCTCGGCGGGATTCTCCGCGACTTCGGCGTCCAAGTTATTCATCAACATGCGCAGCGGCGCCTCGGTCATCCAGCTACGCGCGCTCAAGGTATTGCCGCGCGCCGCGCGGATGATTCTGGGCTTGGGTGGAGCGAGCATGCGAGTTCCTCTAGGGGCGAAAGCGCCCCGACAATTCGTATCGGGTTCCGGGATAGTACAGGCGTGCCACGGAGGCGATCTGGCCGGCAGCCCAAGTCCTTCTGATCACCACCAGGCAAGGCTCGTCGCGCTTCATCGCCAAGAGCTTGCGCGTCCGCTCGTCGGGCATTTCCGCGCGCAATAAATGTTCCGCCTCCTGCAGGGGCGCAACCTTGACCAGATAGTCGTGCGGTGTGGTGCGGCTGAAATCCATGTTCAGGTAATCGGGCGCGAGCTTCGGCAAAACGTAGCGATCCTCGAGTTGGATGGGGCGGTCATTCTCGAAGTGCACGATCAGAGAGCAATACAGTTCACCGCGGGGCGCAATACCAAAATCCTTCGCGAGGTCTGCCACGGCGCGTATTCGTTCCAAAGAAACGATCTTGGCGCGGTGCACGTGGCCGCGCTCGCGGATCTCATCGGCGATGCCGCGTATTTCCAGCGGATGCGCGCGTGCGTGGCGGTCGGCGACGAAGCTGCCGACCCCCGCAATACGCACCAACACGCCTTCGTCGCGCAGCTCGCGCAACGCGCGGTTGGCCGTCATCCGCGATACGCCAAAGGATCTGACCAGGTCGTTTTCGGAGGGCACCCGCGTGGCCGCGCCCCACTTGCCGGAACCGATGTTGTCGAGAATATGACGCTTGACCTGCAAGTAAAGGGGTTGCAATGACAGGGCGGCCTTGCTCATGCAGTCAGGGTAAGCTGTATAGACAGGTACGGTCAACCCGTGCGCAAGTGGTTCATTACCCGGCCAAAATCAGCGCGCAGCGGCCCGTCCAGGGAATGGCTGCCGCCCTTGACCACCCATTGGCCGCCGACCATCACGTCGCGGATCGCCTTGTCCGCGCCGGCGAACAGCAAGCGATCCAATGCCGTGTCCGCGGAAGCCCCGGCCATTGAAGGATGCTCAGCGTCCAGCACCAGCCAATCCGCGCGGCAGCCGACAGCGATGCGGCCCACCGCTTGACCGAGCGCGCGCGCGCCGCTCAGCGCAGCGTCGCGCCACAGGCGCGTGCCGACGTGGGATTCGGACTTCGCGGCCAGGACACCGCGGCGCCTTTTGCGCAAGCGCTCTTGATATTCGAGCCAACGCAGCTCCTCGGCAGGGCTTACCGTCGATTGACTGTCGGAGCCCACGCACAGCCGCCCGTCCATGTTTAAAAAGCGCGCGGCATCGAAGAAGCCGTCGCCTAAATTCGCCTCGGTGCTGACGGATACGCAGATAGCGGCGCCGGCCGCAACCAGGCCCTCAAGTTCTCCCGGCGTGGCATGAGTTGCATGCACGACGCACCAGTGTGGTGTCAGTAAATCTTGATCCAACAACAGTTCGATGGGCCGGCGCCCGGTCGCGGTCTCGCAGGCGCGCACTTCAAGCATTTGCTCAGCGACATGAATGTGCACCGGCATACTCGCGTCGATGCCGCGCAACGCGAGCGCGGCGCGGCGCAAGTGATCCAGCGGAACCGCGCGCAGACTGTGGAATGCCGCGCCGGTGCGCAGCATGGGGTTGCTCGCGTGGTTATTCGCGCGACGCTCATCGGCGATGCGCCGTTCGATGGCGCTCAGGAACTCGTCGGTGTCCAGAAAAAAGCGCGCCTGCTCCGGTTTCAACGGCTGTCCGCCGAAGTCGCTGCTTTGATAAAGGGTCGGCAAAAACGTCAGCCCGATGCCGGCTGCGCGCGCGGCATGGCTAACCGCCTCCCACAACGGGTTGACGTCCAAAGATCGCGCATCGGGGGCGGCCCGATGCAAATAGTGGAATTCCGCCACCGAGGTGTAGCCCGACTTGAGCATTTCGACGAACAATTGAGTTGCGACGATCCGCAAGTCTTCCGGCCCGATTCGATTCGCAAGCGCATACATCGCTTGGCGCCAGGTCCAGAAACTATCGCGCGCACCGATTCTATATTCCGCGTTTCCGGCCATGGCGCGTTGGAAGGCATGACTGTGAGCATTGGGCATGCCGGGCACGACGATGCCATCGACGCGCTCGATTTCCTGGCCGGCAGCAGGTTGCGGCTCGCGCGCAGGCTGCGGCTCTGAGGTTGAGTTCGTCTCGATCGCAGTGATGATCCCGTCGGATACCATGACCCGCACATCGCGAGCCCATCCTTGCGGCAAATACGCGGACTGCAAACGATACCGGGTCATGGCTGTATCATACAGACGTGCCTAAAACTTCGGACAATTGGGATCAGGTGTGGATCGGCGCAAACATCGCGACCATGGCCGGTGCCGGCGCCTACGGAAGCATGCAGGACTCTGCGCTTGCGGTAAAAGGCGAGCGCATCGCGTGGCTCGGCTCGGCCGCAGAAGGCCGGCGGATGGCGCAAGCGCAGGGCGCACCGATGCACGAGGTGCCAGGCCAGTGGATTACGCCGGGCTTGATCGATTGCCACACTCACTTGGTCTATGGCGGCAATCGAGTCGCGGAGTTCGAGCAACGTCTATGCGGCGCATCCTATGAGGAGATCGCGCGAGCCGGCGGCGGCATCCAATCGACCATGCGCGACACGCGCGCGGCAACGGAACAAACTTTGTACGAGTCGGCGTTGGCGCGGCTCAAGTGCTTGCTGGCGGAAGGCATCACCACCATCGAGATCAAATCAGGTTATGGGCTGGAACTGGCCGCCGAGCGCCGCATCCTCGAGGTGGCGCGGCGGCTCGGCGAGAATTTGCCGGTCTCGGTCAAGAAAACATTTCTCGGCTTGCACTCCCTGCCGCCCGAATTCGCCGCGCAGCCGCGCGCGCCTCGCCGCCGAGCGGGAATGGCTGACGCTCGGGCGCA
>Ga0209007_1000251_pt1 | contig 27277 bp, 21 predicted proteins | sample JacPinW_OM1H0_O2_FD_187961 | JGI IMG/M metagenome (GOLD analysis project Ga0209007, IMG submission 187961) | Forest soil microbial communities from Algoma, Ontario, Canada - Jack Pine, Ontario site 1_JW_OM1H0_O2 (SPAdes) (version 2) | ecosystem: Environmental > Terrestrial > Soil > Boreal... | reverse complement strand
AAAGCAGGCCGCGGCGGTTTCCAATACGAACCCGGTAGAAATTCTGTATCGGCCCAAGCCGGTGTACACGGATGAAGGCCGCGCGAAGAGAGTGGAAGGTGATGTGCTTGTACAGGTTGTGTTCAAGGCGTCGGGTGACGTACAAGTGGAGCGCATTGTGCGCGGTCTTGGATACGGACTGGACGAGGCGGCCGAAGCGGCGGCGCGCCAGATCAAGTTCAAGCCGGCCACCCAGAACGGACAGCCGGTCGACTTTCCGGCCGTGGCGCACATCACGTTTGAACTGGCGTACTGATCGGGTATTGAAAGGGGAACGGAGAAATGCGCACCTGGAAGAATCTCTCAGTGTCGATGATCCTTTTGGGCGCCTATGCGGGGGTCGCAGGGGCGCAGACGAAACCGGCAGCGGACACGACGCAGCCGCAGACTCAAACACAGACGGAAAACGGAGATGCGATTGCGGCAGTGACCACAGTCAATCAGGCCGTCGACCGGATGATTGCGCGCGAGCACGACGAGAACGCGACGATCCGGCGCTACAACCCGATCATCGAGACCTACATTCAGGACATGAGGCCGGATCCGGAATTGGGCGCGGTTCCGGTGAAGGATCACTATTTCCTGGGCCAGGCGCTGCTTTCGAAGGGCGTGGTCGATGAATCCATGCTCGACAAGAAGAAGGGCGTGATGGGGCAGCTGAATCCGCTCGCGCACGTCGCCGACTACTTCACGTCGCAATACATCCCGGAAGGTTTCCTCCAGATGATCTATCTGGACAACTTGTACTTCGACCGCCAGCACTACCAATTCGACTACGTGGGACGCGAGTTCTTGGGCGAAGTGCGCTGCCTGGTGTTCGACGTGACGCCGCTGCCGAAGGCGGGCAAAGGGCGGTTCAAAGGCCGCGTGTGGGCCGAGGATCAGGGCTTCACGATCGTGCGCTTCAACGGCGTGTACACGCCGCTGGCGGGCATCAACAGCTTCAATTTGCACTTCGACAGCTGGCGGATGAACGTGCAGCCGGGATTGTGGCTGCCGTCGTTCGTGTTCAGCCAGGAATCGGACCTGAAGGAATTCTTGGGCAATCACGTGCGTTTCAAGGCGCAGACGCGGTTGTGGGGCTACGACCTCAAGAATACGACGCGTGAGGAAGAGTTCAGCCAGATGACGATCGAGGCGGCGTCGGCGATCAAGGACCAGACGACGACGCAGCAAGATCGTTCGCCGATCGAGTCAGAGCGGGAGTGGCAGCATGCGGCTGAGGTGAACGTGCTGGAGCGGCTGCAGCGCACGGGTTTGCTGGCACCGCCGAACGAAGTGGATCACGTACTGGAGACCGTGGTGAACAATATCGAGGTGACGAACAATCTGGACATCCAGCCGGAAATTCACTGCCGCGTGATGCTGACCGGGACGCTCGAATCTTTTTCGATCGGCCACACGATCGTGCTGAGCCGCGGGTTGATCGACGTGCTGCCGGACGAAGCGAGCTTGGCGACGATGCTGGCGCAGGAGCTGGCGCAAATCATCGTGACCAAGCCTGCGACCGACCAGTGGGGATTCAACGACACGACGAACGTTTCAACCGTCGAGGCGCTGAATCATTTTTCGTTCCGCGATACTCCGGCCGACATTGCGGCTGCGAACGCGAAGGCGGTGGAGCTGTTGAAGAATTCGCCGTACAAGGACAAGCTGGGTCCCGCGAGCCTGTTCCTGAAGCAGCTGGATTCGGAGCAGAAGCAGCTGCCGGCTCTGATCAACGCGCACTTGGGCAACGGCGTCACGTTTGCGTCGACGCTGGAGTCTTCCGGGCCGGCGCTGTCGCCGGACAAGGTCGACCAGATTGCGGCGCTGCCGATCGGAGCGCGCTTGAAGCTCGATCCGTGGACCGACAGGGTGGAAATGCTCAAGTCGAAACCTGTGGCTTTGCTGTCGCCGCGGGAGAAGATGCCGTTTGAGGTGACGCCGTTCATGCCGTTCCTGACGCGGTATCAGAAGCCTGGTTCGGGTATTACGGCTGATCCGGCGAAGGCGGATTTGGCCAAGAAGGATCAACAAGCACCGACGCAGCAGACCCAGCAGTAAGATTTCGGCGATCGTTCGTTTTTTGAGAGGCCCGGCGGGATTGAGTTCCCGCTGGGCTTTTTTTGTGCGCGCGGATGAGGGACACTCGGGTGGCCATGGCGCGAGAGTCGCTGCTGGAATACTTCGGAGAGAAATCCCGCCCTCTTGATGAGGTTGCTGTCGTTTGGCGGCGCGCGTATCGGACCCTGCGGTGGTCTTGGGGCGATTTGCGGCGGGCTGCGATGTGGTTTGCAGACGAGCTGAGCGTGCGAGGGATTGCGAAAGGCGATCGGGTTCTGCTGTGGGGCGACAATTCGGGCGAATGGATCGCGGCGTTTCTGGGGTGCATGTTTGCCGGGGCGGTTGCGGTGCCGATGGATGTGACGGCGGACGCTGGGTTTGCGGGGCGCGTGGCGAGGCATGCGGATGTACGGCTGGCGGTGGTGCGAAAGGGGCTGGAGCTGCCGGGCGGCCGCGTTGCGTCGATCGGGCTCCAGGAATTCTTCGACGATGCGGGCGGCGGCGATCGCGGGGCGCGCCCGCGGAGTTTTTCGCCCGTGACGGCGCGGCGCGGTGATGCGGTTGAGATCGTGTTTACGTCGGGGACTACCGCGGAGCCGCGTGGAGTGGTGCTGACGCACGGAAATCTGCTGGCGAATTTGCAGCCGATCGAAACAGAGATCGGAAAATACCGCCGCTACGAGCGATTTGTTCATCCACTGAAATTTCTCGATTTGCTTCCGCTGAGCCACGTGTTCGGGCAGTTGCTGGGGATTTTCATTCCGCAGGTTCTGGGCGCGACGACGGTGTTTCTGGACACGCTGAATCCGGCCGAGGTGACGCGGGCGATCCGGGCCGAGCGCGTATCGCTGCTGGTGACCGTGCCGAGGCTGATCGAATCGCTGCGGGATCATGTGAAGCGCGAACTGGAAGCGGCCGGCAAGCGCGAAAAATACGACGGCGATGTGCGGGCGAGCGCGGGCGAGCATTTTTTGCGGCGCTGGTGGCGATTTCGCGCGATCCGGCGGAGATTCGGCTGGCGATTCTGGGCGATCGTGTCGGGCGGGGCGGCGCTGCCGGCTTCGGCGGAACAATTCTGGGACCGGCTGGGGTACGCCGTGATTCAGGGATACGGGCTGACGGAGACGACGTCGCTGGTGAGCTTGAATCACCCGTTTCGATTGGGCAAAGGCTCGATCGGGAAGACGCTGCCGGGCCTCGAGCTGAAGCTGGCCGAAGACGGCGAAATTCTGGTCCGCGGGGAAAACGTGGCGTCGGGATATTGGAAGGATGCCGGCGTCGCGTCCGTGCTGGATCCGGATGGATGGTTTCATACCGGCGATCTGGGCGAGCGCGACGCGAGCGGGAATCTCTATTTCAAGGGGCGGCAGAAGAATGTGATCGTGACGCCCGAGGGATTGAACGTGTTTCCGCAGGATTTGGAGGCAGAGCTGCGGAAGGAAGCGGGCGTGCGGGATTGCGTGGTGGTCGGCCTGGCGCGGGATGGAAATGCGGAACCTTGCGCCGTGCTGCTGCTGCGGGAAGGCGCGACGGGCGACGGCGCGGCGGGAGAGATCGTACGGGCCGCGAATGGGCGGCTGGCGCCGTTTCAGCAGATGCGGCGCTGGATGGTCTGGCCGGAGCAGGATTTTCCGCGCACGCCTACGCAGAAGCCGATGCTGGGGAAAATTCGAGACCTAGCGGAGGCGCGATTGGGAAGCGAGGCGGCGCGAACCGCTTCCGGCGGTCGGACTGCGGGGGCCGCTCTGGGCGGGGCGCTGGCTGAGATTTTCGCGCGCGTGTCGCACGGGCGCGAGCTGCCGGACGATGCGAACGGATTGCAGTTGAGTTCGGTCGAGCGCGTGGAGCTGCTGAGCGCGCTGGAGGATCGCTATCAGGTGGATTTAAGCGAGACGGAATTTGCGTCTGCCGACAGTGTGCGGGAGCTGGCGCGGCTGATGGAGCAGCCGTCTTCGCAGGCGGGTGCTCATCCATATGCGCGGTGGGCGCAGCGTTGGCCGGCGAGGGTGTTTCGATTCGTGGTGCAGAATTGCGTGGCGCGGCCGGCGATGCTGATCTTGGCTTGGCCGAGAATCCGCGGGCGCGAAAATTTGCGGCGAGTGACCGGCCCGGTGCTGGTTGTCTCGAGCCATCAGACGTATCTCGATCCTTCCTATGTGCTCGAAGCGCTGCCGGGGCGATTGCGGCGGCGGTTGGCGGTGGCGATGGATGGCGAGCGGCTGGCGCTGATGCGGCATCCGGCGCCGACCACCGCGTTTTTCGCCGGCCTGATCGATCGCATGAAATATTTTCTGATCGTTTCGATCTACAACGTGTTTCCGCTGCCGCGCGCAGCGGGATTTCGGAAGAGTTTTGCGTTCGCGGGGGATTTGATCGATCGCGGGTGGAGCGTGCTGGTGTTTCCCGAGGGCGAGCTGACGCGCGACGGCAAGATCGCTCCGTTTCGCGCGGGGATCGGGCTGCTGGCGGCACGGCTGAAAGTGCCGGTCGTGCCGATGCGGCTGGAAGGGCTGTACGAGCGGCGCATCGCGAACAAAAGCTGGGCGCCGCCGGGTACGGTTCACGTGACGATCGGCGCGCCCGTGCGATTCGACGAAAACAAAGCTGCGGAAGAGATCGCGCGGGAACTGGAGCTTCAAGTGGCGGCGCTGAGTCATGTACCGCAATAGGACACACGTGCAAAATGCCGCACGCGTTTTCTACGATACAATATGGCAGGGGATTGAATGATCCATCGCGTCGTCTTTCACAATGGCCGCCTGCTGAGTGTCGAAAATGTGCGGCTTTCACCGGGACAATCGGGACTGATGAGCGGCTGGGGACTTTTCACCACGATGCGCGTGGTGGAGGGGATTCCGTTCGCCTACGAGCGGCACTGGAAGCGGCTGACGCGCGACGCGGAAAAGACGCATTGCCCGTTTCCGTGGTCGGAGGAGACCCTGCTCGCGCAGATGCACGGGGTGTTGCGCGCCAACAACGTGCGCGAAGGCTGCGCGCGGATTTACACGATTGCGAATCAGATCGGCTACTGGCGCAGCGACGAAAAAATGCCGGCGTCCGATTTACTGATCTGTTCGGCGGATTTGCCGGCGCATCACGAACCGGTGCGGCTGTCGCTGCGCGAGCAGGGGCGCCATGCGGCGTCGCCTCTGGCGGGCGTGAAGGTCACTTCCTGGCTCAACAATGTGTGGAATTTGTATGAAGCGCAGCAGGGCGGTTACGACGAAGTGGTGCTGCTCAACGAGCGCGGCGAAGTGGCCGAGTGCACAGCCGCGAACATTTTCTGCGTGCGCGAAGGGCGCGTGCTGACGCCGCCGGTTTCGTCCGGCTGCCTGGAGGGCGTGACGCGGGCGGTGGTGCTCGAGATTGGCGCAAGCGTTGGCGTGGATGTGGAGGAGCAGACCTTGCACCCGCTGGACCTTTACTCGGCGGACGGAGTCTTCATTTCCTCGACGAACCGGAATTTGATCGCGGTTGCCGAGATCAACGGGCACGCGATTCCGATCGTGCCGCTCGTCCCGATGCAGAAGCTTCAGGCCGCGTTTGTGGCCTATGTGCGGGAATATGTGGATGCGCGGGCGGCGGCGATCAAGCGCTGACTCGACTTGGTGGTCTGCGATTCCCCCTAGTGGATGAAGAAGAAGCCGTATGATGCTGTCGCGATGCCGGCCAGCGCGAGAATCACTCCCATTGCCCAGTACAGCTTTTTGCGTGTGAGCAGTGTGATCGAGCAGATCACGAGTGCGGCTTCGAGCATCACTTCGCCGAGATCGTAGCGGTCGGCGCGCCTGGATTCGAGTTTCACTTCGTCTTCGGCTTTGGTCGCTTCGGCTTCAATATCTTTCTGCTCGTCGCGGTACTTCTCGGCTTCCTTTTCGTATTTGTCCTTCACGCTCGCGACCTGGGCGGAATTCTGCACGGTTGTGACGACGGAAAGTTCGTCGAGGAACAACTCGTAAGCGTGCCGCCGTATGTCCTTGGCCTGATAGAACGCCCACTGATCGGTGGCTTTGGTCTGGTGGAGCAATTCCTCGGTGTGAGCACGATGGCCGAGCAGAGAAACGGCGGCTACGAGCACGGCAAGAATCGCCATGGTGATCGTGACGGGCGCCATGCCGCCCTTTTCCGCGGCTTCCTCGGCGTGCTCCTTCAGCTCCTCGAATTCGTCGGGCATGTTTTTCCCTTTGATTTGGTTTGGATTGCGTTCGGGCAAGGATACCAGAACTCCAAAAGATTTCATCGGCGCCGATGGGTGCGCGGCTATGCCCGTGGCGCAGCTTCCGGTACAATCCCCGTGGGGAATGAGGTCAGGAGGACGTATTCCATGAGCGAACTTGCAAACAGGACGTGCGCGCCGTGCAAAGGAGGGACACCGCCGTTGGCTGGGAAGGAACTGGAGGCGCTGGCAAAGCAGGTGCCGCAATGGAAGGTTGTGGACGGGCACCACATCACCCGCGCGTTCAAATTTCCGGATTTTGTGCAGGCGCTGGCGTTTGTAAATAAGGTTGGGGCGCTGGCCGAACACCAGGGGCATCATCCGGATGTTCTGCTTTCATGGGGCAAGGCGGAAGTAACCACCTGGACGCACAGCATCAATGGCTTAAGCGAAGGCGATTTTATTCTGGCCGCCAAGATCGATCAGTTTTAGCCGCGCACCCACGGGGCAGATCGAGGGCGATAGGCGGAAATCGAGGCAAGGAACATGGCTAAGGTTACGGGCGGGGAGCTTGTGGTACGCACGCTGATAAAAGCGGGCGTCAGGAATATTTTCGGGCTGCACGGCGCGCATTTGGAGACGATTTTTCAGTCCTGCCTGGACCACAAAATTCCCATCACGGACACGCGGCACGAAGTGGCGGCCGGGCATGCGGCCGAAGCCTACGCGCGGTCGACGCGCGGGCTGGGCGTGGCGATGGTGACGGCCGGGCCGGGATTTACGAACGTGATCACGTCGCTGGCAAACGCGTACCTGGATCGCACGCCGGTGCTTTATATCACCGGATCGAGTGGGTTGAGCGAGGCGGAGACGAACACGCTGCAGTCGGGGCTCGATCAGGTGGCAATCGCGACGCCGATTACGAAGTGGGCGCACCGCGTGACGGTAACACAGACTCTTCCGCGGCTGGTGGCGCAGGCGGTGCGCCTGGCAACCTCCGCGCCGAGCGGGCCGGTGCTGCTCGATTTGCCGATCGACGTGCTGATGACGCAGGTGGACGAAGAGTCGGCGCCGATTCCGGAGAATTTGCAGCTCGACTCGCCGGCGGCGCCAAAGGCTCGCGCGGTCGATGACGCGATTGCGTTGCTGAAGGGCGCGCAACGGCCGGTGATCATGGCCGGCGTGGGCGCGTATTTCGCCGATGCGGGCGAAGAGTTGCGCGCGTTCGCGGAGGCGTCAGGAATTCCGGTGTTTTCGGATTTTCAGGCACACGGTTTGCTGCCCAGCAATCATCCGCTTTATGGCGGCACGTATCATAAAATGGCGGATTTGTCGGCGCCGAAGCAGCGGCCCGATGTGGTGCTGGCGCTGGGCGTGCGGTTCGGGCTTTTCACGCTGGGTATGAACGACCTGGTGGTGCCGCTGGCGGCGAAGATCATTCACGTGGAGGTGGATGCCAAAGAAATCGGACGGCTGCGACCGGCGGCGGTGGCCATCGTGGCCGATCCGCGCGAGACGCTGCACGCGTTGAACGCCCGCGTGAAGTCGGAAAAATGGCCGGACCGCGGCAAATGGCAGCAGTCTGTCCGGAACGCGAAAGTGGATCGTTGCAAGCGCATGCAGGAAGATCTGAACCGTCCGGCTCCGCCGATTCATCCGCTGCAGGCCGTATCGGCGATTGTCGACAACATGCCCGAGGACACGATCGTGATCGGCGACGGCGCCGAGGCGTATCACTGGATGAATGAAGTAATCCGCCAGAACAAGCCCGGCGGCTACATCACGCATGGATTTCTGGGCGCGGTGGGCATGGGGCTCGGTCTTTCGCTGGGCGCGCAGGTGGCAAATCCGAAGCGGCGCGTCCTTTGCCTGGTGGGCGATGGCGCGATTGGATTCACGATCGCGGAATTCGACACTATGGCGCGGCACAAGCTGCCGATTGTCGCCGTGGTGATGAACAATCACAGCTGGGCGGCGTCGCAGCATTTTCAGGAAATCGTTTCGGGCAAGAACCGCTTGCTCGGCACCGAGCTGCGGGATGCGAATTATCACGAAGTCGCGGCGGCGTTCGGATGTTTCGGCCGGCGCGTGTCGAACATCGAGGAGCTGGGCCCGGCGATCCAGGAAGCGTTCGCGAGCGGTAAACCCGCCTGCGTGAATGTGTCGATTGACGTGGCGCCGATCCCGCCCGAGGTGCATTTGCTGATGTCGCGGCACTAGGGTCCCGCCGCTGGAGGTACAAAATGGACTTGAACATCGCCATGCGCAAAACGCGGCTCGGGAAAAACGGACCGGAGGTTTCGGCGCTCGGGCTGGGCTGCATGGGCATGTCCGGGATGTATGGCCCGGCGGACGAACAGCAAAGCATCGCCACGATCCATGCGGCGCTGGACGCGGGAATCAACATGCTCGACACCGGCGATTTTTACGGCATGGGGCACAACGAGCTGCTGCTCCATAAAGCCCTGACCGGGATGCCACGCGACCGCTATTTCATCGGCGTGAAATTCGGCGGGATGCGCGCGCCGAGCGGGGCGTTCATCGGCATCGACACGCGCCCGGCCGCGGTGAAAAATTTTCTGGCATACACGCTGAAGCGACTCGGTACGGATTACGTGGATTTGTACCAGCCGGCGCGCGTCGATCCGGCGGTGCCGATCGAGGATACGATTGGCGCTATCGCAGAGATGGTAAAGTCCGGTTACGTGCGCTACATCGGCCTGTCGGAGGCATCTGCCGCGACGATTCGACGAGCAAACGCCGTGCATCCGATTGCGGCGCTGCAGATTGAGTACTCACTGGTTTCGCGCGGCATCGAGGCCGAGATTTTGCCCACGGTGCGCGAGCTGGGCATCAGCGTCACGGCCTATGGCGTCTATTCGCGCGGGCTGCTCACGGGAAGTGTGCCTTCGACCGACAGCATCGCGCGCGGCGACATTCGCGGGCATTTCCCGCGCTTTCAGGGCGAGAATCTAGCTGCGAATCAGCGGATGATCGCGAAGCTGCAGGCGATTGCGCGGGACAAGGGCGTGAGGGTGGCGCAATTGGCGCTCGGGTGGATTTTGACGAAGGGCGGCGACATGATTCCGCTGGTTGGAGCGCGGACGGAATCGCAATTGAACGACGCGCTGGAGACGATGAAGCTTTCGTTCTCAGCCGGCGAGATCGCAGCCTTGGAATCCGCTGTACCGGCTGAGGGCGCGGCAGGCGACCGCTACGCAGTCGAGCAGATGCGAACGCTCGATAGCGAGCGTACAGCGGGCGCGTCGGCTGCCGCGCGGTAGGAACTTCAGGGCTGAAGCTCCTGCATACCGTCCGGGTATTCGTGAGGCTCAAGCCCCAAGCTTCCACTCTTAGTGCATCGCAGCTGGCGAGGCGGAATCGACGCTGGCGTCGTTCAGAAGCTTCACCGCGTCGGAGCTGAGCTTCAGGGTCGTTGCCGGCAGCAGCTCCTTGAATTGGTCGAGCGTGGTGGCGCTGGCGATGGGCGCAGTTACGCCGCGCGCAATCAGCCAAGCGAGTGAAATCTGCGCTGGCGTCGCGCCGATGTCGGCCGAAACCGTATCGAGCGCTTTCAGGATTCGGAAACCGCGATCGTTCATCATGTCTTTCACGCGATAGCCACGCGGTTTGCCTTCAAGATCCTTCGCCGAGCGATATTTCCCGGTCAAGAACCCACTGGCGAGTCCGAAATACGGAATCACGGCGATATTTTCGCGCTGGCAGAGACTGGCGAGATCGCCTTCGAAATTGAACCGATCGTAGAGGTTGTACCAGGGCTGGAGGGTCTCGTAGCGCGGCAGTCCGTGCGCAGCACTCACGCGCAGAGACTCTGCCAGGCGATCGGCCTTAAAATTCGAGGCACCGATGGCGCGGACCTTTCCTTCGCGAATCAGCGCGGCGAAGCTTTCGGCGGTCTCTTCAAGCGCCGTTTCCGTGTCGTCGCGATGCGCCTGATAGAGATCGATGTAGTCGGTCTGGAGGCGCTTGAGCGAGCGCTCGACGGCGCGCTGCATGTAGGCTTTCGAGAGGCCGCCTTCGCCCGGACCCATTTCGACGCCGAGTTTCGTGGCGATCAGGATTTTGTCGCGATTACCGCGCTTCGCGAGCCAGTTGCCAATGATCGTCTCGGATTCACCACCCACGTGCCCCGGAATCCATTTCGAGTAGACATCGGCCGTGTCGATCATGTTCAGGCCCGATGCCACGAAGGCGTCGAGTAGTTGGAAGGATGTGGGCTCGTCCGCGGTCCAGCCGAAAATATTGCAGCCGAAGACCAGCGGCGCGATCTCGAGGCTCGAATTTCCCAGTCTGCGCTTGTTCACGGGGTGGCTCCTATGTGTTCGACCGCCCATGGTAGTCGAGAGGCTGGCCGGGCCGCAACTGGCGCGCCCGTGCCTCCCAAAACGTGGCTTTTGACTCCGCCGGGTACAGGCCTTAGACTCAAGCCGTGGGCACCTACTCGCGCGGCTTCGGCTACCAGTTCCACATCGGCGACTATTTCCCGCGCGCGATCAAGACGATTTGCATCGCCTGCGTGAGCGTTTTCGCGGTTCAAGAGATTTCGCGGCTGATCTATCCCGAGTCGGGCTGGGGTTTTTGGCTGGCATGGTTCGGGTTGAGGCCGGTAAGCCTGACGCATGGGTTTATCTGGCAGCCGTTTACCTATCTCTTCCTCCACGGCAGCATCAGCCATATCTTTTTCAACCTGCTGTATCTCGCGATGTTCGGCGCTGATCTGGAGCGGACCTGGGGATCGCGCAAATTCTACCGGTATTATTTCCTGTGCGGCGTTGGAGCGGGGCTGATCGACGTGGCCGTGAGAGAAGCGCTGGTCGCGGTGAAATTCGCCGGCGCACACAACCTGTACGATCCCACGATTGGCGCTTCCGGAGCGATCTACGGGGTGCTGCTGGCCGTGGCGATGGTGATGCCGCACCGGCGCGTGTGGTTTTTCCCGATTCCGGTGACGATGCCGATGTGGCTGCTGGTGACGATTCTGGGCGCGCTGGAATTTTTCCTGACGATTGGAGATTCCGGCGACGGAATCAGCCACGTCTGCCATCTGGGAGGGATGCTGGTTGGCTATCTCTACTTGCGCCGCGGATCGTATCTCTATTCCCCGCGAAATTTCTTTTCCGATTGGAAGCGGCGGCGGTTGCGCAAGAAATTCGAAGTGTACGCGCGCGACCATCGCGACAAGCCGCCCTCGCAGCCCGGCGATTGGCTCAATTAGAGCCTCCGCGGCGTACCCCCGGGCGAGGACAAGCTGAAGCGGGTAAACACGAAAATTTGGCGATGAGAACCGCGAAAAACCGCGATCTAGACGGGCTTTTGCCAATTTCTAATTCCCACATTGGTCGGTTAGAACCACCGAATTGGGTTCGTCGCGCCGCCGTCAGGAGGAAAATCCGGGTTACTTCGAAACCGCGAATTCAGTGACGATGGCGTTGAGGAAGTCGATGCCTTTGCGGAAGGCGTCGATGGGGATTCGCTCGTTGTCGCCGTGAACGCGGCTCCAGTCGTCATCGGTCATCGGGAAGGGCACTAGCCCGTAGGCCTGCACGTTGCGCATGCGCAGCTCCCAGGAATCGCTGAATCCTGTGGACATCATGGGCAGGACCGGTGTGCCGGGAAATTCGCGTCCGGCTACGCGCGTGATCGCCGCGTAGAGATCGGTTGTCTGCGAAGACGAAGGCGATGCCTCGCCGCCGCCGGGTTCGATTTCGATGCGCACCGCTGGATCGTTCACAAGCTGCCTGAGTTTCGAGACGAGCGGATCGAGCTGATTGCCCGGGAGCAGCCGGACGTTTACGACGCCGCGCGCTTCGGACGGGACGACATTCTGACGGATGCCGGCTTCGAGCATGGTCGGCGTAGCGGTGTCCCGCAGCATGGCGTTCCATGTGGGATTCGCGTCGGAAATCCAGCGGGCGGCGTGGTCGCCGCGGTCGGGCGTGCCGAGGGCTTGCATCCATTTGCGCGTGTCCTCGTCCTGCGTGGCCGCGAGGCCTTCAAAAAACGCGCGGGTCACGGAATTGAACTGCACGGGAGCCTCGAAGCCGCCGATTTTCGCCATCGCGGCGGCGAGATGCGTAACGGGATTGTCCTTGCGTGGAACGGAGGCGTGGCCCGCGGTTCCCGTCGCGATCACGTCGAGATTCATGGCGACTTTTTCGTCGGTCTGGATGCCGATGTAGACGGGCTTGCCGTTCTTGACGATCACACGGCCGTTTTCATTGATGGCGAAGCCGGACGCGATTTTGTCCCAGTGTTTGTCGACGGCGAACTGAATGCCTTGCTGGCCGCCATTTTCTTCATCGCTTTCGGCGAGGAAAATCACGTCGCGATTCAGGCGTGCGCCGGACCGCTTCAACGCGATGAAAACGGCCAGATTCGCGGCGAGCATGCCTTTGTCGTCGATCGCGCCGCGACCGTAGATGTAGCCGTTCTGCGTGGTGGCCGCGAAGGGGTCGGAGTTCCATTTCGATTTGTCGGCGCCCACGACGTCCAGGTGCGCCAGCAGCAACAGCGCCTTCGAGGGATCAGGCATGGCGTTGGCATTGAGCCGGGCCACGAGGAAACCGCGTCCGGGCGTGCTTTCAAACGTTTCAGAGTGAATGCCTTCCTTGTCGAGCAGGTTTGCGATGTACTTCGCGGCGACGAGTTCATTGCCGGGAGGATTCGTCGTGTTGATGCGAATCAAATCCTGCAGCCAGTTCAATGCGTCGCTTGAAATCTGGGAAATATCGGTGCCTGAAGCGGGCGCGCTTTGAGATGATGCGGTCTGCGTGGGAGCCTGTCCGAACGCGCGCGCGGGCCGCGCATGGTTCTGCGCGTAAACAGGCGCTGCGGACGTAAGCGTGAGAACAAGCCTGATGACAATTCGCCGAAACGTCCGCGCCATCCTTTTCGCCTCCCGGTGAATCTGAAAGTAAATCGTTGAGCGAGTATCATTGATACTATCATTGCGGCCTAAGGGGCCTGCCCGCGGCTACGGAAGCGGTTTTCTGAATTGCAACGGACCATCCACGGTCGGCTGTCACGGCATCCAAGCGGAGTGAGGGAATTATGGGCATGAAATCATGGGCTCGCGTGACTTTGATGGGCGTGCTGATCGCTGTGCTGGGAATTCCGGCCGAATCGTGGAGCGCGCGGGCGCAGCAGCAAGGTCCGCAAGCGCCCGCTCCGACGCAGGAACCCTCCCAGCCGGCGCCACCCGCGCCCGGCCAATCGCAAAACCAGAGGCAGCCAACTGCGCCGCCACCGCCGCAGGTGGCTATTTCGGTGCAATCCAATCTGGTGACGGTCGATTGCGTGGTGACGGATCAGGACGGGAATATCGTTGCCGGGCTGAAGCGCGAGAATTTTCGAATTCTCGACGACGGCAATCGGCAGCAAATCACGAACTTCGCGCCAACCGAAGCGCCGATCACAATCGTGATGCTGATGGAGTTCAGCAAGCGATTCGGCGGCTATTTCGGATACAAGGCAAAGGACTGGTCCTATTCTTTCTTAAACCAGCTGAAACAGCAGGACTGGGTGGCATTAAAGACGTTCGATCTCAAGACGACTCTCGTCGATGACTTTACACAGGATAAGCGACAGGTCCTACAGGACATCGGGTCTCTCTACTTTCCAAGCTTCAGCGAGGCGAATCTGTTCGACGCGGTGCTTGAAACCGTGCAGCAACTTCGCGATGTGAAGGGCAAGAAGGCGATTCTAGTGCTGGCGACGGGGTTCGATACGTTCAGCAAACACACGCTGGACGACACACTGCGCCGGCTGAAGGAAAACGACGTGCCAATTTTCTGTGTCGGCATGGGCGAAGACCTGGACCTGTATTCGCCGGCGGGCGCCGGCGTCGGGTACCTGCAGGCGAAAAACCAGCTGAGCACGTTTGCGCGGATGTCCGGCGGTTACGCGTGGTTCCCGCGGTTCCAGGGAGAGATGCCCGCGATCTTCAACTCGGTGGCGCAAATGCTGCGCAGCCAGTACACGCTGGTGTTCTCGCCGTCCACTCCGCCCGATGGGCGGTACCACAAGCTGACGGTAGAGGCCGTGGACGAACAGGGTAACCCCATGGAGCTGGCGAACAAGAAGGGCAAAATGAAGAAGGTCGTGGTGATTGCCCGCGAAGGTTACACGGCGCCGACCGCTCCGCCGGCAGGAAATTAGGTTGCAGGAGAGTCAGCGAACGGCCGACCCGTTGACGAATTGATCCAAAAGAAGATTCGTCAGGCGCAACTGGTCGTGGCGGATCACTTTTTCCTGTTGCACGATATCGCCCGTCACGTATTTCACGCCCATCGCGTCGAGATCCTGGAAGGAAGGATCGACAGGCTCGGCGCCCTGCGCCGCATAACGCCGCAGTAATCGCGGCGAGATCGGCGTGCGATTGATCACCACACTGTCGAACAGGTTGTGGCCCGTGTGTATGTAAATGGCGCGGACGTGGTCGGCAACGGAATAGTTCTGCGTTTCTCCGGGCTGGGTCATGAGGTTCGCGATGTAGACGCGGGTCGCCCGCGAGTTGGCAATCACCTCGGAAACCTCCTCGACGAGCAAATTGGGAAGGATGCTCGTGTACAGCGAACCCGGACCGACAAGGATAAGGTTCGCTTCGCGCAAGGCTGCGAGAACCTCCGGCAGCGGCCGCACGCGACGAGGCACCAGTCTGACCCGCTCGATGCGTTTGCGCGACCGCGAAATGTTCGTTTCGCCCTTGACGATTTTTCCGTCAGCCAGCTCTGCTTCCAGCGTCACATTCTGGGCCGTCGAGGGATAAATCCTGCCGCGAATCGCCAGCACCTGCGCGGAAACCTGCACGGCTCGAGGGAAATCGCCGGTCACGTTGGTGAGCGCGGTCAGAAACAGATTTCCGAAGCTGTGCCCGGCGAGTCCGCGTCCGGCGGGAAACCGGTACTGGAAAAGATCTCCAAGCAGAAGCTCGTCGCGCGAGAGGGCCACCATGCAATTGCGGATATCACCGGGAGGCAAAATCTGATATTCACGCCGCAGGCGGCCGGAGCTGCCGCCGTCGTCCGTAACGGTGACGACGGCGGTGAGATCTCCGATTGGCAGTTTCGTGCGGTATTTGCCCCGCTCGGCGATGTGTTCTTTCAGGCCGCGCAACACGGCGGAAAGACCGGTGCCGCCTCCCAGCGCGACAACGCGATAGGCCGCCCGGCGTTCGTCCATCCTACTCATGAAGGGAACAGGGAATCAGCCTGCGGAGCCATCCCGTTCGGGGTAGAGCAGTTCGGTGAAGCGCGGATCTTCCTGCAAGAAGGCGAAATCCTCGTCGTTGCGCGCGTGGTAGCGATTTTCGGGGCGCAATTGGATGGCGACCTTCAAATTCTGCATCGCCGAATCGGCCTCGCCGGTCAGGCAATCGAGGGCCGCCATGGCGTACACGATATGGTCGGCTTTCGGCGCGGCTTTGCGGGCGCGGTCCAGATGGTCGCGAGCCTCATCCCAGCGGCCCAGGTTCATCAACGTGACGCCCTGGGTGTAATGGTCCTCGGCGGACTTGGCCGCAGGCACGGGCAGGCGCGAAATGCGCTGTTCGCAGATGCGCAGGTGCATTTTGGCGCGGTCACCGAGCTCCTTGCTGGGGCCTTCCACGACCTTCCCGAGCACCTGCTGAGCGCGACTGAATTTCTGGTCCTGGAATAGTCTCAGGGCCTCTTCGTAGAGCTTCAGTTGGGCTTGTTTGGCCGGAGCGTCCGGATCGGGCGGCATCACGCGCGCCTTATTTGAAGCTAATACCTTCTTTTTCAATTGGTTATGGCTTCCGTTCGAGGATGTCTTACGCCTGACCACGCGACGCGTCAAGGTTTGGCTCCGAGGCCTACCGAAGACGAAACATAGCAGAATCGCAAAAGCACGTCAACGTGGGTCTGCGGGGCCGGATTTCCCGATTTCGTCTTCTTGCTGACGGCCGCAGGGCGCTCGGGCAGCGGATGGCAGCCCACCCCAGCCGGCCTTCGCCCCCGTTTTGGAGCAGGCCAGCGGGGCGGCAAACAGCCGCCTTCACAGCAGCGGCCCGCGGCGCGTCAAATCTGAGAGTAGGGTGCGGGTGTGAGGACCTGGTTATCGACATTCGTTACCAGGTCTTCGAACGTGTATTTCGGTTCAGCGAAAAGCGTTTTCGTCTCCGGGGCGGCGCGGAAAGCGTCCCAGGCCTTGTCCCTCTCCGACAGGTTCGCGAAACCGATCATATAGGTGAGGTTCGGGATACGCGAGCCGATGAGCGTGTCGCCGAAGAAGACGGGCCAGAAACCGGCTTTCAGGAAAATGGGGATTTCGCCTTCGTCTACTTGGGCCACTTTCGCGCGATGGTCCTGGTCCGTCGCGCTTTCGTAGGTGCGCAGCTCGAACATGCGCGGCGATTTCTGCGCGGTTGCGGCCGGCACGGTGAGTTTCGGCGCGCCGGCGAGAGCCGACATCAGCGAGCTTTCCACGCGGATGTAGGCGGGGGATTTCTCGGGAGCGTTCAGGAAATCGGACGCGGCTTTGACGTACCCGGCATCCTGGGCGAGGCGCGCGCCTGTGTTGACGAGCATCTCAAGCGATGTGCTGGGGATCAGCACGTAGATGGTGGGACTTTCGGTTCCGATCGACACGTTGAAGACGCCGACGGTCGGAATGCCCAGGCGGTTCAGTCCCGGCACTAGCGCGTTCTGGAAATAGGTGTCGGCGAGTTTTCGCTGAGGCGTGAGCAGGTGGTAGCGGCGCAGCTCGTAGTATTCGCGGGCGCCCGCGGCGGTGGAATCTTGCGACCCTCGCGCGAAAGCAAAAGGCGCGGCGGTTGCCGATGCGAGCGACGCGGCCAGAAAATTTCTTCGTTTCATCTTGGATTTCCCTCCAGGAGCCGACATCGTCACATAGGCTTGCTCCGGAGTCCAGATCGATACCAGGATCAGACCGCCGGGAACTACAAGGGTCGAAGCGCGTCGATTTTGGAGCAGCTAATTTCGTAGCGAAAGCTACGGCCCGGAAACCGCTGATTCGGCGGCGCACCCGCTACTGCAGATGCTGGCGGAGGTCGTCCTCACAGCGCATCAGATGCGCCTGCGCTCCGCCGCGCATACGCCGGATGTGCTCGACCGCGAGCGGCAACGAGCGCGTAGGCTAGCGGTCCAGCTAGGTGTACATCAGGTGAAACACTTCAGATCCGGGAAATATGTCAGCGCGGGGAGAAACGCGGGAGTCCGGGGACGTTCATTTCGGCGTGAGCGCCGGGCGAATCGGGTCGCGGAGTTGGCGAATTTGAAACGATTGCACCTCCGCGACCCAGACCCGCGACCCGGGAATTTCCCGTCGTGAAACGGCCTAGCGTCTGCGCTTCTTCGCGTTCTTTGCGGCCTTCTTCGCGGGCTTTTTCGCCTTGGCCTTTTTCTTGGACTTGGCTTTCTTGGCAGTCTTCGGGCGAGCCTTCGATTTTTTCGCCTTTTTCGCTTTGGGAGCGGGCGCGGCCTTTCGGGGAGCAGGCGCCTCGGCGGCCTCCTCCTCCTCATCCGGTTCTTCCTCGACGATGATTTCCTCGACTTCTTCTACGATTTCCTGCGGCTGTTCTTCGCCCTCCGCCTCGTCGTCGAAGGCGGGCAGCTCGTCGTCTTCCTCTTCGTTCATCTTGGCGTGAAACATTCGATCCTCCGTGGGGTCGCGGGCCTTGCCGGACGGCCGCACTTTCAGGTCTCCGCATATAATCGGAGTGTCGAAGCTTTGTCAAGGCGCAATGGATTTAAAAAACGGAAGGGTTGCCCCGCATTCCACGAATGGCCAGTTAGGGACGTGTTCCAGCCACGGCGCAGGCCCGGAATATGCAGCAAATAGTAGGGTTAGGAATTGAAAGAGTGTTATCGCTGAATGGTTAGGACGTCGCCGGCCTGGAGCGGGCGGTCGGCCAGGAACGGGTTCGCCTGGCGGAGCGCAGAGACGGAAGTCTGATAGGCGCGGGCGATTGAATAAAGAGTTTCGCCCGGTTTCACTCGATGTTCGACCGTCGACGCGTTTTCGGGATTGTTCGATTTGCCGGTGGAAACATTCTGAAAGCCGCTGGATTCTTTCTGCACGGACTTTGATTTCGTGGCCGGAACGGCTGCTGATTGGCTGCCAGCATAGATGCGCAGACGGGCGCCGCGCGGGACGCGCGGGCCGGAGATGTGATTCCAGCGCTTGAGGTCATCGACAGTCACATCGAATCGCTCGGCAATTCCGGCGAGCGTGTCACCGCGCTGCACGCGATAGTGCACCAGGCGAGCGACGGCCGGCGGCGTGGGTACGTTGAGCATGAAGCCGGCGGGCACGCTGGCGTGCGGTTCGAGGTGGTTTGCCGATTCGAGCGCTGCGACAGTGACGCGATAACGGCGCGCGACATCGGACAGCGTTTCGCCGTCGATCGCAGGATGCAGGCGCCAGCTGCTCCATTTGTCGGCGGGAACCTGTTGGACATTTTCCTCAAAATTCTTGGCCGTCCCGAGCGGCAGAGCGAGCTGGAATCCCGGGTTGCTCGGAGTGACGCTGCGCAGCAGCGACGGGTTCAGAAGGCGCAGGTCGTCGACGTCCGCGCCGGAGGCGTCGGCTACGAGCTGCAAGCTGATCGAATGGTCGAGAGTGATGGCCTCGATCTGCGGCGCCTTTTCCGGGGTCACCTGCACACCGTAGCGCGACGGATCCTTTGCGACGAACGCGAGTGCTAAAATTATGGGAACGTAATTTTGAGTCTGCTTCGGCAGTGCGTGGCGTTTCTGAAGCTCCCAGAAATCCGCGTAGCCCGTACGCTCGATGGCGCGTTGCACGTTCAGCGGGCCCGAATTGTACGCGGCCATGACCAGATACCAGTCGCCGAACATGGCGTAAAGGTCGCGCATGTGGCGGGCGGCGGCGCGCGTTGCCTTTTCGGGATCGCTGCGATCGTCTACCCAATACGTGCGCTCGAGATCATATTCCTCGCCGCGATAGGGCATGAATTGCCAGATGCCGCGGGCGCCGGCGCGCGAAACGGCCTGCGGTTGGAACGCACTCTCCGCCTGCGCCAGATAAATCAGATCCTGCGGAACGCCTTCTTCTTTCAGCACGCGGCGGATCATTGTATCGTAGCGGCCTTCGCGTTCCAGGCCGTGCTCGACGATCATGCGGCCGTGCGTGGTGGTGAAAAAGCTCAGGTACTGCAGGACGGAATCGTTGACCGTGAGCGGAAGATCGTGGCGAACGCTGATCAATTCCTTCTCGGCCTTGAGCGCCAGGCGGGGGTCGCCCGCAGGCAGCGTGAGGTCGGCGATCTCATCGATTGGCGCGGGCTCGGCCGGAGTCTCGGATTCCTCTTCGTCGGCGTCCTGCTCGGAACCGGTCGCGTCGGTTGCGGTCAGATCGGAGGGCTGCGAGGCTTCGCCAATCTCGTCGGACAGATTCGAGAGTGCAAGATTGTAATCGGCGGGGAAGCCGCTCTTCAGAATCATGTCCGCGGCGAGGCCGAATTTCTCCTGGGCCTTATCGCGATGCCCGGTCTGGAGTTGCGCCTGGCCGGCATCGTACACAGCCTGGACTCCCGCGACGAGGATATCAATGGCGGGGCGCTTCTCGAAATTCTTGTCGGTGGCGGCGTCCGCCCAGAGCGGCACGGGCAGCGGTTCGGTCGCGTAGCTGGGCGTGGCGACCGGCGTCGGCGTAAGCGCCGGCGCACGGACCTGCGCGGGTCTTGATATCGTGTCGTTACAGCCGGCCAGCAGGCACGCACCTGCCACCAGCGCGACGCAAATTTGCGCTCCGGATTTCATTTGTTTCCGAACCCTTATAACGCTAACAAAAATATTAAGAAGTACTTACGGCCCGGTCAATGGAACTTGGCCGCCGCCCATTGACCAACAGACCACACACGGTACTAGCGAGGTTTCGCCCGCCAGGGCGCCCCGACATGGTTGTCGGCACCGGGCAGATGAGGCTTATACCCCTAAGAGCGAGCAAATGCCAGCGTTCCCGCAACTTAACTGGGATGCGCGGCTGCTCCACGCGGTTTTCGGATTGAATCCGACTGGGCGAGCGCCCGGCGAATGAGCTGGATGGTTAGGCCAGCGCTTGGCGAAGATCTTCGATCAGGTCCTTGGAGTCTTCCAAGCCAACGGAAACGCGCACGGTGCCGGGCGAAACGCCGGCGGCCTTGAGTTCAGCGGGGGACATTTTGTAGTGAGAGGTGTAGATCGGGAGCACGGCGAGCGATTCGACGCCGCCCAGGCTCGCCGCCAGCAGGAACACGCGAATGCGGTCGCCGAAACGCCGCGCACCGGCGAGTCCGTCCTTGTGGTCGAAAGCAAGCATGCCGCCGAAGCCGCGCATCTGCTGCTTGGCGAGCTTGTGGTCGGGATGTGACGGCAGGCCCGGGTAGTGCACGCGCGCGACCTTGGGATGCTTTTCCAGAAATTTCGCGACGGCCATCGCGCTCTGACACTGCCGCTCGATGCGAATTGCGAGCGTCTTCATGCCGCGGATCAGCAGGAATGCCGCTTCGGGGTCCATCGAGCCGCCGATCTGGATCACGTTGGCGCGCACTTTGTCGATCAGAACGGAGCTGCCCGCGGCGGCGCCGGCGATCACGTCGGAATGCCCGGCGAGGTATTTGGAGGCGCTGTGCACCACGATGTTGAATCCCATTTCGAGCGGCTTCTGGAGCACGGGGCTGGCGAACGTGTTGTCGATGATCGCGACCAGTCCCCATTCCTGCGCGAATGCAGCGGCCTTTTTCAGGTCGACTAGGCGCAGCGTCGGGTTCGTAGGCGTTTCGATATAGAGCGCCTTGGTTCGCGGACCGGCCAGATGCTCGATCCCGGCGAGATCGGATTCCACGTGGCGGACACCGATGCCAAGACGCGGAAACACGTCGCGCAGCAGACGGTAGCTGCCGCCATAGAGCTGGCGCGACGCGATTACTTCGTCTCCCGTGCGCAGAACGGCGAGCAGGGAAGCGGAAATCGCCGCCGTTCCCGAAGCCGCCACCACGGCGGCCTGCGCACCCTCCAGCGCGGCGATCTTTTTCTCGGCGATGGTGAGCGTCGGGTTGCCGTAGCGCGTGTAGATGTAGGCGGAGCTTTTGCCCTCGGCCCACCGCTTCATTTCTTCGGTGCTGGCGAACGTGAATGTCGCCGTGCGGGCGATCGACGTGCCCACGCCCTCGCCGACGTGAAATTTGTCTTCGCCCGCGTGAATCGCCAGCGTCGCATCGCCCCACTTCGGTGCTTTCGATGATTTCTTCATGACTCGACGAGCTTGACGCATTTTGCGGCGCAATCGCAAGCGCCAATTTGTCCCGCGGAATGGCCGGCCGCGTGCGAAACTTTCCAGCGGCGAAGGGCGTAATAAGCAGCAGGCAGGAGGGTGCGCCATGAGTTTCAATCCGGATTCTGCACTCAGGCTCGCCTGGCTGGTTTTTCTGGGCTATTGGCTGATCGCTCGATTCGGCGTCAACCGGATGGAACGGCGCGAACCCGCCGGCACGCTTATTCTTCGAATTCTGGTCATGGTCGGGGCGTACTGGCTGCTGTTCCAGCAGGATCCGCGATTCGGAATTCTAAATGGCCGCTTCATTCCCCGCGACGACAGGATCGTTTTGGCCGGCGTCCTGCTCACATGGTCGGGCGTCGCGTTCGCGATCTGGGCGCGGTACCACCTGGGAAAATTTTGGAGCGCTACCGTCGCCCTGCGCGAGGGACATCAATTGATCCGCTCAGGACCGTACGCGAACATTCGCCATCCGATCTACACCGGCATGCTGACCGCCGTCCTGGGAACTACGCTCGCCGGAGGCCGCTACGGCGCGCTGGTCGCCTTCGTAGTGATATTGGCGGCGTTCATTGCCAAGTCCCGGCAGGAGGAAAAGCTGCTCGACGCGCAGTTCGGCGCGGCATTTGAGGAGCACCGCCGTCTCACGGGATTTTTCCTGCCCCGCTTGTCCTAAGCGCACCCGACGCCCAGAGGGTTCGCCTTCCTTTCCCTATTGGCTTTGCAGGGGAAACTGGTCTAATGGCCACTAAGCGCTGTTCGCTTTTTATGCCACTATGGGGGCGAGAGGGCTACCAGCCGTTCATGTCCAGCCACGCGTTCGAAGGGGGCAGACAATGGGTAAGTTCCAAAAACTCGTAGTTCTGGGTGCCTTGGCGACGTCCCTGACAGGATGCGCGTGGCACAATTCGGGTCCGTGCTACGGAACTGGCTGCCCGACCTGGGCGACCGCCGCTCCGCAGAAGAGCTCGAGCAACGTCGCGCAGCCTCAGAAACAAGACAAGACTGCCACGAACGCTGCGCCGGCCACGAGATTGCCCAGCGGTCAGATCGCGCAGGCCGCAAAACCGAAGCCTACACGCCCGACGCAGGCCGAAATTACGCCGGGACAATAATCGCCCGCCGCGCCGGGACTAAGCCGATGCCGCGGCCGCTTCTTCCTCCGCATGATGCGGCTTGTGCGCCGCGATTACTTTCTCCGCAATTTCCGCCGGTACGAAATCGTAGTGGGAAAAATCCATGGAATAGCTCCCGCGGCCTTGCGTCATCGAGATCAGTTCGTTCGCGTAGCTGAGCATTTCCGCCAGCGGAACCTGCGCTTTCACCACCACGTTTCCTGCACGCGAATCGCTGCCGTTGATTTTTCCGCGCCGCCCGCTGAGGTGACCCATCAGGTCGCCGGAATATTGATCCGGCGCGTAGACCTCGACGTGCATGATCGGTTCGAGTAGCGCGGGCCGGGCCTGCTTCATGGCTTCCTTGAATGCGAGCGAGCCCGCGATTTTGAAGGCCATGTCGCTTGAATCCACGTCGTGATACTTGCCGTCGTAGAGGCTGACGCGAAAATCCACGACCGGGAATCCGGCGAGGTAACCGCGTTCGGCGGAATCGCGGACTCCTTTTTCGACCGAAGGGATCCAGTTTTTCGGGATCGCACCGCCGAACACATCGTCCACAAACTCGATTCCCTTGCCGCGCGGCAGCGGCTCCATCTTGATGCGGCAGAGCCCGAACTGGCCGTGGCCGCCGGTCTGTTTCTTGTGCTTGCCTTCCGCGTCGGCCTTGCCGCGGATCGTCTCGCGATAGGGAACCTTCGGTGGTTTGAGCGTGAGCTCGACGTGATAGCGCTTGCGCAGCTTCGCGACCACGACTTCAATGTGCTGTTGGCCCGCGCCGGAAAGCAGGAATTCCTTGGTCTGCGGGTCGCGGCCGAAGCGCAGAGCGAGATCTTCCTCGAGAATGCGGTGAATGGCCACGCCGATACGGTCTTCGTCGGCGCGGGTCTTAGGCTCGACGGCAAACGTGATGGAGGGCTCCGGGATGCGCGCCGGCGGGTAGAAGATTGGTGAGTTCTTGTCGCCGAGTGAATCGCCGGTGGTGGTGTCCTTCAACTTCGCGATGGCGCCCAGATCGCCGGCGTACAGATCGTTCACAGCCATGGCCGTTTTGCCCTGCATCACCTGAACGTGCTGGAAGCGTTCCTGCGTGCCGCGATTGAAATTGGCGATGTTCGCATCATTCTTCAGGGTGCCGGATTCGACCTTGAAATAGCTGATTTTCCCGGCGAATGCGTCAGCAACCGTCTTGAAGACGAAGAGCGAAACGGGCTCAGTCGATGCGATCGTACGCTCGACGGCATCGCCTTTGTGTTCCGGCGTCGCATAACCGGTGGCTTTTCCGCGAAAGGCGGGCGAGGGCAGAATCTCGGTCATGAAATTCAGAATCGCGTCGCTGCCGATATTATGGAGAGCGGAGCTGAGCAGCACCGGGAAAATTTTTTTGTCGCGCACTTCTTCGTGCAGGCCCTTTTTCAGGTCTTCCACCGGCAGCGTGCCCTTGTCGAAAAATTCCTGCATCAGTTCGTCTTCGCCTTCGGCGACCATTTCGACCAGGCGTTCGTGCGCGGCTTTGGCTTCGTCCGCGAGCGCCGCGGGAATCTCTTCAATTTTCGCTTTGCCGTCGCCGTCGGGCGTGAACATCAGCGCCTTCATCGTCACCAGATCCACCACGCCGCGAAAGCCCCGTTCAGCGCCGATCGGCAATTGGATCGGGACGACTCCGCGGCCGAAGACCTGTTCGAGCGAACTGAGCGCGCGCTCGAAGCTCGCCAGCTCGCGGTCCATACGGTTCAGCACGAACGCGCGGGGCTGGTCGTACTCCGTCGCATAGTCCCAAACTTTTTCGGTCACTACTTGCACGCCCGAGGCGGCGTCCACCACGATCAGCGCGGCATCCGCGGCGATCAGCGAAGATTTCGTTTCATTGATGAAGGTGGAATATCCGGGCGTGTCGAGCAAGTTGATCTTGGTTTTTTCGGGCTGGCCTGCCACCTGCCATTCGGCGAAGGCGAGGCCGGTGTTGATCGATATTTTTCGCGCGATTTCCTCTTCGTCCCAGTCCGTGGTGGTCGAGCCTTCGGTCACTTTTCCCAGTCGCGGCGTCATACCCGCGGTGTAGAGCAACGACGATACGAGCTGGGTTTTCCCCGTATCGCCGTGGCCGACAATGCCAACGTTGCGGATCCAATCGGTTGTGTGGGATTTCATGATTGCGCTCCTTGTGCTGGAATTCTGAAAGATTGAGAAGCAAGAAAGGGCCGCTGGCATTCGCGCGGGCGGATTTCCGCGGCTGAACAGGCATTTCGCGTGGGAGCAGGAAGGACGGCGGACCTCGTGCTGTAATTTGGGATTAACATCGCAAACCCGCCCCTAGGCGGTCGCGCGCGATGAACCCTCCGGCCCGCCGCCTACGGGGGAGCAGGCGTAGGGCGAGAAAGCCGGGATGCTAGCACAAGCGTGCGTGCGGATTCAATCGCCCAGCGAAAACGCAGGATTCGCGATTCTTGGCGATCCAGACGGATGCCGGGTCTTTGTTTTGTGTGTGGCGCTGAGGGAATTTGGGCGTTCCGAGCGTGCGGATCATGCCGCGCTGCTCACGAGACGCCCTTCGTTGTGCCGTCACTTCATTCGGCCTTTCATGTGGCCTCAGTCGAATCTGCGTTCGCGCGGCAAAGCGATTGCGCCTCGCTGAAACATCGAATCATATTTCGACGCGAGCGATTACCGGACGAGAGCACAAAAAAGGTTCAACCTGACCGGATCCGGCCGCCGAAAACCTCTGAAAATGCGGGCGCTGCAAGCGAACGCGCTTGCGCGTCCGGGCGAATCGCGTAGAATGCGCACACGCCCGACCCGATTCCCAGGCGAATCGACGCGGAATGCGTTTTTGTCCGAGGAGATCTTGAGATGGCGCGCGAGCCGTTGCCGCTGTCCGCAAGCGGATTTTCGATGAGCACCGAAATCCGCGACGGCGAGACGCTGGTCGTGTGCGCGGGCCGGCTGACGAGCGAACATTCGGACAAGCTGAAGAAACATGCTCGCGAGCTGGTGCCGCACGCGAAAAGACTCGTGATGGATTTCAAGGAAGTTGCGCGGATGGACAGCTCCGGCTTGGGCGCACTAGTAGGAATCTACGTATCAGCGAAGAAAGCGAATTGCGAGTTTCTGCTCATCAACTACAACGGCTCGATCAAAGACCTGCTCGGGGTTACCAATGTTCTCTCGATGTTTGAGGATTGCGCGCGCAGCGGCATGCGCATGCCCTAGGGTTCCCGCCGCTCACGCCCGCTCTACTTCCGTGCCACGCCGCAAGTGAAGTTTGCCGCGTCCATCGGATCGCCGCTGCCTTTGTAAATCGCCTGCTGCGGCCACGCGCACGCCGGATGCGTTTTATCCACCGCGCCGGCGGTCTTGTGCGAATTGACGATGCGGTCAGGTGCGACGCCGGTCACGCGCCACTTCTGCACAACCTCCATGGCGTCGAAGGTGCCGTCATTCCCGAATCCGAATCCCGGGCACATGCCCATTCCCGGCACCATGAAGAGCCGGAAGAAATCCTTCGTCTTTTCCACGCCGCCCATGGTGGCGTTGACGCTGTCGTAGTATTCCACCGACGCCCGCGGAAGAACCGCGGCTTCGTCCCACGAGTTGTAGAGCAGCAGCTTCCCGCCGTGATCCTTGAATGCCTTCAGGTTCGGATTGTTCGAATCGAGCGCCGCTCCGTATTCCTCGGCGCCCTTGCGTGAATCGCGCTCGACATCGAACGTGTGGTAATCCCAATTCAAATCGCCGTACACGACGGCTTTAAAGAATCCGGTGCTGATGCTGATCGGATCTGGCCCCGCGGCCATGATGCTCCATCCGAGCTCGCTGCCCGGATCGAAGCCCGGATAGATCGATTTGCCGTCAGCGGTCCTCGGACCTTCGTAAATGTGCTTGGCAGTTTCGACCTGCGGACTGGTCAGGCAGGAGGCATTGTCCGTCTTACCGGGGCAGCGGATCGTCTCCGGATTGAAATGGCACTGCAGCGGATTTTCGAGCACGCCGTCGCGGACGCCGTCGATCGTGTCACACTGATCCAGCACGGCGCGGTGAATCACGGCATACTTTGCCGGAGGAATGTATTGGGCGCCCTTGACGCCGCCGTCGTTCAGCGAAATCCAGCCGAACCATTCCGAGGCTGACTGCAGGTGGGTGATGTAGTAGGCCGGATCGCCCGCGGCGATGCCGTCGAAATCGAGCGGGTATTTCTGCGCTTCCGTCAGCGCCTGGTTGCCGCCTTCATGGCAGCTGCTCCAGAAAGAAAGCTTCGCAGGCCTGCCATAGTAGGCCAGCAGCAGCGCCTTCGCCGCTACGGTCGTTTCGTGCACGGCGCGGTGCCCCCAGTCAGTAATTTTCTCGGGGTGGCCGATGGCCCAGGCGTCGGGAGCCTCGCTGGTCGCGCCGACGTCGTTGTGGCCCGTGTCGGTGGAGGCAGCCACCGAGCCTTTCGCAATCTCGCGCACCAGCCCGCCATAACTGATCGCGCCGATGAAGCCCGGATTGCCGATGCCGATGTAGTTGCCGTTCCAGTTGGCGGCGACCGGCAGCCAGACTTCGAAGCCGATATGCGAGTCGCTGGTGGGCATGGCGAATCCGGCGACGCGGCAGAAGGGAACGGACACTTTCAGGCCGGGCGGTGTGCCGAAGCGGCCGGGGG
>Ga0209007_1000250_pt1 | contig 27332 bp, 23 predicted proteins | sample JacPinW_OM1H0_O2_FD_187961 | JGI IMG/M metagenome (GOLD analysis project Ga0209007, IMG submission 187961) | Forest soil microbial communities from Algoma, Ontario, Canada - Jack Pine, Ontario site 1_JW_OM1H0_O2 (SPAdes) (version 2) | ecosystem: Environmental > Terrestrial > Soil > Boreal... | reverse complement strand
GCCGTGCCCTTTGATGGTTCTGGCGAGGATTGCCTGTGGACGGCCCTCGGTGGCTTTCGCGCGGTCGAGTGCGGCCAGGACGGCGGCGACGTCATGGCCGTCGATTACTTCTGTCGCAAAGCCTTCTGACTCGAATTTCCGGCGATAAACTTCCATGTCGTGCTGATACATGGTGGGGTCGCTCTGGCCCAGGGCGTTGATGTCACAGATGACGGTGAGATTATCGAGCTTGTAATGTGCGACGAAGGCGGCCGCCTCCCAAATTTGACCTTCGGCGAGTTCGCCGTCTCCGGTTAACACGTACACGCGCGTGGGGCTTTTGTCCATGCGCGCGCCGATGGCCAGGCCAGCGCCGACGGAAAGGCCCTGGCCGAGGGATCCGGTGGCTGCATCAACCCCGTGGATGTGCGGGGTGGGGTGGCCTTCGAGTTCGCTGGTCAACTGGCGGAGAGTCATCACGCGCGATACGGGAAAAACTCCGGCTTCGGCGAGCGCGGAATATAAAAGCGGAGCGGCGTGACCTTTGGAGAGAACGAAGCGGTCGTCGTCATTGGAGTTGGCATTCTTGGGATCGAACTTCATGGCGTAGAAGAAAACTCCGGCGGCCAGTTGCGCGGCGGACATGCAGGAAGTGGGGTGTCCCGAGCCGGCGGCGGTGGTGGACATCATGGAATAAATACTGAGCAGTCGCGCTTTCTCTTTTATGTTGGCGATAGTGGCGGCGGACGGCCCGGTGGTGGGAGTGGCGCTCATTGTGGCTCCTTTTCGTTTTGTGCGTTCAGCGGGATTTTACCCTGTTCGGAGGCATCCCGCGAGGCGGATTCTCGTTTGCGCTGAGCGCTCTGCTTGGGTGTGAATTTGGCGCAAAATTGCGAAATGCTAATGTGCGTTCTAGCCCCGGTTAGAAATTTTCGGAAGCTTTGTTTTGAGTGAGTTACGTCGAATTCTGTTTGTGAGCTTGTGCCGGTTAGAAATGGGCTAGACCACTTGTAAAATTGACTCCGGATTTCCCGATTATTTGGAGAAAAATGACGAGTTGGATCGGGTGAGATGGGCGACGGAAAAATGGAATCTGTTCTTCCTTCACCACTTACTGCGCCGAATTTTTCCGCGCTGCACATAGCTCCATTTCAAGGCTAACACACGATGCAAATCTCACACGAAGTCGACGATTTGCAAATCGTTTTAGGAGTGGGAGTTAGAAGGCTCAATTCCAAAATGGGAAACTGCGATTTGTTAGGTCTATGAGCGGTATTGCGGAAAGGTTATCGGCCAGCGCCTTGTGTCGACATTTGCCAAGGTACGCATGGCTTCGAAGCCTCGGCGGAGCAAAACTGGCAAATCATAATATCTAAGATTGCTCGGTCGGCTGCTCGTCGTGTCGCGACGGGTATCCAATCGATTTAAGTTCTCTATCTACTTCCCGCTGTACTTCCTTCGGTGGTTCGGGAAGTACGTGAAAAGCAGCGCGAGCGATTTTGGAGATTCCGGATGGGAAGTAGTAGCAGGGCTCCAGTCCTTGGTTGGTAGTGTGCACAACCGGAACGAGAAGGCCTGCTTTGCGGAGTTCGAGGAGAGATGGGCCAAACCGACCGGCCGAGAGACGCTTGTATTCACTTTGGGTGAGATGGGCGTTGCTAATGGATCGTAATAACGAATGAGCGGTAGGCGTGAGCTCGCTAATCATTTCCAGGACCGATTCAAACCGCGTGCTTGGTCGTGCATCTATCCGCTGCGCTCTGAGTTGAGACGTGAGGCTTGCCTCGAGATTCTTTAGATATTTTTCAAGTTCTTCGACCTTCAGTTGAGCTTTATCAGCCGATCCTTTATCGCCTCCCAAGGTGGTTAGCTCCGATCGCAACTCGGCGGCAATTCCAGCCGCTATGTCTTTCGCCGAAGATTCGCTCGGCGGAGGTGGCGCTGTCCTGTCAACATTTCCGAGCATCTTGTCCCACCCGGCTTTTATTAATTCGCGAGTGTCTGACGACAGACGCTCCACGGCCGATTCTATCTTCTGTAGCGACTGGATAGTGTGATCACTAATCTTGCTGCTCCGGCGGTCAACGAGGATCGAAAACACGATCGCAACGATTGAGAGAACAATCCCGACCACGCTCCCAATAAGTCCAATCCAAAACGCGATCGTCTGCCCTTGGTTCATAATTGTTTTCCTCTTGAGCTTCGATTCGACAAAAACGCCTGTTCTTCTTTGGTTCTGTTACGGTTTTGCCAATAAACGCGACGACAGGGCGGATAATACCACAAGGATATTTCACCACTGAGGTCATAACGCCCGCCTGAAGGCGGCCGCTACAAAAGCAAACACCGAGGCAAAAGCACGGCACCTGCAAAAGCAGAAAGGCAGGGGTAAAGCGAAAGCGCGCGGGCTCGGGATGACAGGTCCGGGTTTACGGGATGACAACGCGGAAATCGAGACGACGCGATGTGCCGCGAAGCAAAGGATTACAGCAAGAGCAAAGAGCCGGCAAGATGCCGGCGCTACGAAAACCGAGTGCGACGATGCAGCAAGACGCCGGGCCCGCCTGCCGGCGGGAAAGGCTGAGTCCGGCGCTACGAAAGGCGAAGTGGCAAAGACGAATTGCAATTGGCGCGGTCTGAACGTAGAGTTCACGCGAGAGTTTGCCGGAAAACACGGGGATGAATGCCATGGATACTTCTGCGATTGATCTTAGGGCTATCGCTATTGCTGGGAGGACTCGATGAGTGTAGCGAAACCGCTTTCCGCGGAAAGTACGCGGCGGGACTTTTTGAAGACGGGGACTCTTGCGGGGGCGAGTCTGGTGATTGGATTTCATTTGCCTGCAAGGATGGCGCAGCAGGCGGCGCCTTCCGCGGACAAGGATGCTGCGGCGGCAAAAGATTCCGCGCGGGGGGATTTTCAGCCGAATGCGTTTATTGAGATCAAGCCTAACGGAGATATTTTTTTGACGGTGGCGCGGTCGGAGATGGGCCAGGGCGTGCGGACTTCGCTGGCGATGATTTTGGCGGAGGAGTTGGACGCGGATTGGGCGCGCGTGACAGTGAAGCAGGCGGACTTTGATACGAAATACGGGGACATGACTACGGGAGGCAGCGCCAGCGTGCGGAGTTCGTGGGATCCGTTGCGCAAGGCGGGGGCGATGGCTCGTGACATGCTGCTGTCTGCCGCGGCGCAAATGATGAGCGTGCCCAAGGAAGAATGCAGGGCGATTGGCGGGAGCGTGATCGAGCATAAAAAAACCGGAAGGAAAGTTGAATACGGCTTGCTGGTGGAGAAGGCGTCCGGATTTCCGGCGCCGAAAGATGTGCCGCTGAAAAATTTCCAGGACTACCGGATTGTCGGCACGAAAAGAAATCGCGTGGATGACAAGCATATTGTGATCGGCGAAGCGCATTACGGGATCGACACGAAAGTTCCGGGGATGCTGTACGCGTCGGTGACGCGGCCAGCGGTATTTGGCGGGCGGGTGAAAACATTTGATGCGAGCAAGACGCAGGCGGCGCCGGGAGTGCGCAAAGTGGTGGAAGTGCCGCGGGTGGAATTGCCTCCGCTATTTGGAGAGGAGCGCGCGCCGAATTCGGGGCACCAACATTATTTGTGGGGCGGAGTGGCGGTGGTGGCGGATTCGACGTGGCGAGCGGTGTCGGCGAGGCGCGCGCTGACGGTGGAGTGGGACGACGGGCCCGGCGCGGCGGAATCGACGGAGGGACATCGCGTGGAGTTGGCGGAGCTTTTGAAAAGTCCGGGAAAGGAATTGCGAAAAATTGGAGAGCCGGAGGCCGCGTTCGCGAACGCTGCGAAAAAAGTGGAGGCGGAGTACGAGACGCCTTTTCTGGCGCATATGGCGATGGAGCCGCCGAATTGCACCGCGTTTGTGCGCGACGGGAAGTGCGAAGTGTGGGCGCCAACGCAAAATGCAGGAGGAATGGCGACGGCGCTGCAAAGCGCGCTGGGACTTCCGGCGTCAGCGATTACGATTCATGTGACGCTTCTGGGCGGAGGATTTGGCAGGCGGCTGAATATCGAGTATGGAGTGGAAGCGGCGTTGATTTCGCGCGCGGTGGGAGCGCCGGTGAAAGTGACGTGGACGCGCGAGGACGATATCAGCCACGATTTCTACCGGCCGATGACGCGTCACCGGATGCGCGCGGGGCTGGATGCGCAGAACCAGGCGGTGGCGTGGTTGCACCATATTGCGGCGCCTTCGACGGACGGGACGTATCTGGGCGGCGATATTCCCGATATCGGCGGGACGGAAATCGCGGGTGTGGGCCTGCCGAACGGCTCGGTGGCGAATTATTTTCTGGAGCAGAGTTTTCTGCACACGGCGGTTCCGCGAGGATATTGGCGCGCGGTGGATCCGAATTGGAATCATTTTGCGGTGGAGAGTTTTATCGACGAGATTGCGGCGGGGTCGGGGAAAGATCCGGTGGAGATGCGCAAGCAATTGATCGCGGGAACTCCGGCGGCGGCGGCGGCTGACAGCGATGAAAGGCCGGTGAACATTGAGAGGTTGCATCGGGTGATCGATCTGGCGGCGGAAAAGGCTGGGTGGGGGAAGCCGTTGGCGAGCGGGTCTGGGCCGGAACGCCAGCCTCGGCTGGCAGGCCGTGGGCGTGGGATCGCGGCGCTTTATTCATGGGGGAGTTATGTGGCGAACGTGGCGGAGGTTAGCGTTGGAAAAGATGGGACGCTGCGCGTGGACCGCGTGGTGGTGGCGATCGATTGCGGGCAAGTGATTAATCCCGACATGGTGGTGGCGCAGATGGAAGGCGGAGTTGCGTTTGGGCTGACCGCGGCGCTGTACGACGAAATTACGATCGAGAATGGGCGGGTGCAGCAAAGCAATTTTGATACTTATCCGATGCTGCGGATTGCGGACATGCCGAAGGTGGAAGTGTACATCGTGCCCAGCCATGAAACGCCGGGCGGGATTGGGGAGCCGGGAGTTCCCTGCGCTGCTCCGGCGGTGGCGAATGCGATTTTTGCGGCGACGGGGAAACGGTTGCGTCGGTTGCCGTTTCAAACTGCGGAATTGGCGCAGAGCTAGCGCGGCGGCGTCGCCGATTGAGCTTGCGGATTTGCAATTCTAATCGCCTGACGAGGCGAGATCAGCGGTGGTGGAGAGGTCCGCTCCCTTTATTTCTTTTCCAATTAGGGAGATGACGACGACCAGCGTCGCAACCAGCACAACAGTCCCCGCAAGAACCGGAGCGAAATTCCCGCCATAATTTTGTTCGGCGAATTTTGCCTGGATCACGGAATTACGCGAGGCGAGTAGATTGCCGAGCTGGTAGGCAAGACCCGGAAACGTGGCTCGTACGGCGGGAGGAGAAAGCTCGTTCAAGTGCGCGGGGATCACGCCCCAGGCGCCCTGCACCATGAATTGCATCAGGAACCCGCCGAGCGCGAGCATGGGAGCGGTGTGAGAATAAGCCCATAGCGGGATCATGGGAATGGCGAGAAGAGCGGCGATCATGATGGCGCGCCGACGGCCAATGCGCTCGGACCATGAGCCGAAAGTGATTCCTCCCAAGAGAGCGCCGATATTGTAAATGATGGCGATGGCGCCGACGGTACCCGGCGAGAATCCATGATTCTTCTGAAGAAATGTGGGATAAAGATCCTGCGTGCCATGGCTGAAGGAATTGAAGGCGAACATCAGCAAGATGAGAAAAAGAAAGCTGCTCAGGTAGATGTGGATGCCTTGGGCGACGTGTGCGTCGGTTTCTCTGGCCACGCGGCCCCGTAGCCAGGCGGGCGACTCGTCAACTTTTGTGCGGATGTAAATGACGAGAAAAGCGGGAAGCGCTCCGACAACAAACATGCCGCGCCAACCGATGAAGCGAAATAGCGTTCCGTAAACGATAGCGGCGAGAAGATAGCCGACGACGTAACCTTCCTGCAAAAGCCCGGAGAAAAAGCCGCGGCCTTTGGCGGGCAGCGTTTCGAAAGCCAAGGCGGCGCCGACGCCCCATTCACCTCCCATAGCGATGCCGAAGAAGGCGCGCATGATGAGAAACGAGTGAAGCGAAGGAGCGAAGGCGGAGCCCAGTTCGAAAACCGAGAAACAGATGATGTCGAACATCAGCGCTGGACGACGGCCGTAGCGATCGGCGAGGAATCCAAACAGGAACGCACCGACTGGGCGCATGGCCAGCGTGAGGAAAATTGCTTCGGTTATGGTGGAGACTTTGGTGTGGAACTCTCCCGCGATGGCGCTTACGCAGAAGATCAGGATGAAGAAGTCGAACGCGTCGAGGGACCAGCCGAGAAAGCAGGCGAAGAAGGTGTTGCGCTGAGTGGCTGTGAGGCGGCGAAAGTGGCCAAAGAAATTCACGTCTTGCTTCACCGATTTATTTCGCGTGCGATGCTAACACGTCAGTGACACGCGCGACCTGAACCATTTCGGCGACGTCGTGAACGCGCACGATGTGAGCGCCTTGCATGATGCTGGCGGCAACGGTGGCGGCTGTGCCCCAGAGGCGGGCACCTTCCTGAGCGGTACTGGACGCGCCTCCCTGCAATGCTCGGCTAATAAAGCTTTTTCGCGATGTTCCGATCAAGAGCGGAAAACCAAGGCGGGCGATCTCCGGCAGGCGGGCGAGCAATTCGAAATTCTGCGAGTAACTTTTGCCGAAGCCGATGCCGGGGTCGATGATGATTTGAGATTTTGAGATGCCGGCGCGTCGGGCTAGCGCGATCGAACGGCGTAAATCTGCCAGGACATCGCGGACCACGTCTTTTGCAAACGGGCCTTTCTGCATGGTGTGGGGTTCGCCGCGCATGTGCATCAAGATTAACGGAAGCTTGCGGCGCCGGGCTACTTCGGCGAGAAGCGAATCGTTGCGCAAGGCAGTAACGTCGTTGAGAATTTCAGCGCCGACGGCTGCGGCGGCTTCCGCTACTTCGGATTTGCTGGTATCGATCGAGATCGGGATTTTTATTTTCCCCTGAAGTTTTCTTAAAACCGGGAGGATTCTGCGCAGCTCTTCGTCGGCAGAAACACCTGTGGAACCGGGGCGGGTAGATTCGGCGCCGATGTCGAGGATGTCTGCTCCGGCGCGTTCGATTTCCAGGGCGCGGGCGACGGCTCGTTCTGTATCCAGAAAAAGTCCGCCATCGGAGAAGCTATCGGGCGTCACGTTGAGGACGCCCATGACCAGGGTGCGTTCGCCCAGCGATAAAGTTCTGGAGGGCAAGCGCAACTTGAATTTTCGGCGACCGAACATGCGCACCGATTAAATCATAAGACTGGGCCAATCGAGACAACGGAGAAGGGGCCCAGCGCCGAAATGTGGGCGATATGTAAAGTAGAAAGACGGTCAGAGACGATTTTGGGCACGCAGCCTGATCCGTTGCGCGGATCGCTTACGGCGAAATTACAAAAATTAGTGCGCGGAGGGGGCGGCGTAATAGCCGGGGCGGCTTGCAACATTCACGCCGGTGTGTCCTACGACTTCGACACGCAGCGAATGCCACGTCGAGAGATTCGTGGCGGGCTGAGGAGGTGCAAAGCCAAGTGTGTACTCGGCGCGAACTCTGCGGGCGATTTCGCGGAAGGTATCGGTTAGCGAATCCGACTCGCGCAGGAAATAGAGTTGTCCGCCTACGCGGCGTGTGAGTTCGGCGAGGTACAAAGTATAAGCGGGGATTTTCAGTTCGCGCGCGCCGTCGGTGAGCAAAGTATTCGCGGAATGCGATGCGAGCCAAGCGGGAGTCATTATTTTGGGCCTGCTCTGAGTGGAGACAGCGAAGACCTGAATGTCGTCGGCGGCAAGCGCGCGGGAGACGTCGTCGAAGGTCAGGCGATTGTTGGGGGATCCCGGGCGCGGCGATGCGGTGGCGGGATCCAAGGTCAGGCCGAGCCCGCTGTCCTGTCCGTCGGTGAGAAGGACGATGGCTTTGCGGCCGGTACGTCCGGGAAAAAGCTCATGCGCGGCGAGAAAAACGGATTGATAAATATTCGAGCCACCGGTGTCGCCAAAAAGTTCGCGGACGTTGATGCGCGAGATGGCTTGGCGGATGAGGCCCCAATCATTTGAAAAAGGGAGCAACAGATAGGTGTGCGCGGAAAAGTCGACGACGGCGACTTGATCTGCAGGGGTAAGGCCGTCCACGAGAGCGCGAGCTGCCGTTTTCATTTCGTCCCTTTGCGGCAGAATGCTGGGGCTGGCGTCAATGACTAGAGCGATAGTGGCGGGCTGGGTGGAAGCGTCGAAATAGGTAATAGGTTGCTCGACGCCGTCATCGAAAATGCGGAAGTTTTCATGAGACAGGCCTGCGAGAGCGGCGCCGGAAGCATCCGTAACGCTGCAGGTGACGGGGACAAGCGGAGTTACAACACGAATTGCATTCGCCGCCGGTTCATCTTTTGGTTCGGTCCCGGCATTCTTCGATGTGACGGTGCGCAACTCGCCGGTACTTGGGTCGCGTTGCAAGAAAACTCCAGAGTCGAGGATGCGCGGGCGGGGAAGTTTTGACTTTTGCGAAGTCTGAGCCTGGAGATTTGCTGGCGTCACAAACAAGAGCAGCATTCCAAGGGAAAAACAGAAATATGCGGAAGGGAGGCGACGAACCAGGTTAGGTTTTTTCGGGGCGGGGGTGAAGCGCATCGACGCTTGAACTCAATCGAGGTCGAAATCGCGGAGCGGTTTCTCGATGGGACCGTCTTTGGCTTTCTTCAAACCTTCGGCAAATTTGCGGGCGAGCACGTCCTCTTTTGACTTCTCGGCTTCCACCGAGGCACGGAATTTTGCTTCGACGGCTTCGGTCTGCTCGCGCAAGAGGCGAGCGGTGTCGTCCAGGTCAACGGAGGACGGCGGTCTTGGCGGAGGCACATGGGAGAGGACAGCGCCGAGTTCGCGATCAACGTTTAGTTTGGCCCGGCAACACGGGCACTCTACTTCAAAGGTGTCTGCTGGCTTATTCGACATAGGCACATTTTACGCCCATTTCTGCGGGTAAGCGCAAGAGTGAGGGAGATGGCGGGCCATTCGGCCAGCCATGAAACGAATTTAACCAGGAAATATTTTTCACAGAATCATCGGCACGAAGAGTTTGCTTTCCTACTGGCAGGGCCTGCGACAATTACATTGGCCGGGCGTCGAAGTGGTTACTTCCAATAGCATTAAAGTGGCTCTTGTGGGAGACCGCTCACGGGTTAAATTGTTTGGGCCACTCGCCGGATGGGTGGCCAGACGTTTTAAGCTAACAGGACGGGAAAAAGTGTTCATGCGCTTCCTGGCCGGATTGCTGTTCGTTGTGGCGGTTTGCAATTTAATCGCGACCCAAACAGATCAGACAAGCCGGAGCAATGCCATCGATCCGGCCGCCAATCTAAAAGACTTTCAGGCTATCGAGTTCCGTCGCTACACCATCAAACCTGGAGGCCGCGAGAACTTTACCAAGTACTTTGAGACTTATTTCCCGGGAGCCATTGAGCAAGTGGGAGCGATTACGGCCGGATCTTTCCTCGAGCGCAAAAACCAAGACGGCTTCACATGGATTCGCGGCTTTCACACGATTGACGAGCGTGCCACGGCGAACGCCGCTTTCTACGCCGGGCCAGTCTGGAAGGAGCATAGGAAAACGGCGAACGATCTGATTGCCGACTCCGATAACGTGATGCTGCTTCGCCCTTTAACGGCTGAACGAGGCATCCCCATCCTGCCGGACGTGGACCCCGTTAGCGAGGCGAACGGCGCTGAAGGTGTAGTAGTAGCGCAAATATTCGCAGTGAAGGCGGATAGCGTGGAAGCGTTTGCCAAAGAGGCGGAAACTGAATTTGCCGCCTATCGAGCGGCGGGCGCGCGGGAAGCCGGAGTTCTTGTTACGCTGGATGTGAAAAATAATTATCCGCAACTTCCGGTGCGCACCGACGGTCCCTATCTGGTCTGGTTAGGAATTCTTAAGGATAATCAGATGCTGGAAACCGGGTTCACTCCGGTGGCGGAGCGGTCTTCGCAGTCCCTTTCCGCGACAGGATTGCTCAGAGGAACTCCCGAGCTGATTGTGATGGACCCTACAGAGCGTTCGCGCTTGCGTTGGTTACCGTAACGCGGAAGATGGTTTTACTTGAATAGGCGCATGAGGCTAAGACTTCCGCCGCCGGTGGTGACGATGACCAGATTCATAACGACAAGCATGGTGTCGTAACTCCAGCCATCGGTCCCCGATTTGCCCCAGAAGCCGGTGTGCCAGGTAAATATTTTCTTTTGGATGGCTCCGAGCATAACCAAAATCAAACCGATGGCGGCGAGTTGCGCTAGAACGCCCGAAATTACTCCGAGGCCGCCCGCGAATTCAGCCGCACCCAGAAAAATTGTGAAGCTCTTGCTCATGCCAATGTCTTTGCTGCGAGTGGCCGGGTCTTTCAGATGTTTATAGCCGCTGGCGATGAACACGAGGCCAACCATTAAGCGCAGAAGCAGAAGCGCGACATCGGTGAATTGAGACAATTGCGGAAAGGTCATACAAGTAACTCCGAGCCGCTATCATACTCTCGAAATCCCGACGGAGGTTACTGACGAGTGGTTGGCCGAGGCGCACCGCATGAGAATGCACGATGCGCCTGGGCAGCAATGTTGAAACTGCAGGCGCTATTTTCCCGCAACGTTCGCCGCGTCCGTGGGAAAAGAGGGCCAATAGGGTCTGTTTGGATCTGCGAGGCGGCCATCGGCATAGCGATCGTGGTGGCGTAGCCAAGCCATGGTGAAGGGCAGACCGTCTTCGTCGCGGCCTTTGGGCACCAGATCGAGATAAGCGTAGGTTCCGACACCCACTTCGGTGCCGCGCGCGTAACAAGAGTAGGTGTGGAAGATGTCGCCGTTTTTGTCCTTATAGAACACGCTAATTCCGGGCGCTTCCTCGCTGGGAAATTCGGTCAGGTCGAAGTTGTATGCCACTTTGCCTTTGGCCAGTTCTTCCTTGGTGAAGGACACGTGGAAGTCGCGATTGAAATCGTTAGCGAACGAGGAGACCCAGTTGAAACGCCAGCCCATGCGCTTTTTGAACTCTTCGATCTTGGGGAATGGCGCGCGCGACACCGCGAGGAATGTGACGTCGCGCTGAGCGAGATGCACTAGGGCGCCATCAGTATGATCCATGAGGAACGAGCAGCTCGGGCAGCCTTCCTTCCATTCCGGACCAAACATGAAGTGGTAGACGATCAACTGGCTTCGGCCGTCGAACAGCTCGGGCAGGGTTTTCTTTCCACCGGGAGCGTCGAATACGTAGTTCTTATCGACTTTGACCCAGGGTAGTTCGCGACGTTCTTGGGCTAGAGCGTCGCGCAACTTGGTGACTTCCTTTTCTTTCTTCAGGAGCTGCTTGCGGGCTTCGATCCATTCGGCTTGTGACACGACTTTTGGATGTTCTATTTGTTTCTGCGTCATGATGCGTTCTCCTTTGATTTGAGTGCTGGATTATTTTTCTGCGTTTTATTTCGAGCGCGAAAATATTGTTCATGGCGAATGCGGTTAGGCCGCCCGTCGATGCGGTGCCAACGGCCAACAGCGCCGCGGTCGCAAGACAAAATGGACACATGTGCGCCTCCTTCTGCTACCGCGTTGACTGCTTACTTTCCTGCTCCTCGTCCGGAACGCTGGCTTTCGGCCTGCTTGCGGACGCGTTCGAATATGTGCGCCCAGCCCTGAGTCATCCCAACTTTGTGATCGTCGGAAACGAATCCCAGAGCAGTGTGGCGGAAGGTGATCAGCGTGCCGTCCTTTTCCTCGCTTAGCCGATATTGCAAATTGTTTACGACCGGAGCAGACATGAAGAGTGGGCCCGTAAGTTCGAGCAGCGTTGGGCGCTTGATGGCCTGCACGGTAGCCCAGAAATGGCCGTTGCTGTCGCCGAGGTCACGATACCAACGTCCACCCGGCCACGGTTCGATCTTCATGGACAGCGGTTTGCCGTCGTGTGTTTCGTTGTGCGGGCCGATTTGTTCGAGCAGCGCGGCGAAGGTTACATCCAGCGTGGCGCGGACGTGGATTTCCTGATTCAAGGTCAGCGTCAAGTTTTCAATTGTTGGTGCGGTCAACGTCATTGTTCCTCCTTTTATTCAGATGCCGATAGATGCAGCTTACTTTCTCATTTCGTTCTCCGCGCGTTCTTTGACGCGTGCCAACTGGTTGCGCCACAAACGCTCGAAAGTGCCGGCCCACTCGTGAAGCGGGCGGATGGCCTCGGCGTTCGTTCGATAAAGCATACGGCGGCCGTCGCGGCGCACGTTGACGAGGCCCACGTCCTTCAGGACGCGGAGGTGCTTCGACACCGAGGGCTGCTCCAAACCCAGGGACAAAACGATATCGCCCACGGGCCGTTCCTGCAGCGCGAGATAGTTCAAGATCTCGCGACGGCGAGGCTCGGCGACGGCGTTAAAGGCGTCGGATGTTGTGGCTGCGCGAGGCATGAAGAAATAATACATTCCTATATGAGCATATGTCAAGCGAACATTTGCTCGCCACACATTGACTAGGGTCGCGACCGAGGCCGAGGTTCAGGCTGGAGTTTTGGACGCAGTTCCGGCGCAGGTGCCCGTTCTTATCACTGATGGGTTATTTCTGGCTGAGGAGGTAGAGGTCGGCGTGGCCAGCGCGCCGCGCGTAAACCACCGAGGAGAGATCACGGGCGAAATCGTAACCGTTGCCGCCAGAGCTAAAGGGAATAGCAAACGGGAGTTTCACTGCAACCTGGGGCGAGCCGATAAGCTTTCCGTCCTGCCAGCCTACGCGGTAAATCGTGAACTCGTGCTGCGACGGGATGGCGTACAGGAGGAACTTGCCGTCAGGCGCAAATACAGACTGGAAGGTTGCCACACCTGGCAACAGCGGAATGCACTTTTTTTCAGGGATGGAGAACTCGTAAACTCCGGTTCTTTCTCCAGCCCACACTGCACCGATCAGGTATTGTCCGTTGGGTGAGATTTCCGCAATATTGCCGCAATTCCCGCCAATCTTCTCCTGGCCGGAGCCATCTGGGTTCGCTTTCCAAATGTTCGGCACTGGAGAGCCCTTCTCGAAACCGGTGATGTAGAGAGTTTTCTGGTCACGGCTCCAAAGCACAGTAAAGACGGCTCCGCTGGACCAGGGAATCTGGTGGAGATCGCTGCCATCGGCTCCCGCGGTATATGGTTTGTCTGTAGCGCCGTTTTGCGATACGACAAAGGCTAGGTGAAAACTGTCTGGCGCCCAGGTTGTGGTTGCCAGGGATTCCCCTGTGGCGATTTTCACCGGGTTGCTGCCGTCAATGTTTGCGGTCCAAACCTCGGTGCGGTCCCTGGCGAGCTGGGCGACATACATCACGCGCTTTCCGTCCGGCGAGATGGAAGGTTGCGTCGCATTTTCCGAGGCGATGTCGGCTGTCTGCTTCGTGCGGATATTGTATGCGCTCAAAAAGCCGGTGGCTTTGCCGTTCACGAAATAAATTCCTTTGCCAGACGGGTCAGCCATGGGCGAAAAGTCGGGTCCGGTTCCCTGCGTGACCTGCGTGAGCGATTTGTCACTCAGGGTGTACTTCCAGACGTTGGTCAGGCCGCTTACGGTGCGGCTGAACAGTAAGCTCTTGCCGGGCTCGCCCCAGGCGAGTTCGAGGGTGTGCGCCGGTATGTCGCCCAGCGCAATGATCGAGTGAGTGGACAAATCCACATCGTACGCGTGAGCGAGCGGAATCAAAGAGATCGCATCGTTCGTGAATACCAGTAAGTGGTTGCCGTCAGGGAAGGGCAAAACTCTCCGTGGCGGAAACAGCGAAGCGTCTAGAGCATAAATCTGCTCCTCGCTGAGGCTGGATCTTTGCGAGCGAAAGATACCGCGGCTCCCTGCTTTCAGGTAGTAGATGAAGTTGCCGTTGGGAGATGGAACTAACGCGAAACCCGAAGCAACGCGACTGGGTTTTCCGCCGAGTGTCGGGACGGCCCAACCTTCGTCATTACCTTGGAATCTCCCATAATAGATCTCGGTTCCGTCGGTGGAGAAGCTATCCACAATCTTGTCGCCTCCGTCGTTTGTGAGCTGAAGAGGCTCGCCACCGGATGTGAGTATGACAAAGACCTGCGAAATGCCGGCCACTTGCGAGGTGAACGCCACGGTGTGACCATCGGGAGAAATCCGGGCACTTTCCATGGGCTTGTCCCAATGGCTGATTTGGGTGATTTTCGCGGGACCGCTGGGAGCGCTGGAGCCGTGCAAGAAGTGGTACGCAGCAAACGCTGCCACCGCGATCACAAGCACGGCACAAGCAATGACCACCCCGTACTTCTTTCCCGCAGTTACGGATGACGGCGGAGCGGACGTCGTCGCGATCGGGTTCCGCCCACTCGATGGATCCAGAGAAAGTTCCTGAACCGTTCTGCTTTCGGTGGAGGAAATTCGGCCGGAGCCGGTGTCGCGGCGCAGGCGTTTCAAGTCCGTGCGGATGTCCGACGCGGATTGGTAGCGCATGTCGCGATCTTTTTCGAGCGTCTTGTTGATAATGTCTTCAAGTTTGGAAGGAAGGTCCGGGTTCAAGCGCACGGGAGCGACGGGTGCGCGATTCAAAATCATGTCCGTAATTACGCCGGAAGTTTCACCGCGAAAAGGAACTGCGCCGGTGGCCATTTCGTAAAGAACCACGCCGAAGGAAAAAAGGTCGGTGCGGGCGTCAAGTTCCTTGCCGCGAACCTGTTCAGGGGACATATAGGCGACGGTGCCCACTGCAACGCCCGGACTGGTGAGATCTTCAGGGCGAACGCCGGCCGTCACCGTACCCTGGTCCTGCGTCATCGAGTGGACGGTGGACAGACGAACTTGCTTGGCAAGGCCGAAGTCGAGAATTTTTGCGTGGCCGCGCTCGGTGACGAAGATATTTGCGGGCTTGATGTCGCGATGGACGATTCCTTTGCTGTGGGCAGCGTCGAGCGCGTCGGCGATGTCGATACCGAGATCGAGGAGCAATTCCAAATCCAGGGGACGGCCGGCGATGCTGTGTTTCAGCGTTTTCCCATCAAGGCATTCCATGGCGATGTAAGTTTGGCCGTTCTCTTCGCCAATTTCGTGAATGGTGCAGATGTTCGGATGATTCAGCGCGGAGGCGGCTCGAGCTTCGCGGCGGAAACGTTCGAGCGCCTGCTGGTCTTTGGCCATGTCCTCGGGAAGGAATTTCAGGGCAACGTTGCGGCCGAGATTGATGTCCTCAGCTTTGTACACGACGCCCATGCCACCACCGCCGAGTCTTTCGATGATGCGGTAATGGGAAATGGTCTGGCCAATCAGCGAATCGGTGGATTGCATGTGCCGCTCATCTTAAGTTGCGCACGGAGACAAGTCAACGAGGCGGAAGCTTACAGATTCGAGGGTTAGTGAACACGGAAATCATTAAGTGAATGGATTGGTCCGCAAATGAAAACGGCGCCTGATGGCTATCGGGCGCCGTTGTGAACTTTAGCTATAACCTCGGATTAAGCCGGGGCTGGCTTTTCGCCCTTGGCCATTCCGGGAATTGGGCGCGGCTCGGGACGTAGCGAGAGCTGCGGCTCCTTCGTCGGCAATGGCGGAGCGGCCGGAGGCGGCGGCGGAACTTTGTCGGGCAACGGCTTGCCTTCGAGCAAAAGCTTGAGCTCGGTGGCGTCGAGGACTTCGCGTTCGAGCAGGGCCTGTGCGATGCGCTCGAGGGTGTCGCGCTGGGTTTCGAGAATATTGCGAGCGCGGCTGTAGCCGTTGGTGACGATGCTGCGAACTTCCGCATCAATTTTGATTGCAGTGTCTTCGGAGTAGTCGCGATGCTGGGTGATTTCGCGACCGAGGAAGATGGCTTCTTCCTTTTTGCCGAAGGTCAACGGGCCGAGCGGGCTCATGCCCCATTCGCAAACCATCTGGCGCGCGATTTCGGAAGCGCGTTCGATATCGTTTCCGGCGCCAGTGGTGATGTGATGCAGGAAAATTTCCTCGGCGGCGCGTCCACCCATTAGAACGCTGAGCTGCGATTCGAGGAATTCCTTGGTGTAGGTGTGCTTGTCGTCGATGGGCAGTTGCATGGTCACGCCCAAAGCCATTCCGCGCGGAATGATCGTAACTTTGTGAAGCGGGTCGGCGCCGGGAGTCAGGGCGGCTACGAGAGCGTGTCCAGCTTCGTGGTAAGCAGTGTTGCGCTTCTCTTCGTCGGACAAAATCATGGACTTGCGTTCGACGCCCATGAGGACTTTGTCTTTGGACATTTCGAAGTCGGACATGGCGACGAATTTGCGATTCTGGCGAGCGGCCCAGAGGGCGGATTCGTTGACCAGGTTTGCAAGATCGGCCCCCGAAAATCCCGGGGTGCCGCGAGCGATTACGGAAAGTTCGACGTCTTCAGACAAAGGAACTTTACGCGTGTGGACGCGGAGAATTTCTTCGCGGCCTTTTACGTCAGGGCGTGGGACTACGACGCGGCGGTCGAAACGTCCGGGACGCAGCAGCGCCGGGTCGAGAACGTCGGGACGGTTTGTTGCCGCGATCAGAATGACGCCTTCGTTTGATTCGAAGCCGTCCATTTCGACGAGCAAAGCGTTCAAAGTTTGTTCGCGTTCGTCATGCCCGCCGCCGAGGCCTGCGCCACGATGGCGGCCGACCGCGTCAATTTCGTCGATGAAGATGATGCAAGGCGCGTTCTTCTTGCCTTGTTCGAAAAGGTCGCGCACGCGGCTGGCGCCTACGCCGACAAACATTTCAACGAAATCAGAACCGGAGATGGAGAAGAATGGAACGTTGGCTTCGCCCGCGATGGCGCGTGCCAGCAAGGTCTTGCCGGTTCCGGGAGGCCCGACGAGAAGCACGCCTTTGGGGATGCGTCCGCCAAGCTTCTGGAATTTCTGCGGATCTTTCAGGAAATCTATGATTTCGTAAAGCTCTTCCTTGGGTTCGTCAATTCCGGCGACATCTTTGAAGGTCGCTTTCTTCTGCTGCGCGGTGAGCAAGCGCGCGCGCGATTTTCCAAAGCTCAAGGCTTTGTTCCCGCCGGCTTGCATTTGCTTCATCATGAAAACCCAGAAGAGGACGAGAAGGATCAGCGGAGCAAAATTCACCAGGAACGTCATCCAATCGGCGTTCTTCACTTCTTTGTAGCTGTACAGGACGTTGTGATCCTGGAGAACTTTGGTGATGTCCGGTATGGCTGTGTTTGCAACCGTGACGCCCTTGAATTTTCCGGCCGGCTCGCGATATTCGCCCTGAATCTCGGCGCTGTTGGGAGCCAGGTAAATGGTGACATCCTTCACTTTGCCGGCCTGGACGCTGGCAAGAAAATTCGTGTAATTCGGCTCATCCTCGCGCGCGGTCTGTCCACCGGTGGAAGCCATTTTCCACAAGACGACCGCCAGCAAAATCATAAGAAGCCAAAAGAGAATTGTTCGTACTGTAGAGTTCACTGTTTTACCTCGCCTTCTGGCTTGCCTAAAAAGACCCGCCTAAATCCCTGCTTTAATTCTAACTCACTCTTGTTTAGATGCGGTAGGAAGGCGGGTGTATGCACGCAAAGAATGAACAGGCTATTCAAGCGGATGCTCCTCAATAGCGACCCCTACCAACGTGTGTTCCCGCGCGCAAAATTCGCTCGCGGGCGGCATGCCGCGAGTCCAAATCACATGGCCCTCGCATTCCAGGACAGGCCAGAGTCCCCGCTCACGGCCGGGAATACGATTCTGCAGAAACATTTGCTTCAACTTGTGAATGTGCCGGCGGCCGCGCGGCCTGTAGGCGTCACCCGGACGCCAATTCCGCAGAATTAAAGGAGCGCGGAGGAGGTCAGCATCAAGGGCTTGGCCAGCACTTTTAGTGTCGCGCGGCTGCAAAGTCCAGTCAATCACTTTCAAACGGAAGCAACTTGCGAGTTCCGGGACGGAAACAACAGCCGCTCCGTGGCTCGGAACGTTCACTACATATTGATACATATGGGGATGCGCGAGAGCTTCGTCAGGCGTGAGCGATCTGCTTTTCCTAGAATCCGAAAAAGACAGATTGTCGAAACTTCGCTCGACAATGAGACCGCCCGGCAGCTCCAAACGGCAGCCACTCGTTTGTTCGGTAGCAAGTCGGATGATTTGCTCAACATGCTCGGCGGTGAGGTCTCTGCGATCCCCGCGAATACTCTGATAAAGACGCCGGATTAAGCGTTCGGTGAGCGGACGTAACGCCGTGGGATTGCTGGTTTTATCGAAGGGCCAATATAGGCCGTGCTCGGAACTTAGTTCGAGGGGCGCCAGCAAATCGCGAACGCGGATGGCGGTTGCATCTTCGCTGCGACGAACGAGAGCGCCGAAGCGATCTTCCACGATCATGGACCAGAATAATTCCTCTTCCCGGGAGAGGCGTGCTAGTTCTCCGAGATGGGAGACGATGGTTGGCGCGAAATTATTTTCCAGGAGAGGAATCAGCTGTTCGCGGATTCGCGCGCGTTGGCGTTTGGTGTCGCGGTTAGTGGCATCTTCACGCCAGGGCTGGTTGAGGGATTTCAAATAATCGCGGAGATCCTGGCGCTGGCTAGCAAGCAGCGGACGGATGACCGAGCCTACCTTCGGATAGATGCCTGCCAAACCGGTGGGGCCCGTTCCGCGGATTAAATGTGCGAGAACTGTTTCGGCTTGATCTTGCGCAGTGTGAGCTACGGCGACGCGGGTTGCTTGTCCGGTGGCGCAGACGTTCTCGAAGAAAGCGTAGCGGAGCCGGCGCGCTGCGTCTTCGAGATTCCAACCATTCAGCGCGGCTGCGGCAGAGACATCTTCGCTTGCAGTTACGATTTCAAGGTTCAGGGCACGGGCTAAATCTTTCACGAATTGGGCGTCGGCTTGGGAAGCCTTCCCGCGCAGCATGTGATCGAAGTGGACGACTAGCAGCATGATCCCAAGTTCTTCGCGGAGATTCTGGAGAATGCGCAGCAGGGCGACTGAATCTGCTCCGCCCGAGACGGCTACACCGATGCGATCGCCGGGCGCAATCAGTTGCGCGACGCGAATGTTATGAAGGACCGATCGTTCGAGGGCTGTTCTCATGGCTAAAACTAGGGCGAAAAGCTCTAAAACCGAGCCAATCACCTCAGTAATTAACATGGTAGCAGCGGAGGCTCACCGGGTCGAGAGCGGGCTCCGAAGATTCAAGAATCAGTTTGGCGGAGAAAAAACTTACAGGCGATCGGAGATTTGTTGAGTGAAGAGGTCACGGCTGTAGGAAATTCGTCGGTCGAGCGCAACAGCTGCAAAGTAGGAACAGCTTTCGCGCTCCTGCTCGGCCCATTGTGCAATCGGTGGAACCGTCTGTCGCGCTAATCTGGCGATTACGTTGAGCAACCCGTAATACGTTCCTACCGCGCGAATTTCGCCACGATCGTCGCCGCGTTCCGGGCACAGGCGAACGAGCTGAAGCAGGCGATGGAAATCTTCCGCGTTGAAATTCCTACTTTCGACGCCAGCGACTTCACGCACGCGCTCGGAGAGTTCCACTCTGCGGCTGGACGCAAGAATCGAGCGGCAGTGCCAGATAAAGAACTGCAGGAAGGCTGCAATCGAAAACACGCAGATGATTGCTGCCATAATCATCGAGCCCTTACCATCAAACGAGCCGTCGCCAGACGAGCGTCTTCCGGAATCTTCGAAAAGGTGTAAGCCCAAGCCAGCGGCAACCAAGTACCGATTAGCGGCGGCACCCAACGCAGGACCGCTTCCTGCAAACCAGGAAAGAGATTGCGGAGAGCATAGGTTCCGGCAGTGGCGCTAAAGTAAACGCCCAACGCGAGCACCAATTGAATCAGGCGCGTACGCGTTTCTCGCAACTTCAAGATCGCGCCCCAGAGCAGATAGGTGAGCACCACACCGACAAAATAGAGGTTCTGGCCGAGTTCAACGACGAAGTGGCTGGTGAGGTGGTCCTTGTTCTGACGGACAACAGCGTAGGAAAAGAACGCTGTGGCGATCAATAGGAGGGCAGCGGCACCACGTATATGGCGGCTAACCTTCATTTCCCGGAACACGTGCTGGTAGAGCTCCATAACGGTAAAGTAGATGAGGACGATGAGTAGACTCTCCGAGTAGTAGTAGAAATAGCGATACTGCATGGAGGAAAAGCCGTAAATATGAAAAGTCACGTAATGGCCTAAGGTGACCAGAGCGGCAGCTAACATGTACAGATTTAAGGAGAAATAACGGAAAGTATCTCGGTGAAAGGCGAGGCACACTACCACGTAGGCTTCCAGAAGGAAACCAACGCTCCAAATAAAATAATCCAGCGGGCCAAGCATCTAGATCGCCTTCAGGCTTGGCTTCGCCCCGCTTTTGCGGGATTCCTATACCTTAGTTAGAGCCAAGGAGTGGGCGGCATCGGGCTGCTCGTGTTCGCCCACGGTGTGGGCGGCATCGGGCTGCTCGTATTCGCTGCAATCCAAGGGGTCGGCGGCATCGGGCTGCTCGTGTTCGCCCACGGTGTGGGCGGCATCGGGCTGCTCGTGTTCGCTGCTGACCAAGGGGTCGGCGGCATCGGGCTGCTCGTATTCGCCCACGGTGTGGGCGGCATCGGGCTGCTCGTATTGGCCGCAAACCAAGGAGTAGGCGGCATCGGACTGCTGGTATTAGCCAGCGTTGCGTGGGTCGCTAAAGCATTTAGACCCAGGGCGCTGGTGAGAACCAGCAATACCAGAACGACTACAATTTGCCACCTGTTCATAGACCCTCCGAGGGAAACTTACCGCGGCGAGTCTATAGGTGGTCTTATGCCGTCAAGGGAGTTTTTTTGAGGTGTGTGTCCAAACAGTACACACCCCTCCCTCCCTAGCAGAGCCAGAGCCTTTCTGTATCCTTACAGGGACAAAGTAGCCTTTGGGCCCGGCGTGGTCAATGGCACTAAAGTACCAAGTTTTCAATCACGGCGAGATAGGCCAAGGCTGGGAAAAAGGGTGTTCCGTGAGGAGATACGGGGGTTTTGAGAGTTTTGGCGCAAACCTCCGTGGCCGCGTTTGCTTTCCGTATCGGAACTATTTATTTGGAGCAGACAAATCGTTGAAATGCGACCGTAGAGGAATCAGCGCTGCGATTTTCTCGCGTTTTCGAGCATGTCCCAGGCGGCGTCGGGGAGATCGACAAAATCGTTGAACTCGCCGGCTCCGCGAAGCCACAAACCGCCGTCGATAACGACGCACTCGCCGTTCACGTAGGCAGCTTGTTCGCTTAGCAGATAAGCCGCGAGATTGGCTAGTTCTTCGTGGCGACCGAAGCGTTTCATCGGATGATAATTTCTGGCGCGTTCTTCGAGGTCTTTGGAGGGGAGCAGGCGAGACCAGGCGCCTTCGGTAGGGAATGGTCCGGGCGCGATTGCATTGAGACGAATATGATGGCGAGCCCATTCCACCGCAAGAGAACGCGTGAGAGCGAGGACTCCCGCTTTGGCGCAGGCCGAGGGAACGACGAATCCTGAACCTGAGTTGGCAGCGGCGTAGGTTGTGACAATGTTCAGAATTGTTCCGGGCTGCTTGCGCGCGATCCATTTCTTGCCCAGCGCCAGTGTGCAGAAGAATGTCCCTTGAAGAACGATGCCCACAACAGCGTTGAACGCATTGGGCGAGAGTTTTTCGGTACGGGCGATGAAATTGCCGGCGGCGTTGTTTACCAGCGTGTCCACGCTGCCGAATTCTTTTTCGGCTGCTTCGATTGCCTCCTCCACCGCTTCATAGTTGCGAATGTCGGCTTGGGAGTAAGCGGCATGTCCACCGGCTGCTCGAATTTCTCCGGCGGTCTTTTTCACAGGCTCTTCGCGGCGAGCGACGAGAAACAGGTTCGCGCCCAACTCTGCGAACCGCAAGGCCATGGAACGGCCCAAGCCTGTGCCACCTCCCGTAATCAGGATCGTGCGGCCTTTCAATAAATCTTTTTGGAACATGGCAGCCCTCCGAAAACGTTGCGTATTCTGGACGCATCGTTGCGCGCATCGCAAGCCATTTAGTCATCGCCGGATTCGCTTCTGCGCGAATTTCGATCTGTGGCCTGCGCGCACGAAGGCGATAGGCAAACAGGATTAGAATAGGGGCATCGATTGATAGTGCAGTATGCGGATGTCGGTTAAGTCTGATCCGGCGTTCGAAGTGCGGAGAGGCGAGCTGACCATGGGACGCTGGGCGTTTGCGCTCTTGCTCGGTTTTACCTGCATTAGCGCTCCTGCGCAGGATGTGCCGGCCTCCACGCCGAGAACCGATTCTGACCCCGTAGTGATTCACAGACCTGCAGGCGAGCCCGCGACAACGGCTGCGAAGATTGAGACTCTGAGTCTTACGGTGCCCAAGGGTACGGCTCTGCAAGTTGCGCTGGACAAAGAAGTGCGAGTCCAGCGAGTGAGACAGCCGATTCACGGGCACATCGTGGAGCCGGTGTATGCGTTTGACCGGCTGGTGGTTCCAGTGGGTTCCGACGTAGATGGGAATATCACGGAGATTGAAGGTGTTTCGGCGGGAAAGCGGACTCTGGACGCGCTGGATGCGGATTTTACTCCGGCTCGCAAGATCAGCGTGAGATTTACGGAATTAGTTCTGGCGAATGGCCAACGCATTCCGGTGAATACAATTGTGACGCCCGGTTCGGGAGAACCCATACGTTTTATAACTGCTGCCGACGAAAACTCCAAAGGGGTGAAAGACGCGGCGTCGCAAAAGGCTCACGAAGCGAAAGAAGAGGCCAAGAAGGAATGGAACACGGCGATGCAGCAGGTGAAAGAGCCCGGAAAAGTTCACAAAATTGAACGATACGCGATGGCGCAGCTTCCCGTGCGTCCGCAATACATCGATGCCGGGACCGTTTATTTCGCGGAACTGCAAGAGCCGCTACATTTTGGGATGGAGCCGCTTACGCCGGAACTTGCTGCCTCGATTGGTTCGACTCCGCCACCAGGAAGTTTCGTGCACGCGCGGCTGTTAAGTTCCCTAAGCTCGTCAACGTCTCACAATGGCGACGAGGTGGACGCCGTTATTTCCCGGCCACTATTCGACGATGGGCGGTTGATCTATCCTCAGGGAACGCTGTTAAAAGGCACTGTGCTGCAGGCGCGACCTGCCGGATATATGAGCCGCAGCGGGCAACTGCGAATCGTGTTTCGCGACGTGGTTCTGCAGGATGGAGTGGCGAATAAAATCCAGGCAAGTCTGGAAGGGGTACAAAGCGGTAGCGCGCAAAATGTAGCGCTCGACGCGGAGGGCGGGGCGAAGGCAAATCCACCCAAGACAAGATTTCTAACGACGACCATTTCTGTGGGACTTGGCGCGGCGTCGTTCCTGGGAGACACCTTCGGAGATACCGAGCCTCGCGCAGCGGGCGGCGCTACAGGATTTAAATTGGTCGGAATTGTAATCGGACTAACGGTACATTCGACGGCTGTAGGGATGGCTATGGGAGCAGTTGGAGGCACGCGGTCTATCTACACGAATTTTATAGCGCGAGGGCGCGACGTAGTTTTTCCTAAGAATACGGCGATGCAAATCGGGGTTGGTATTCGCGAAGAACGCCAAACGAAGCCGTCGAAACAATAACTGCAATCGCGCCGGTTCCGAAAACATGCTTTGCACTATAATGCTCGAATGCTCGGTCGCTGTAAGCGGATCTGCCGGTTGAAATTCCGAGAGAGTGTGTGTTTGCGAGGTAAGAGAGAGGAATCCTGATGCGAGGATTTTTTGCCGGAGTACTCATCACGCTAGTTGTTATCGTGCTGGGCGCGATCTTTTATTTCAAGACCGGGATGGCGCCGGTGGCTACGGCCGATCCGCAGATGCCGTTTGAAAAAAACCTGGCAAGAATGGGATTGCACGCACGCATGGACAAAGAGATGCCGCAGCGCGACGTTTCAGGGTTCACCACGGCGGACTTACTGAGCGGTGCCGACGTGTATCAGAAAAATTGCGCATTCTGCCATGGGCTGTTGCAACAGCCAGCTTCAGCGGCGTCGATCGGGATGTTTCCGCGCCCGCCGCAGCTTCTGACAGTGAAAGAAACGGTGAGCGATGATCCGGCAGGAGAAACATATTGGAAAGTGAAGAATGGGATTCGGCTGACCGGAATGCCGGGATTCAGCGCGTCGCTAACGGACCAGCAAATGTGGCAAGTGAGCGCACTGCTTGCGCGCGCCGACAAATTGCCTCCCGAAGTTCAAGAAGCTCTAAAATCCGGAGCCGCGGCTGCTGCCGGCCCGGCTTCGGCGGCGCCGCTGCCACTCATCACGAAATAACTTCACAAAACAATTGACTGAAACTTTCTGCCGGGATCGTAAGCAATCGCGGGTGGGAACGTGTTGGTGTGCACGTTCCCGCGCCGCGCTAAAAGAATTAGTGGGCTTTGGGGAGAAACTCTTCGGGCAAGGGCGCGTCGGGAGATTCTTCCTGCCAAAAGATGTCAACCACCCACCAGCGCTTGCCGTCAAAGAATAATTGAAAGCTATTGATGCCGCGCGCAAAAGGTGTGGGATCTTTGCTATCGTGGCGCGATTCGTAAGTGCTGAAAATTTGCATGATGTTGGCGTAACGGTCGGCGTGACGCGAAGCTTCTCTTTCGAAGAACCCGTTCTTCGTGAAGTACGCATCACCAATCGCGACATATTCATCGGGCGTGAAGGTGCGAGCGGAGAGGCTGCCGTCCTTTCCTTTTCTAACCGCGCCCATGCGCGCTCCGGGAAGGAACAGCGAGCGAAAGCGATCCCAATCGCGTTTGCCTGGCGGGCCTGAAATCACATCGTAAGTAGCTGCGAGAATTGCGTCCGGCGTGGCGACGTCGGCTGGATTAGCGGCAGGTGGCGCTGCCGGTGATGCGGGAGCTTGGGATGTTTGCGATTGTGATTGCGGCTGCGCTTTCGATTGCGTTTGATCTTGCGCGCTCGCAGCAATCGCGAAGCTGAAAGAAAGAACGAGAACAGCGGTTAACTTCGAAACCGACATAATTCCTCCGATGGCTCACCGCTTTTGTGAAAGCGCCCCAAGCCACAGCGGAGGAGCTTAAATGAGTTGGCGATGCTTTTCCAACGCAATCTAAAACCGCGAGGTGAACGCGGAGAATAGGCGCACCGAGGGCTCACGTTCCTTGTGTTGGAGCACGGCGCGATACGATTGGTTGCGGTCGATGGTGATGCGCGATAAACTGTTCGCGGTCGTCTTCAAAATTTCGGGGCGTAGCGCAGCCTGGCTAGCGCGCCTGGTTCGGGACCAGGAGGTCGGTGGTTCAAATCCACTCGCCCCGACCAACGTTTTAGAATCAGCGATTTACTCACACGAAAATCCGAAGAGCGCCTGGCTCGAAACCAAGCGTTCTTGTCTTCATATCTGCTGGACGCGAGGGCTCTTTGTTCCTTGAATTCATTCCCTTGCAACGGAGGGTTCGTTTTACCGACCATCCGGTTTTTGAGAAAGTAGGTACAGGATCAGGCTCTTGGAAGAAAAATCAAAAAGCCCGGTTCAAACCCCTGCGTTCTGCCAGGATGTCATTCGCTAAATTGATTCGGGGTAGCTGGTTTGCTAAGGTCGTCGTCATGTCCGAGCGTTCCACCGAGCAGATACGCGAATTGCTCGACTCCCTTTATCGCGTGGATTCGGGACGAATCCTGGCAACTCTGATCCGCTTGCTCGGTGATTTTGATCTTGCCGAGGAGGCCATGCACGAAGCCTTTGCGGCTGCGTTGAGCGTGTGGCCGGGAAGTGGAGTACCCGGCAACCCGCGACCATGGTTAATTTCGACGGCCCGATTCAAAGCCATTGATACTCTGCGTCGACGGGCACGATTTGATGCGTCGCAAGACGAACTCGTGCGATATCTCGAAGCGCAATCGAGTTCGGCGGACAGGTCCAGTGAAGAGGACAGCCTGGAGGATGATCGGCTGCGTCTGATTTTCACCTGCTGTCATCCGTCTCTACCGCCGGAAGCGCACGTTGCGCTCACCTTGCGTGAGGTGTGCGGGCTGACAACCGAGGAGATCGCCAAGGCCTTCCTCATCACTCCGCGTGCGCTGGCCCAGCGTATTGTGCGCGCTAAGGCAAAGATTCGCGACACCCCGATTCGCTACGAAGTACCGTCGCCGGAGGAATTGCCGGAGCGACTGGACGCGGTGCTGCAGGTCATCTATCTGGTATTTAATGAGGGCTACTCTGCTGCGGCGGGAGCGGAAGTAACGCGGGCGGAGCTAACCGGCGAGGCGATTCGACTGGGCCGGTTGCTGGCCGAACTCCAGCCAGAGCCGGAAGTCATTGGGCTGCTTGCCCTGATGTTGCTGCAGGAATCGCGTCACGCCGCGAGAAGCTCACCGACCGGCGAGCTGATTTTGCTGGCGCACCAGAATCGCTCGCTCTGGAACCGGGAGCAGATCGCGGAGGGAGTGGCATTGCTGGAGAAAGCCCTGAAGTCCCGCCACTTCGGATCCTACACACTGCAGGCGGCGATTGCGGCCGTTCATGCGGAGGCGGAATCGATGGCGGCGACCGATTGGCGGCAGATTGTGGCGCTCTACGATCGATTGGCAGAAATTCAGCCTTCGTCCGTGGCGCAACTCAATCGTGCCGTGGCTATTGCCATGCGGGATGGTCCCGAGGCCGGTCTGGCGCATATCGACGCGGTGTTGCAACATGGCGAATTGGCCGATTATTATCTGGCACATTCGGCCCGCGCCGATATGTGCCGCAGGCTCGGCAGGACCGCTGAGGCTCGGTCGGCTTATGAGAAAGCTCTGGCCTTGACCCAGCAGGAACCCGAACGGCAATTCCTGCAAGAGCGGATTCGGCAATTGAAATAAAAAAACACTCGGCAGAAGCCGATGCGGATATTGAGTCAAGATGAACGACCATCAGAAGAACGAGCAGTATAGTGGAGTGCGCGATAGGGATGCGCCTTCCTGACCGCAATGTCCAACCAATACTTTGGTATGGATCGATACTTTCGTACTAGATTGGTCGTCGCGCCTCTGGCTTGATATGCGCCGCTGATTGGAGCAACTATGAGCACTGCGATTGCCGTCCCTTACCTCCAGCGGAAACCGGATCTCCCTGGACGCTGTATTTGTGATGAGCACCATATCGAAAGGAGTCGTTAATGAACGCCGTACAAATCGAACAGAAGAGCTATGAGATGCCCCCGCGAGAAGGGATCAGCATCGCGCATTTTCTCACTGTCGCTGACGTCGAGCGATCGGCCCGCTACTACGAAAAGGTCTTCGGCGCTCGCATTCTGACAATGGGTGACGGCAACGCGCCTCCGTACCTTCAGCTTGCGAATATCTGGATGATTCTGAACGTGGGGGGCGGGCCGACCCCGGATAAGCCGACGGTAACGCTCAGCGTCCCCGACCCGAATCACATCAACAGCTTTATGAATTTC
>Ga0209007_1000249_pt1 | contig 27487 bp, 19 predicted proteins | sample JacPinW_OM1H0_O2_FD_187961 | JGI IMG/M metagenome (GOLD analysis project Ga0209007, IMG submission 187961) | Forest soil microbial communities from Algoma, Ontario, Canada - Jack Pine, Ontario site 1_JW_OM1H0_O2 (SPAdes) (version 2) | ecosystem: Environmental > Terrestrial > Soil > Boreal... | reverse complement strand
ATCGCCGAGCGGATCGGCGACGCCTCCGGGAAATTATCCTTTGGTTGTGACTGCGACGGCGCCGAACGGGGCGACCTCCAGCGTTAATTTGACGCTGAAGGTGCAATAGACACGGGCAGCCTCCACACGCTGAATAATGCAGTTTGTTTTTGGTGCAGTCGAGATTTCACGCGGGCGTGATGTCAAATATGTGGGCCTGGAAACCTTCCAGGCGTATGAACAGGCCGACGTCGTGTAGTTCTTCGCCGGTGCGGTCGTAACGAACTTCGTTGAGCTGATCGTAGAAGATGTACTGCTGGGTGGCCGAAACCTGGTCGGCCAAATGCACGCGGCCCTGCGATGCGCCCGTGGCTAGATTCACTGCAATTATTTTCCACGCTTCGTTCGAGCGCCATTCATAGACGAGAAGTCCAGCGGGCGAGGTGTAGCCTTCCGCGGCGACATCCAGCATGTTCCATCTTCCTTGATGAAAAACATTTTCGTGAGTGAGGGCGAGAATTTTATGGAAGAAGGCGCTGCTATAGAGGTCAACCGGTTCGTCCGCGGCCATGCGCAAGGTGATCGGCAAACGGATTCTACGGCCTTCCAGTTCGCCTTGTTGGTAGAAGCGCATTCCCGGCAGCGTCCCCATCAGCGTTCCAATGGCAGGCAAGCGATCGTTGGGAAACGCTTCGGCGCGGCGGGGCTCGTCGTGATTTTCGAGGAAACGCGCGTAATGATTTTGTTCCTGCTGATCGCCGGAAAGGCGCGCATGGATGGCGCCGACGTCTGCGTTGCGAACTGCGTCGTAGAGTGTCTTATCGTACGCAAACGAAAAGCCCAGATCGATGAGGCGAGGTTCGGTTCCCCAGTAAGCTTCGGCGAGCAGAACCAGGTTAGGCACTGCTTCTCGCACTTCGGTCCAGAATTCTTTTGGCGGTGGCGAGATATTTCCCAGGAGATGAGCCCAGTCCCGCTCGAAGATGTCATTCAATTGCAGCATGGCCATGTCGCAGCGGACGCCGTCGGCATGTTGTGCGATGACGCGCAATTGAGCCAGATGGGCCGCGCGCATTTCGGGACGGAAATGATTTAGCTGGGCGACGTCGGTCCAGGGAGGGAAGTAAGGATCCTTGGCCAAGGCGATGTAGCGCGGGCCTTGCGCCGTGTCTGCTCGAAAAAATAGGGAAGGATTGGTTTCGAAATCCTGCTGAGAGCCTTGCACGTAGAATTCCGGATGGTCATGGATCCAAGGATTATCACGCGCGGTGTGATTTCCGACAAAATCCACAAAAAGCGACATTTTGCGCGCGTGCAATTTTTCGCGAGCTTGGTCGAGTGCGTCCCAGGTTCCGATACGAGGGTCGGGAATATATTGGACCACGGAGTATGGGGAACCGATGACATCCGCAGGCGTCCAGCCGGGTAAAGCAAGTTCGAAACTTGGAAAATTTGCGAGATCTTCGAGAGTGATATTGCGTGAAATTGGGCTTCGCTGCCAAATTCCCATGAGCCAGACAGCGTCGAATCCAAGCTGAGCAATTGCGTCCCATTCCGAGTCGGGCACGGTGGCAAGGTCGATCTTGCGGCCAAGCTTGACGGAAAGCTGTTCGAGCCAAGCCCAAGCATTTATTTCGTAGAGGTGCGGTTGCGGGCGAAGCGAGAACTGCGGTGAGGGGATCGACGCGACGGGCATGGAACCCGAGGGTAATTTGGGATGGCTGGCGTGTCAATCGAATCGCGCGATTCTAGTTGTTGATTTCGGGCTGCTGAAAACAGGCTAAAGTTTTTTGTGCTCGCGCACGGCAATCAGGATTTCATGAATGGCGGCCGCAACTTGATCGGGTACCTCGAGCTCCATGTTGTGACCGCTATCGACGATAGTCAGTTTGCTGTTGGAAGAGAGTTTGGCGAGTGTGGCTTGGCCGTCCTTGCGCTCCTGCTCGAGTTGAGCGGCTGGAACATCGAGATCGTCGCCATATCCACCTTTAGGACGCGTGAGCACGACGATTGGAATCGATCCCAGGATGCCGGCTTGCGATTCAGAATGCCATTTTGCGAGTGACTCCGGCGACCATTCACGCTGGCTATTTTCCGCCTTCTGCATTCCGGGAAGCGCCTGAGCCCATAGCGTGTACCTTTGATCTTCGTTAGTAGCATCTACAAAAACTATTCCAGCGACATCTTTGGGGTAAGTAAGGGCAAAGTTCCGGACCACGGCGCCACCGAACGAGTGGCCCACTAGAACGAAAGGGCCATGCTCGCCTAATTTCCTCAGGGCGTCTCTCAGCTCCAAATTTATCTGGACCAAAGTGCGGGGCATCGGTCCCGGGTCGCTCACCGAAGGCCCCTGAGCGCATCGGCATAATTTGTGAAGAGAATCACTGGCACGTGTTTCATTTTGGATTTAAGGATTCGTGCCGCTTCTAACCCGTTCATGCGCGGCATCGAGAGATCCAGAGTAATCAAATCCGGTTTTAGCTCCGCAGCTTTTTCTACGGCGATAACAATACACACAACGCTGTAGCGAATTCCCAGTCTCGTGTAAGGGTGAGCCCAGAACAGAGCCCAGCGAGGCCGATAAATCGGTGCGTCGCTCTCAGGGATAACGCAGCATGTTCCGCTGCAAAGCACGCAGATTGGACAGGGCGCCTGCAATAGTTTCTCGCTCCCGGTCCGAATCGGGGTCTTCCGACAGAGTCTGGATTCGCGAGAAGATCGCAGTTTCCGCATCATGAATCAGCGTGCGAAGTTTTGCGGGGTTGAGTTCCAGAAGAGCGGCGCTGTAAACGCTATACCATTCGCTTTGATTCATAAAGCACCTCTACTACGGGCCTGAAATCTACTAAACTTTGTTTTTGTTTGTCTGTTCGCTAGCGTACCAAACTTTATTTTTCCGCTTCGCTTCGCCAAACTTGTGATTGGCGCACGATCGTCGCGTAACACTCGCACGCCGCGTCTTCCAGTTCCCTCCGGTTTTCGATTCTCACTTCTCCGCGCGTGTACTTGATCAATCCGGCCTTTTGCAGCATGCCTGCCGCCACGGTTACGCTCGCCCGCCGCGTGCCCAGCATATGCGCCAGAAATTCCTGCGTCAGCGGGACCTTGTTTCCCCCCAAGCGGTCCTGGGACATAAGCAACCATCGGGCGAGCCGTTCATCCACTTCGTGTAGCCTGTTGCAGGCGGCCACCTGCGCTGATTGCACAGCCATTTCCTGTGACAATCGGAATAGTGATCTTTCCAGTTGCGGGCACTCACTCAATACAGCCGCAAAATCCTTCGCGCGAATCTTGTGTGCACTACCCCCAATCTGCATCACCACGCGGCTGGGGCTGGTCTTGAATCCAACCAGAAGCGGAATTCCGGCAAACCCTTCTTTGCCCATTAACCCGACTTCCACGCTTTTGCCGTCTTCCATTATGTTCAGGACAGAAGCCAGACCACTCTCCACAAAATAGGCGAACTCGATCGGCGTAGCCGTCTCGTTCAAGATCGTTCTCGTCGGAAGTTCCACGAATTCCAGGACCGCGAAAACGGCTCGCGATTCTTTGCCGGGGAGGCTGCGCAGAATCTTGTTTTGCGTGTTGCGTTCGTTGCCGTCGCTCGGAGCCGCTTTCGAAAGATTCTTCGGAATCGACTGCATGGAACCGTCGGACATAATTCAACCTCGACTGATTCGAAAAGTAGTCCCATTGGCATGGGGAGGGACCAATCGCTGGCAGGCCGGTCCTCGAACGAGACCTTACCAACCATACGCGTTCGTAACTATAGATACTAGTCGCAAATGTTAGAGCAAAGCGGCCGCGCTGTTGTGTCTTGCGCTTTGTACGGTGGGAGCAGTATTGTTATTGGGAGAATCTTTTGGAGAAAGCCTCCAATAAATCGCGAGTTGCCGCCACGCCCAAATCGGCGAAAGCAGTTCTGGAACTGCGTCACAATTTGCATCTCGATCAAGCCGCGCTGGGAGAAAGGCTGGGCTGCTCGGCCATGACCATTTCCCGCTGGGAGCGCGGCGCTCAAGAGCCCCCTTCCCACGCCTATATCGAGCTGGGCAATTTAGCTGGCGATCCGGACTGCTGGTTTTTCTGGGGCCGTGCGGGACTACGCAATGAGGACTTGATGCGCGTGGTTCCAGGTTTGCGTCGGCGCTTGATGAAAACAGCTGCGCCTGATTTTGAGATCGTGAGCGCGGGCGGCGCCGGCAAAAAATCTTCCCGAGGCAAAGTTCAACTCATCGCCATCCCCTTGCTGAAAGTTGTGGCAGCGTCGCACGGCGAGAAGGGCGATGACACCTCTGTGCTTCACGGCGCACCACTGGAAAGCATGATCGCAGCCCCCAGGGGCTGGTGCCCGAATCCTGCCGCCACCAGTTGTCTGCGCGTGAAAGGCAATTCCATGATGCCTTTGCTTCAGGATGGTTACATCGTCGCCGTGGATTCTTCGCAAAGTGATCGCGGTAAGCTTAATGGAAAAATTGTGATTGCATGGCATAAAGATATGGGTTTGACTGTATCCCGTTTAGAGCGCTATGGACATACCGACACCTTGCAGCCGGAAAATCGCGAATACCAATCGATCACTCTCGATAGCAAACATAAATGGAAAATTTTGGCGAAGGTTCTCTGGTGGATTGGTAAAGCTCCGTAAACACGCTTCAGCAGAAAACTCTCAAGTCTAAGAACGGACGATGGCGAAATCTCCTCACAAGATTCTTGTGCTGGATGTGGGCGGCACAAACATCAAAGTGCAGGCCACTGGACAAAAGCAGCCGCTCAAAATCCCTTCCGGTCCCACCATGACGGCCAAGAAAATGGTCCACGCGGTGAAGAAAGCGACTCAAAACTGGAAATACGATCGCGTCTCCATCGGCTATCCAGCCCCGGTAACCGCCGGCCATCCCATGCGCGAACCTGTAAATCTCGGAGGCGGCTGGGTCGGCTTTAATTACAAGAAGGCTTTCGGATGTCCTGTCAGAATCTTGAACGATGCAGCCATGCAAGCTCTCGGCAGCTATCACGGGAAGCGCATGCTGTTTCTCGGACTCGGAACCGGCCTCGGCTCGGCAATGATTGCGGACGGAATTCTGGAGCCTATGGAGCTCGCTCACCTGGCGTATAAGCACGGAAAAACCTACGAGGACTACCTCGGCATCAGAGGCCTTAAGCGGCTGGGAAAGAAAAAGTGGTGCAAAGAAGTTTTCAAAGTCACGAAAAGGTTGATAACTGCTCTCGAAGCCGACTACGTCGTCCTGGGCGGAGGAAACGTAAAGAAGCTTAAAAAATTGCCGCCTCACGCGCGCATGGGACGCAACGAGAATGCAATCCTTGGAGGCTTCCGGTTGTGGGAGGAAAAATAAAGCATATATTTTTCCTCAATCATCTTCGAACGTTGTTATGTTCCAGTATGGAATATTTCCAAATTAGAAATTACTCCCGAAAATTAATCCTCTGCGCTCGATTCCACGCTCCGCTCCATGTAGGATATTGATGATGATTTCGCGTGCAATCACAAAAATCGTTGCGATTTTATTTTTTTGGCCTGCGATAGCATCAGCCTGCACTTGTTCAAAAGCTCCGCCGGGAGTTTGCCCAGGATTGCAGTCTGATGACGTTGTATTCACCGGAACTGTCATGGCTATTGAAAATGTTTCGCCTGCAGCGGGCAGTGAGGCTACCACTGCCGATTCAGACTCCACGGCCTCCGCGGGGTCTACGGTGCCCGCGGTTCCTTCAGCGGAGGCCACTCCAGTCATTCGCTATCATTTTAAGATTGATGAGAAGTTTGCCGGCCCCGACACTGCGGAAACCGATGTTTTTTCCGGTGGCGATGATGGTGATTGCGGCTACCGGTTTCGCCAAGGCGAGCAGTACGTCGTTTTCACCCAGCAGGAAACGGAAGGCCGCCTTTTTGCCACGATTTGCAGCGGTACGCGTCCCATCGCCGATGCCCGCGCTTTGATCCCGCAGTTGCGCGCGATGCGCAACCATCAACAAATCGCTTCCGTCTTCGGAGTTCTTCGCCGCGCCGATCCGCCTCTACTTGCTCCCGCGGACGATCCCGACGATCCCCTTCCTCATATCAAGCTAAAACTTCGCTCCAAGTACGATCGCTTCGCAACCAGCACTGGCCCAAACGGCGTTTATTCCTTCTATGACGTTCACTCCGGCGAATATCATTTTTCCGCCAGCCTGCCGGCTCGCATGGAACTATCCGAGAGAACTTTGCCTGGCGCTTTGCCACCGTTCAAGATCCCGAATGGCGCATGCTATGAATACAACGTTGACGCGCTGCCTCTCGGCAAGATTCGTGGCGCTGTTCTAGGCCCTGATGGCAAACCGTTGAAGATCGCTTCTGTTGAACTTTACCGCGCGGAGCGTTACAAAGATACCGAACCCGGCCTCTGGGGCTTTCAGGGCTCCAAAGGTGATTTTGAGTTCGATCACGTTGGCCCGGGCGATTACATTCTGGTTTTCAACCGTCTGAATCGTATGGATCCCAATTCGCCGTATCCGCGTGCGTTCTATCCCGGCGTAGCGAATCAAAGCGAAACCAGGGTGATCACGTTAAAAGACGGCGAACAGTTGTTGAAAGCGAATATCCAACTAGCCGACGGATATTCAACTCGCAAGGTCCGCGTGCAGTTGAAATGGAAGGACGGACGCCCTCCCGGCGAAGTCACCATCATGGCCAGAGCCGATCAGGGAGAGAATCCCGCGGCACAACGGATCGCCGAGGGCATCTACGACTTTACGCTGCTACAATCCACGCATTACACAATTTCTGCATGGGAAGATTTGGACCCGCAGCATTTAAGCCAGCGTCGCGGCAAAGAATCCTGCAATATCCCCGCCCGGATCGACGCAGAACCCGTCACCATCGACGGCGCCGACACCGAAACAAACGACATCACCCTGACATTCCCTTCCATAGCTTGCGAAAATCACTAGCAACTGGCCCCGCAGCTCACCGCTCCAGCCAAAAAGGAAAGCCCCTTCCCGGTGACATCCCGGAAAGGGGTTGCATTTTTCTTCGCAACTTCAGCTTCGAACTAGAAGTGAAGCTTCATCCCAAACTGTAGTTGCCGCGCTCCAGTCGTTCCATCGTTACGCCCCACTTCTGCAGTCGATTGACCAAACGCAGTACCGTCCGTAATAAAGTTGTCGGGCTGTTGAAAGTTAGGATGATTGAAGACGTTGTAAAACTCTGAACGAAATTCCAAATTGAATCGCTCCGAAAGTTTTATATTCTTTGCGATGACCATGTCGAAGTTCTTGTAGGCGGGTCCGACGAAGTGATTCCGACCCAGATTTCCAGGACCGCCAAATAGCGGAAAGCTAAACAGCCCGATATTCGGACCCGTTTGCGTGAGCGGCATTGTCACCGGAACGGGGGTGCCATGAGGGTTGTAGTCCGCCCTTTGCGTTGCCCCCGTTCCGTCGCTGTCGACGCCAGGGGCAAACACATCATAAGGAAAACCGCTCTGAAGCATCACAATGCCCGACCACGACCATCCCTCGAGCGCTCTCCCCACAAATCCGTTATTCAGATGATCTTTACCTCGACCGTACGGCAACTCTGCCGTGTAGTTAGCCACGAAGCGGTTGCGAACATCGAATGAGGAGCTGCCTTTCTCGCGCTTTAGCTCGAAGCTGTTTGCCGGAAAAACCGTCTGGTTCTCTTGAGGTCTGAAGGGGTCACTCGCGTCGTCAATCGCATGCGACCATGTGTAGTTTGCCTGAAACGACATCCCGTGCGAGAACTGCCTGGTCAAGGTTGACTGCAGTCCGTTGTAATTCGAATTGGCGATGCTGGCTACCGTATTCGCGTGATACGCCGCGCTATTGTTTACGGCATCGAACGGAAGATACGGGAATCCCGTGGCAGGATTTATGGCATCCGCGCCGATGTAAAGTAACTCACCTTGAACCGTTTCCACCGACGGGCTTGCTGTCGGCGAATCAACGCACTGATATGTTGCATTAAGCGGGTTTGTGGGCTGGCAAAATGCTCTCAGCTTTGCCACTAGGGACGGAATAGGAGGATTCCCGTCAATCACCCGAAGTAGGCGGTTTCCCTTGTTTCCGATGTAATTTACTTCCATCGTAAAGTGGTGGCCCAGATCGCGCTGAATACCAAAACTCCGCTGTTGCACATATGCCACGTGGAAATTCGGATCAATAGTTAAGGGAAAAGCCAGAGCGAACTGCGAAAGTGACGGCGGCGGGGCTGGCTGAGTTGTAGGAATTGGAATGTTAGAGATTTGATCCTCAGGACTCGGGCCAAAGTTGAGGAAAGCATTATTCACAAACGGCAGCTCCAGCGGCGGATTGCCTCTTGTGTCACCGGTGACATTGAAAAAATCACGGTCCCGAAAATACCCGAACCCGGCGCGGATCGATGTCTTTCCGTTCTTAAACGGATCCCAAGCAAATCCAATGCGCGGCTCGAATCCCTTGGTGTCGTTCGCGTACAGGGGGTTCGAGCCGCCGCGCGTGACCGTCTGAAACTGTATGGGAGGCGGCCCAGAGAGGGCTGCTAGGGAAGCACTCGTAAGCTGGTCACCCACAACCCAGGGAACTCCGTCCCACTCGTAACGCAGGCCGTAATTGAACGTGAAGTTTGGCTTTATTTTAAACTGATCCTGGATGAAGCCGTACATATCTCGCTCGCGAAAATCTCGTTCATCGTTTGAAAGCCGGGTACCCGCGCTATTGTAGAACATCGTTTGAGATTCCTGGAACACCGACCCTAGTAGCCCCCAAACGGCATCTTCAACCGTCGGATCGAATGCCGTAACACCCTGCAGCGCAGAAACACCGGTGTTCCCAAAGATTCCGAAATTAGGAGTTGAACGCGACGAGAAACTGTTAAAATTGTTTTCATAGTTATCGTCGAACTCAACGCCAAACTTGATCGTGTGGCGGCCCTTAGTCCACGTCATATTGTCTCCGATGTCGTAGACTCCGAATCGGCGCTGTTGTGCATTGCTGTCGCCCAGATTTACGCAGCTGATCGGTGTGAAGCCCGGCAGAGACCAATCTCGTCCGCGACCGAAGCCGTCCACTCCACCGAGGCTTAGACCATCGATCGTACTGATTCCGTCGCATCCAAAGGTTGGAGAAGAACGGGTTCCGCCAGCATAGAAATCGTTTTGAAGGCTCGCCGTGAAAGTGGTCGCCAAGTGGCCGTTGAGGCTTTGGGTTAGCCCCTTCGAGGATACCCCACCAATGCCGGGAAGTAAGTCTCCGCTAGCTCCATTATCAGTAGAGTTATTTGCTATGTATCGTACACTCACAGTGTTTCTCGACGTAAGGTTGTAATCGATCTTTGCCGTGTAATTGCTCGCGTTAAAGAGGTCAGGATCCGCGAAAAAGTATTGTTGGGACACGCCCGCTATTTGGGCCGGCCCATTTCCCGCAGGATAAAAATTAAGGAGCTTCTGGGTTTGTGGGTCTAGCGCCAGACCAAAAGCATTGTTCGGCGAACTCGGAGTACTTACGTTAACACTACTAATCTGCCCCGTGGTGGCATCCGGGAATGTGAAAATGCCGGTTTTGAATGCTGCCGTTGGGACTACTGCTAAAGTCTCCGTTGAGGTCGAGAATCGATTACCTTCATAATTGAAAAAGTAGAATAGCTTGTTCTTAATTATGGCTCCCCCAACCGCAGCTCCGAAGGTGTTACGGGTGTACGGGTTCTTGGGCAATTCCGTTCCAGTAAGAGTGTTAACCGTGTTATTGAAGAAGTCCCGGGCGCCGAGCGCATCCCAGCGGCCGAAGTAATAAACATCGCCGTGAATGTCATTCGTTCCGCCACGGGTAACGATGTCGATTACCGACCCGGAATTACGGCCGAATTCCGGTAGGTAACTCGTGGTTATCACGCGGAACTCCTGCGTGGCGTCTGGATTCAGTGTTACGAGACCGCTCCCAGGAACACCCGGGTCATTGTTGTTTGTGCCGTCCAGTTGGAAATTGTTTTGCTGCTCGCGAGCTCCGTTGATGGAAAACCCTCCGAGCCCGGTATTCGTTTGCGTCGACCCGGGTGTTAGAAGAACCAGTTGATAGGGATCTCGCAGAATCAGAGGAAGATCTTGGATTTGCTTGGAGTCTATGACATTGCTCACCTGCGCATCTGTGGTGTTCACCGGGACTACATCCGTGCCCTCCACAGTTACCGTTTGCGAAGTCCCGCTAACCTCCAGTTTAGCGTCCAATGTTAAGGCTTGGTCCACCGTAAGACTCACAGCCGAGAATTTGACAACCTTCAATCCGGCTTTCTCAATGGTTACGTCGTAAATCCCGGGGGGAAGACTTGGGACTACGTAGGTGCCGGCATCGCCGGTCTCTGTATCTCGCGACGCATTGGTCGCCTCGTTTAGCACCGTCACCTTAGCATGCGGCACGACCGCGCCCGTTTGGTCCGTCACTGTGCCGTTAATCGCCGCCGTCTGCGCGTGTACGAACGACGGAACCGCCAGAACTCCCACCAGAACTGCCAAAACGCGCACCACGCTCAAAAAAAGCTTTCCCCTCTTCATCTCTCCCCCTTGGTATCAGCTCTCCATCGCACGTTTGCCCACGGATGCGGACTGCTTTCAATGTAACTGACCGAGTTATCGATACCGCCGACGCAGAAAATCCGATCTCCACCCCAACTGCGCTTTATGCAGTTACATAACCACGTGCCGCAAACTCTTAAGAGAGACGTAACCGATTGAATTCATTGACCAGCGAAGTGTTTGTGGTACGGAAGAAGCGGCGAGTGTCCAAAAAACAAAATGTTCGGCCGAGCGAGGTAATACATTATTCGTAGAGCGTCTCTACGATATTTTGGAGGTTTTGATTTCCTAACGAAAAATTAGCGGAAGTCAATCGTCAGCTTTCGCCGCTGGAGGGATGGCCGGACCTTCCCCTTTTACATAGTGGCCGTACCAATCCAGATAGCGGTGATAGCGATCTTCGATAAATGATGGCCGCGAAAATTCGTGGTATTCCCCCGGATAAACGACCAGCAAAGTCGGCACGCCCAGCCGTTTCAAGCTCTGATACATTTGCTCGCCATTAATAATCGGGACGTTCCAATCAATCTCGCCGCCCATAATTAACGTCGGCGTTCTAATTTTCGTCACGCGATTGAACGGCGAAAGCTTTTCCCATAGCTCGCGGTTTTCCCACGGCAAACCCAACTCAAGTTCCCAGTCGCGCGAATATAAATCATGCCCCCAATTTGTAATGTAAAGAAAATCTCCAGCGCCGGAGATCGCTGCCTTGAATCGCGTCGTCTGCGTGATAATAAAATTCGTCGAGATACCGCCGTAAGACCATCCGCCCACCCCAAGCCTGTCTGGATCCGAAATTCCCTGTGCAATCGCGTAATCCACCATGGCCATATCATCTTCGTAATCTTTGTGGCCCCAGTCCGCCCATATCGCTTTGCAGAAATCCTGCCCGTAGCCGGACGACCCTCGCGGATTCGGAGTCAAGACCACATATCCATTGGCCGCGAAAAGCTGCGGATCGAAATTAAATTCAGCGTAATAAGCCCACACCGGTCCGCCGTGCGGTTTCAATATCGTCGGATAGCGCGTTCCCGGTGTGTAGTCCGGCGGCTCGTAGAGATATCCCGCCACGTTGGTCCCGTCCTTGCTCTTGAAATGGACATACTCCACATGGGGCAGCCGAATTTGCGCCATCAAAGCATCGTTCGCCGTCGTCAAGCGCCGCAAATCTCCGCCGTCCGCAGGCAGAAAATAAATTTCAGCCGGATGCGTCAATTCGCCGATCACTGCAACCGCCGCTCCATCTTTGCCCAGCGAGTACGATTCAACCATCCGCCTTCCACCGATGGGCCGCGTGATTTCCCCTCCCGCAGCCGGGACCCGCATTAAGTTCTGTGTTCCATCATCATCCGCGATAAAGTAAATCCACTTCCCGTCCGGCGAAAAATGTGGCTCGCTCGCGTTGCGGTCCAGCTTTAGCGTCAACACTTTCATTTCACCGCCCGTGGCGGGCGCAATGCCGATGTGAAACGTCGCGTATTGATAGAGTTTTGGTTCCAGTTGAATAGTGAACGCGATCCATTTCCCGTCGGGAGACCACGCTGGCGCTCCTTCGGTGCCCGGATGCGTCGTCACGTGTACCGGCGACTTGCCTTTATCCGTGTTGTCCGCCGCGACCGTCCATATATCTGTGTTGTAGTTGTGGTCCGGATCTTCAAAATCCGAGCGATTGCTTACGAACGCGATCGAATGCCCGTCCGGCGACCACGCCGGCGCGCTGTCGTCATAATCGCCGGAAGTAATCTGTGTCATTTTGTGGCTGGCAAGCTCGTAAACGTACAGATGTTTTCGTCTTCGATCGAGATAACCGATTTCGTCCTCTTTGAAATGTAGCCGGTCGATCATCCAGGGATGCGCCTTCGGCTTCGCATCGGCTTTGTCTTTATCTCTCGCCGCCTCGATTTCATTGACGGAAGGATCTTGCAGCTCTAGAACGACACGATCTCCCGACGGCGACCACGCGTACGCATCCACATCCTGAATTGTCTCCGTCAGCTTTTGGGCTTCTCCGCCTTCGCGATTCAATATCCATATTTCTTTCTTCTTGTCTTCATCGTCCTTATCGCTCTTGGCCCCGCCTCGTCCCGACAAAAACGCCAAGTATTTTCCGTCCGGACTCCAGCGCGCATGTTCCGAAGATACGTCTTCCGCCGTCAGCGGAATCGGTGCGCCGCCCGACGTCGAGATCATCCAAATTCGTGTTCTATCTTTATCTTCCTTCAAATCATGAGTGGTTACCGTGTAACAGACCCACTTGCCCTCCGGGCTGATGTGCGCATCATCGACTTCTACCATTTTGAAATAATCGTCCACCGTCAAGTTTCGCGTTGGCCCGGTTTTTTCAGCGGCACTAGGACTCGTCTGTGCGACAGTAGAAGAGTCCTGCGCCGCAGCGCCGTTCTGAATCCAAGCCGGACAAACGAGCAGAACGATCAAAATCAAAAAAGCGAATTTAGATCTCATCGCGAGCCCTGCTTTCGAAGGAATTTGCTAAACATTCGACGCGTAGTATACAGAACCCACCGCCAATTGGTTTCAGAATCCTAACATCTGCCTCACTCAGCCCTCGTTATCCCCTATTTTTCACGCTAACTTTGACTGGCCTCCCGACGTCCAATTGGCCGTGTAGAGGATGAGGAGGGTTCGCGTGTTCTCCAAAACGGCGCCAATCGAAGGACTGGCCAAGAAGATCAAAAGTCTGCTTCACTTCGCTTGAGCAATTCTGTATCTACCTTTTTCCACAGAATCGAATGAGGGCTTAGTGGTGAATGTTTTCTAGCGCTGTTTCTGAATATCGAAGATATACGATAGCTTAGTGCGCGGCGACGCTATGTATTTCAGCGATGTACCCACCCGGAAATGCCACGATAGCGGTAGTCCGATCAGATGTCTTGTAGGGGGGGATAGCACATTCGCACCCGCAGCCTTCGCTTTTTCCAACGTTGTGGCGAGATCTTGAACCTGGTACCCGGTAATTTCGTGGCCGAATGGGTATGGCAAATGGCCGTCCGTAACCATCACTTGCATGTTGCCGAATAACGACGCGATTCGAATGCGGCGGTATGTTTCGCCCGGTCGTCCGATTTCGCCGGCGTCCGACTGCTTATCGTCCGAGATCAGCTTTCCTTGTGAAAATCTCAAAAAGCTCGTCACGAAACGATCAGCGGCATCGCGGGATAAATAAACGCGATTGTCCGGAATCTTTTCCAGCGGCGGGTAATTCGGTGCAGTAAAGTGCCAATACAATTGCATCTTCAAGCCGCCGGGCCACTGGATCACAGCGTCGATTCCGATGGGATCGTTGAACGGTTCGACGATCACGTCGGCGCTGGCCAAGCGAGCAGACTGGATCGCGAGATCCATACTTGTAACAAGATATCCCGTGCGCTCCTGGCCAAACGGATACGGAACCGGGGTTTGGAAAGCGAAGACAGAGAGTGTACCGACCGGAGTCCAAATATATTGGAATTCCGTGCTGCTAGGGACCGGGAGAACATTTGTCACGGTTCGTTTGGATGACTGGCCTCCGAACGTAGCGACGAAGCTTTTGACGAAACCGTCTAAGTCGCCGGGGGCGACGTACACATGCGTCGAATCGTACTGCGCTCCGACGGCTACGGCTGTGTTTTGAGTAAGGCCGGCCTGTCCGCTGCTCCTAACGATCGCCGGAGAAAGAAACAAAAAAACAAATAGAACGACCGCGCTGGAATACCAGATCAGTCGACCGATCTCCCGTCCGTGAATCTTTCTCGGCCAATTGCCGCGCTGCGTGTTGAGATATTCATTGAATTCTCGGGGCAAGAATGAAGTTCGTAGGTTTACCCAGGCTGAAAGTCGCATTAGTCTCATTGTCTCTCCCCGAATCGGGAAATCTGTGCTCCATGTAGCGATTGCTAGAAGGGTGGAGAAAAATAGGAAGGTTGGGGTGAGCGACGGGGTTTGAACCCGCGACCCTCGGTGCCACAGACCGATGCTCTACCAGCTGAGCTACGCTCACCAACGGATAATGATGAGAATGTTACGCAAGTTTTCGACTGGTTGCAACTCGCAGCAGAGTCAGAGAGGCGAGTCTATATGGGTTCACTGGTGCGCCGTTGGCATCACGAGTTTTTCAACTACGGGAACAGGCAGTGGTCCCTGATCCAGCACCAGGTCGTGAAACTTTAGCATGTCGAAATTCTTTCCGGCGGCCGCCTGATAGTTCTTGCGGAACGCGAGCCACTCGCGAAGGCCTACGAAATATGTGGGCAGTTGCGTGGAACTGAGTTTCGCGCGCACAAGTTTTCCTTCTGCTTCGGCTTGGGTTTGGAACGCATCTTTGGTCATTAAATCCATGGCTTGCTCGTCGGTCATGCCCATGGTCTGCATCCTGACGTCAAGGATGGCGTTGGCCAGCAATCGCAGACGGATTTTGCGCATCACCATACGGAAACGCGGATCGTTGTTCAGGAAGCCTTCGTCCATCATTACCTGCGCGATGTATTCAGCCCAGCCTTCCACATAAGCGCCGTTGGCAAACAGTGACCGCAGCAGTCTCCGTCTTTCGGGCTGAATATTATTCAAATGCTCGAATTGAACGTAGTGGCCGGGGAGTGCTTCGTGGATGCTCAACCAATAAAGCGTGTAATTGTTGTATTCGCGCAGTTTGGATTCCACTCTATCCGTCGGCATCTTGGGGTCGATGGGAGTTACCCAATATTCCGCTTCCGCTTGAGGCTCCAGCGGCGGCGCGCTATGAAATCCGGCCACGGAATAAATTCCGCGCTCGAAAATTGGTGTTGGAATCACTTTCAAATTGTCGCGCGTGCCTAACGAAACGATCTTTTTCTCTCGAATGAATTGCTTGATGCTTTCAAGGTCGGCTTCGATTGTCTTCTGCAAATCCTCGGGACGCGGATGTTCGTCGGAAATCTTACGCAACACCTCGATAATGATCAGATTCTGGCGGTCATGATCGCTGAGGTCGGAGTGGTCGCTGTGGTCCGGATACATCTGCTTGTGCATCGGCAGGGCCAGCTCAAGCATTTCGGCGCGAACCGAACGCAGTCCTTCTTCGGCGTCGGCGAGCACTTGCTCGGGAGTGACGTCGGTTTCCATTATGAGTTTGAATTTCTGATCGTAGAGTTCCTTGCCCAGGCGCCAAGTCGCATGCGAAGGCCGCTTGGCCAAGTCGTTTTGCAGCCACTGGGAGAAATCTTTCAGGGCGGCGACGGCTGGCGGGGCAACTTTGTCATATTCCGCTTTCAATGGGGATCCAGCCGGAATTTCCGCGGCAATGGTGTTTTCGATCAGATCGATATTGCCGTCGTTTTCCTGAACGGCGGTGGAAATGAAAATTGGATCGGCATCATTCAGATACTGTTTCACTTGACTCAAGAGGAGCGGGACAGCGCTGACTCTGGAGAGAACGTGGCCGACACGAATATCGTGAGGCGCATAGTCTTGTGTGAGGGGGAGGAAAAGCGCGTTGCCAATTAGCTCGACAGGCACGGTGGGGTTGTGGCGATAGCTCTGGATCTTGTCGATCTCCAGCAAGTTCAAGCCGATTTGGTCGTCGATGAGCTGCCAATCCGCAGCATCCTGCGGATCCAACGCTGAAACCGGTGTCTCTTTGCGGAATCGCTCGCGCCATTGTGCGTAAAATGCGCGCTCCGCCGCTATGGATTCGAAACTCATATCGTCCAGCAGCGCATCGAGTTCGATTGTCTTGCCGGTTTTGGGGTCTATATGCTTGTGATAGCCAGCCTGCGACGCGCTGCTTGGAGAAAGCGCCAGGGAATCTTTCATGAAGCGATCGCTTAGCTCCGCAAATCTCTGAGCGGCGGAAGCCTGGGACGTTTTCGCTGACGAATTTGTTTCTTGCGGATTTGCAGACATGGCAGAAAGGCCCAGCCACAGAGTAGCGCAAACTGACAAAACCATCACACGGATCATAGACAGTCCTTTCAAATGAATAGGAGCATGTGTCCTAGCTGGGACGGCGGAAGGGAATCGGCGCAGCGTTCTTTCGCCGCGTTGAAGATTGCCGCAACCGCGCGCGTGCTTGTTCGGCCCAGGCGCCATTCGGCGCGTAACGGAGATAGAGCGCCCAATGGTCCCGAGCGGCGCGGCGTTCACCCCCTTTTTCATAGGCCAGAGCGAGGTTGAAGTGCACGTCGGCGTGGGCGGGCATGGCACGAGCGGCGCGACGCAAATGGTCGATGGCCTGGTCGTACTCGCCGAGCTCCTCGAGCGTGCAGCCCAGGTTGTAACGCGAGATGCCATTCAACGGGTCGAGCGCCACGGCAGCGACGAAAGCGTCGCGCGCGTCGGAAAGCTGGCCCATTTGGTAGTACGCCACTCCCAGGTTGATGTGCGCCTCGATCCAATCCGGCGCGAGTTCCACCACACGCTGGTAGTTCTCAATTGCTTGAGGGAGCATTTCCTGCTTCGTCTCGCAGCTGAGAGCTGTCTCGAAGAATTGTTCCGGCGTGGGACCGGCCATTGAATGCAATTTTGCGGGCCGCGTGGGAATGTCGAATGGAAATGCCCATTGACCTTCAATTGGATTAAATGGTTTTTCCGCGCCAGGGGGGACGACCAGAACATCGCGACCAAGTTCGACCAGATGCAATTCTTGTAGCGGGAGCGAAGAGCCACCGAACTGTTTTTCTATTAACGCGACGGCGCGGCGCAATTTTCGCGCGGGAATGCGATTCTGAGTAATCCGTTGAATTGAACGCAAGGCAACCAGATCGCCAAAGCTATAGAAACGCTCGCCCCAGCGTGCTTCAGGACGCACGAGACGCAACTGTTCCCAATAGCGCAGACGCTTTGTCTCAAGTCCCAAGATCCGCCCGGCTTCTGTACGGGTATAACGATTCGTCAAGCGCCCAGCCCCCACGTGCGGAACACTTTCTGCGGATGATTATGCACCCTTTGTCAAATTGTGTGTGGACGAGTTTCGTGTGCACATTGATTCATGCACACAGATAAGGTTGCCAATCCGGCGATTACTAAAAGCATACACACGGCTGCGCGCTCTGGCTGGCTTGTAGCCGGTACTTGTTAGACTTGATTGAATCGCCCGCCACGATGGCTCTGGAAAGCGCCGAACGATTGTATTTGGAACGTCAGGTCACCCTGGCCAGAGTCGTCCTTGTAGCTCTAGCGCTGGTAGCGCTGTTAGAAACGTCCGGAGGAGCGCAACGGCATGGTTCTGCTCTGTTTCTGGCCGTTTATTTAGTTATAGCTTTGACTGTTGTGCTGTATCAGCGCGTCGTGAGCGAAGCACATTTTCAGATCCCACTCGCCGCAGACGTTGCTGCGTTGACTGTTTTTCTGATTTTCAATCCGCCCGCCTCGGTAGCATGGTTCCTATTCTTGTTTGTAGTGTTCGCGCTGGCCACCCGAGGTAACACCAACGCTATGCTCGGATTAGTGAGCGCAGCGGCCGTCGGCGTTGTGCTGCGCGTGGCTGCCACCGAGACATTCAATTGGCGCGGAATCTGGCATTGGTTGTCGATTGGATTAGGCACTTTGATTTCCGGCCTAGGGATTGGATTTTTGGGAGCGCGGGAAAGAAGCCATCTGGAGCGCCGGCAATTCCTGGAAAAAATAACGCAGCTATTGCAGTTCGACCGAGGCCTGACTGAGTCGATTCGCCAAACGCTGGGAGAGCTGCTGCTGGAATTTCGGTGCGAACAAGCCTGCTTGGCGATTCGTGATGACGAGTTGGAGCGTATTTTCGTGTGGAAAGTTCGCGCGGCGGAAACCGAGCCTTCTGGGCCGGAAACTCTGTCGCCTTCGCGGTCCGACACGTTTCTGACCGACGCTTTCGAAGTATCCATGTGTTGGGAATACAAAGATGGCAGAAATACCGGCTTCGGATGGGACCGGCGGACAGGCCATCGGGTGCGCGCGTTGCTCGCGCCGCCAAGCTCCACGCGGGAGGAATTCGGCGCTCGTTCGCTCCTAGCCGTAACCATCGACGCCAGTGGCCGTCCAGCAGGACGAGTTCTGCTAATTAATCCGGAGAAGCGTTTTAAACCGGCGGATCTGCGCTGGCTGGAACAAATTGTTCGCCATATCGCCCTGCCCATGGAGAACGTCTTTCGGCTTCGGCATCTGCGCGCCCGGGCAGTGGAATCGGAGCGCAGCCGCATTTCGCGCGACTTGCACGACGGAATCCTGCAAACCATGCTGAGTTTGAATATCCAACTTGACGTGCTGCAGCGGAAGTTCCCGTGGACTCCGGAACAGGCCGGCAAAGAACTGGAAACGTTACAGAACACGATAAAGCAGGAAAGCGAAGAGCTACGAAGGATGGTTACCGATCTGCGGCCCGTGCGTGTGGAGAGCGCCGACATGCGGGAACTGATGTTCGGCTTTGCGGAACGATATCGCAACGAATCCGGCCTGGCTGTGGATCTCTTTATAGAGGACCGCAGTTTGCGCCTGCCCGACCGCATTTGCCGCGAGATGTTCCAGATTTACAGGGAAGCACTCAACAACGTAAAAAAGCATGCGTCGGCCAGCCACGTCGTGGTAAAACTAGAACAAGACGAGGCGAAAGTCTCTCTCGTCGTAGACGATAACGGCCGTGGTTTCAGCTTCTCGGGGCGATTTAAAAGCGAAGAGCTGGACCGGTTGCGTCTCGGGCCAATTTCGATTAAAGAGCGAACACGAAGCGTAGGGGGGACGCTAACGGTGGAGTCGAATCCCGGGCACGGGGCGCGTCTTACGGTAGAAATCCCACTGAATTGAAAATGACGAAAGCGAAACAGGTGATTCGAATCCTGGTCGCGGACGACCACGCTATCTTCCGCGATGGCCTCCGCAAGCTGCTGGAAGCGGCCGACGAAATACAAATCGTCGGCGAAGCTTCCAATGGGAATGAGTGCGTCAAGATGCTGGCGAAGCTCAAACCCGACATTCTTCTGTTGGATTTACGCATGCCGGAGAAAGACGGCCTGGGCGTGCTGGAGGAAGTGAATTTCGAAACCCTTCCGACTCGTGTAATCGTACTGACGGCTGCTGAAGATGACCGCGATGTTGTCCGCGCCATGCGCCTTGGCGCGCGCGGAGTGGTGCTGAAGCAGTCAGCCAGCGATTTGCTGGTGAAAAGTATACGCAAAGTGTTCGACGGAGAAATCTGGCTCGATAACCGCATGACTGCGGAAGTGATCGACGCTTTCAAGAAATCCGCGGAATCCGGGCAACGCCGCGAGAAGCCCCTGCTCAGTGATCGCGAAAAGGAAATCGTTCAGCTGGTGGCCCAGGGCTTCCGCAACCGCGAAATTGGCGAAAAACTCTTCATCAGCGAACAGACGGTGAAAAATCACCTGCACAACATTTTCGACAAGCTGGGCGTTTCCGATCGTTTGGAACTTGCACTCTACGCGATTCACCACCGATTGATCGACCAAGCATAATATTTTCCTCTAATTTCTTTCACGCCATCTGCGTCGGAACCTCAAGTTAAGGTATTCTTTCCTATTGGGTATCGTATGAGTTCCCCGGCAAATACCATTGCGGTTGGGAAAAAGAGTCCGCGGATTTACTCGCGCGAGGCTGTGCTGTTTGGTTGCATCCTGTTGCTGGTCTTATTCGTGCTCTTCACTGCCGCGGTTTCGCGGATGTACCACAAGAAGATCCATGTTTTAGCCGACAATTGGTTCGATCAGGGCGAAGCGAGCTTTCGGGCCGGCGATATCAAATCGGCTCTGACGGACTACCGCAACGCGATGGTTTATTCCCCCGATAACGCGAAATTTCAGTTTCATTTGGCGCAAGCGCTGGCTGCGGCAGGCCGTGGTGACGAAGGCCGCTCGTATTTGCTGAATCTGCTGTCGGAATCACCGGGCAGTGGAGACGTAAATCTGGCGTTAGCGAGAATTGCAGCACATAAAGGTTTGACCTCTGACGCGCTTCGCTACTATCACGGTGCGATTTACGGTGTCTGGGAAAACAACCCAATCGAGATGCGCTGGCAGGTCCGCCGCGAGCTCGCTGAATATTTGTTGGAGCGCGGCTTACAGCAACAAGCTGTACCGGAAATCATCGCTCTGGCCGACAGCACTCCTGCGGATAACATAGAACAGCGCAGGGTTGTGGGAAATTTATTGCTGAGAGCGAAACTATGGAATCGAGTGCTGGACGTTTTTCGCTCGCTGCCTGCCGCGAACCAAAACGACGAAGATGCGCTGCTGGGAGCCGCGACGTCGGCTTTCAATCTGGGCCAATACAATGCTGCGCTGGATTATTTCGACCGATTGCCGGAAAAGGACCGAAATTCTCCGGGAGCCGCCGAAATGTATAAGACTGCGCAGCAGATAAATGAAATGAACCCGTTCCTGCCTGGTCTTTCACGCGAAGCCAAGGCACGCAGGGCGGCCAGTGCATTATCCCTTGCGACTGTCCGGGTTCAGCAGTGCGCCAGCCAACTGGGCCAATCACTTTCGGCAACACCGCCAGAGACACAGCTCCAGAAAGCTCTTGCGGATGCGAAAGAGCTCGCCGCCGACGAGAATTGGCAAAACATCGCCAGACATCCCGAGACGGTGGACGAAGTGATGGGTCACGCGTTTGAAATGGAAAATGCTGCGGTAGCGGCGTGCGGAGAGCCTGAGGGCGTGGATCAAGCGTTGTGGCTCTTAGGACGCAGCCGGGGAGTTTCGGCACAGTGACCGAACCTACCGCCGTGACTTCGCCTGGTGCTATTCCGCCTGCTGCAAACGAGCCGACAAATTCGTCCTCCAAATCCGGATTTCGCGCAATGTGGGAGGTCTGGACAAACCGCGTCTTCACCATGCGGGAAGACCGGTTCTTTTTGTTTCTCGCGGTCTTGATTGGCATTCTTTCAGGTCTCGCCGTGGTTTGCTTTCGCATTGCAATTGAGTGGACGCAGATTGAACTGCTCGGGTCATCGCTCTCTCCTACATTTCCGCGCGTGGTTTTGGCGCCCACGCTGGCGGGAATTGCGGTAGCGCTGCTCGTGATCTACGCGTTTCCGCGAGCGCGCGGGAGTGGAGTGAATCAAACCAAGTCAGCGGTGTACGTTTCCAACGGCTATATCCCGTTCAATACGGTAGTTGGAAAATTTATCACCTGCGCTCTGGCCATCGGCAGCGGTCAGTCGCTAGGACCGGAAGATCCTTCGCTGCAGATGGGAGCCGGGATCGCTTCGCTCATCGGACGGCGGCTGCGCCTGTCACAAGAAAAGGTTCGCTTGATTGCGCCGGTGGGAGCCGCAGCAGGGCTGGCAGCAGCGTTTAACGCGCCTATTTCGGCCGTGCTCTTTGTTCTGGAAGAGGTGATCGGAACATGGAGCGCGGGTGTGCTTGGAGCGATCGTTCTAGCCGCGATATCCAGCGTGGTGACGATGCGGGCCTTTCTGGGGCCTGAGTCGATGTTTCGGGTTCCGCCGTTTCGTGTAGCGAAGCCTGCGGACTTGTTAGCGTACGTGGTGCTCGGAATTGTCGGCGGTTTGGCTTCTTTGGTGTTCTTGAAATGGCTGGCTTATGCGCGACCGCGGATGCAGTCGCTTCCTCGCTGGACGCAACATTTTCAGCCGGCGGTCGCGGGCTTGCTGATCGGAATAATCGGGATCCGGTTGCCGCAAGTGATGGGCGCGGGCTATCCCATCATCGATCAGGCTATGCACGGCCAATTCACTTGGAAGTTGTTGTTAGTATTGGCGGCGCTGAAAATTCTAGCCACCGGATTTTCATTCTTGAGCGGCACTCCCGGCGGGATGTTTGCGCCCAGCCTGTTCATAGGCGCTATGTTGGGAGGTGCCGTCGGCGCGATCGAACAGCATTTTTTCCCGGCTTTGCCGGGGACGGTTGGCACGTTTGCGCTCGTAGGCATGGGAACATTTTTCGCAGGCTTTCTGCGCGTGCCTATCACATCAGTGTTCATGGTCATCGAAGTTTCCGGGAACTACACCGCGATTCTGCCGGTGATGATTTCAAGCCTGATCGCCTACGGAATCTCGCGCTCCTACATCAAGGTTCCTTTGTTTGATTTGCTCGCGCGCCAAGACGGCTTGGTGTTGCCCTCGGTGGAGGAACAACGCGAGCAGATGATTCTTACCGTGGAAGATGCGATGCGCGTTGACGCTGCACTGGTTTTGGAGCGTGGGGACAAGATAGGTGAGGCGATTAAAAAATTGGAAGCAAAAGAAGGCTTGCTGTCGTTTTTGCGCGTACGGCCGGGCGAATGGAATTTCATCGAGCAGAGCGAACTTCAGAGACTTGCTGCGGACACGTCGCAAAGTCACACCGTAGAGGAGGCAAATTCCAGGGGGCCTTTGCCGTTCGTTTTTCGCGATATGTCATTGGAAGAGGCGCTTCACTGGGCGGGGGATTGGCCTGCGCTCCCAGTGCTGAGCCGCGCGGACCTGAGCAAGCTCGAAGGCGTGGTCACTTTAGACGATATTTTGAAGGCATTCCGGAAAGTACCTGTGGCTTAGGCCCTGTTTTGCACCCAACGAAAATGCCGCATCTGGAGTAGTTTATCCGGCATTCCTAGTACTTCCGTACTTTGAAACCCCACAGAATTGAGGCTTTCGCTCTATTGGTTCCAGGAAGCCGAAGCAGCAAGATGGATGCGTAGTCAGGGAGGTAGTTTCCTGTGGCTCTAAAAGAGCGACGTGCAACGCGAAGATTTTTAATGCGCTTACCGCTCACCGTCCGTTGGACGGATGAAAGCGTGGTTGGCGAGGCTGCAACCGAATCGCGAGAAGTTAGCTCGCGTGGCCTCTATTTTCACTTGCCCAAAGGATTGCGCAGCGGCTCGCCGGTAGAGATCGTAATGACTCTTCCGCACGAGCTTACTCAGGCAGGCCCGGTTCGGGTCCGATGTCTCGGACGCGTTCTACGGTCCAGTCCAGAAAATGCGGGTGAAGTGGGAGTGGCAGCAGCGATCGAGCGCTACGAATTTATGCGCAACGGCGAATCCGCCGCTTAACGAGTTTCTTACCCAGACCCTGCGGAGATGGGTGAGAAGAGCCGGGTGGCTAGGGTCCCTCAGCCTAAGCCCCCGGCTATTTTTCTGTGTGCGCATTTATTGCGATTTAGCGATACTAACTACCTAACAAAACCTAAGCAGATTATTTCCTAGTTCTCCTCGCTGAAATTAAGATCAATCGAATTCCCGGGACGGCGGAGTCTGTTCGGAACCAACCCGCCCTGCGACGATTTCTGCGCGTGAATAATTTTCAGCGCGCACAGGCGAGCCTGCAATCCGCCGAAGGATTGAGATTTGGCCGATGTGAGTGAGCGAGTCCGCAATCGCGCCTTGAAAAAGCTTCTCGGTCCTAGAACCGAGAGCCGAATCTGAAGCGAGGTAATCATCCAGGGCTTGCAGCGTAGCGAAGAAACGTTTTACTTCATCATCCCAGGCCAGCGGCTTGGAATTGTTCCATTTCTCCTGGCCCTTCGCTTGCGAGAGCGCCCAATCATACAAATCGCCGATGTGCGCCAATATCTGGCCCGGCGTCCGGCAAGATTCGTTTGCATGAAATTCTGCGAAAGTGCTGGGGGCTCCGCGCAACGCTTTGGCACCGCGGTAGGCAACGGTCGCAATAATGTGGCACAGAAACTGACGGCTGTTATCGGCGGGAGTTTTCGAACTCTTTGCATCCATCAGAAGACCTCCTTCTATCTCGCAAATGATATCGATCACCTGAGCGCAATATTGTAAACCGATCGACCACGTTTGGCAGGACAGCGAATGGACTATACTGCTTGCGTGAATGTGGAAATGGATCTCCTGCCTGCGTTGCGCCGCTACTGGGGTTACGATTCGTTTCGCCCGCTGCAAGAAAGAATTGTTCGAAGCCTGCTGCAAAAGCGCGATACCTGCGTGGTGATGCCTACGGGCGGCGGCAAATCTCTGTGTTACCAGCTTCCGGCTGCGCTTCTTTCCGAGCAAACCGTGATCGTGGTTTCGCCATTGATCGCGCTGATGCAGGACCAAGTGGCGCAACTCACTCAGATGGGAATTACAGCAGCATTGCTAAACAGTTCGGTGCCCACGGCGCAGCAGACCGAGATTCTGCGCGAAGCGAGCAAAGGGCGATATCGGCTTCTGTATCTTTCGCCGGAACGGCTCGCTCGCGCCGACACTGTTGGGTGGCTTCGCAACGTGCCTGTTTCGTTTTTTGTGATTGATGAGGCGCACTGCATTTCTGAATGGGGCCACGAGTTCCGTCCGGAGTACCGGCAGATGAGTTCTTTGCGCGCCAATTTTCCAGAGCGGCCCATCGCAGCGTTTACCGCCAGCGCCACGCAACGGGTGCGCCACGATATCATCGACCAGCTTCAGCTGCGCGATGCCCACAAATACATTGCCAGCTTTCACCGGCCGAACCTGCGTTACATCATTAAAGAATGCACCGGACGCGAACAACCAAATCTTCTGCTAAAGGCGCTGCGCGCGTATGCGGAACAAAACGTGATTGTCTATGCGCCAACAATCAACAAGGTGGAAGACACCGTAGATTTTCTAGAGGAGCATCGAATTGCGGCGATTGCTTATCATGGAAAAATGGATAACGAAACGCGCAGAGAAAATCAGGAGCGCTGGATGTCCGATGAAGTGCGCGTCCTGGTGGGAACTGTGGCATTCGGGCTGGGGATCAACAAAGCTGCGGTTCGCGCGGTAATTCATCTTTCGCTTCCGAAATCGATCGAGCAGTTCTATCAGGAAGCAGGCCGCGCCGGCCGCGATGGGCTGCCGGCGGATTGTGTGGTGCTGTGGCAGAAACGCGATGTGGGGCTGCTAACTTATTTCGTCGAGCAGTTAACCGATCCGGAAGAAAAAGAGCGCGCCTGGAAGCGCTACCACATCATTCGAGACTTTGTGGAATCGAAGCTGTGCCGCCATCGGCAGATTTGTTCGCATTTTGGCGAAAATCCAAAATTTGAAAAATGCAATGCGTGCGACGCCTGCGGATTCGCGCTCGATTGGCTGGCGGAAGCGGTGGCCGCCAAGCAGCCTGCGCCGCGCACTTCCACACCATCGGTCACCACCGCAATCCTATCTGCGCAGTCAGTGTCTGTTGCCAAGCCCGCCCTTTCCGACGTGGATCCGCAGCTTCGCGAATATCTTCGCGAGTGGCGTCGCGGCGCTGCGAAGGAGCAGGGCGTTCCCGCATACGTCGTGATGCATGACACATCCCTCGACGAGCTGTGCCGAAAACGTCCTCGTACCATGAGCCAGCTTCTCGAGGTCCCTGGATTCGGTGAAAGAAAATCCGAGATGTACGGTCAGAAAATCTTTGACGCGCTTGATAAATTCAGAAATGGCGCTCGAGCGCGCACAGAATCCGGAGTCAGAAACAGATCCAGCCGCCGCAAAAGGCTTCGAAAAGCAGCCGGTAGCTGAAAGGACAAATTCCACGTTCGTTCGGGATTGGCGAGATTTCTTAACGTGGGTTTCTCGAACTCCTGCCTTTTTGCAAGAGACCCATAATCAATAACTTAACATCCATATTTGGGCGAGACCATATACGGCCCCATCGGTCTAAAACTCTTTGCTTCGAGCGGATTTTATCGGGACGTGCGCCAACATACGGACCGCCCAAAATATATACAGTAATCGCTGTAGAGGGATGGCAACCTCTTTGTGGTATTAGATTTGTTTCACATCAGTCGCGATCGAATGGATGAAATTAGAATTAGTGGCCCGAACTTCACCCCACGTGAGCCCTTATTTTAGCTTTAGCGGTACGGGTGTGTTCGGTGTCCGAGAAATGTTTGCAAGCTGCATGAAATTGGGGTTGGGAGAGGAAGTATGAAGCGATCCGAACAAACCATTACGAGTGGAAACGCGGAAGCAGACGGCAAGGTCAACGCGAAGAGCAACGGACAAAACGATGTCCGTGTGGACGTTTCGTACGCCGATCTGAGCGTGATTCTTTCAAGCCTGCAGACCATGCGCGACGGCGACTTCTCCGTGCGCCTCCCCGGCAACTGGACCGGATTAGCCGGAAAAATTGCGGACACTTTTAATGAAATTGTTACCGCTAACCAACAAATGGCCAAAGAGCTGAAGCGCGTGGGGCAAGTCGTCGGCAAAGAAGGAAGAACTCGCGAGCGCATGCGCTTCGATTTGCCGAAAGCTGCCTGGGGCGAGATGGAAGTATCAGTCAATACGTTGGTCGACGATCTCTTGCGTCCTACGACTGAAGTCACGCGCGCGATTGCCGCGGTGGCGAAGGGCAATCTAACGCAAACCGTGCAACTTGACGTAGACGGTCGTCCGTTGGAAGGCGAGTTCCTGCGGTCCGCGACAATCGTGAACACCATGATTCAGCAGCTCGGTGTGTTCACCTCAGAAGTTACGCGCGTGGCGCGCGAAGTGGGTACTGACGGCAAGTTGGGCGGCCAGGCACAGGTGCCAGGAGTCGCTGGCACTTGGAAAGACCTAACAGATTCGGTGAACTCGATGGCCAGCAACCTGACCGGCCAGGTGCGCAACATCGCGGAAGTAGCTACCGCCGTGGCGAGCGGCGACCTCTCGCGCAAGATTACGGTGGACGTGCGCGGCGAAATTCTTCAGCTCAAAGAAGCAATTAACACTATGGTGGACCAGTTGCGTTCCTTTGCTTCGGAAGTTACGCGTGTGGCGCGCGAAGTCGGTACCGACGGCAAACTCGGCGGTCAAGCTGTGGTGCCGGGAGTGGCCGGAACTTGGAAGGATCTTACGGACTCCGTGAATGCCATGGCGGGTAACTTGACCGCTCAAGTCCGCAACATCGCGGAAGTTACCACTGCTGTGGCGCGCGGTGACTTGTCGCGCAAGATCACGGTGGACGTGAAGGGCGAAATTTTGGAATTGAAAGACACCATCAACACGATGGTGGACCAGCTGAACGCGTTCGCCGGCGAAGTGACGCGCGTGGCGCGTGAAGTGGGCACGGAAGGAAAGTTGGGCGGCCAAGCACAGGTGCCCGGTGT
>Ga0209007_1000248_pt1 | contig 27493 bp, 23 predicted proteins | sample JacPinW_OM1H0_O2_FD_187961 | JGI IMG/M metagenome (GOLD analysis project Ga0209007, IMG submission 187961) | Forest soil microbial communities from Algoma, Ontario, Canada - Jack Pine, Ontario site 1_JW_OM1H0_O2 (SPAdes) (version 2) | ecosystem: Environmental > Terrestrial > Soil > Boreal... | reverse complement strand
GCTGTCCACTTCCCATTTTCCAGCTTCCCAGTGCGAGGCGAGCTGGTCGCTGAAAGGAGTTTGCGTGCCGTAGCGCAAGGTTTGATCGTAACTGGCGGCTACTGCCAATAGCTCGTCGGGCTGAACTGGCGCGCTAAGTACCACCGCCGCCCAGTAGGCCTCAGCGGGTAGTATCTTTTGCGCCTGCAGGGCAGCTACGTCAACCACCTGGGTTTCATAAGGCTTAAATTGCAAGGCGACCGGCGCGCTTTTTCCGCTCGCCGTCGCCGAGCGCCAGTTGAAGCGAATGTGAGCCGTGTAGCTCTTGCCCGAGGCGTTGCGTACAAACACTTTAGGTTGCAATACGGTTCCAGCGGGAAAACCGAGACCTGGGTCGGGCTCGCTCAAAGCAAGCATGGGAGCGCGAGTAGTCCACTCCTTCACGCCGCCAAAGCTGCGCGAGGCAAGCGTACTGCTCGGGTCGTGACGAAACATTTTCATCACGGCGGAAAATCCGCTGCTCTCATCGAATAAAAGGTGCGCGGAGTCGAGATATCCCGCTCCTTTTGCCATGTCTATCTTGATGCCGCCGGAAGAGCCGGTCAACCCTGCCTGCTGCAGCAGGGCCCGTAGTGAAAGACGGCTGGTCTCGCGGGCACTCAGGCTTAACTTCTGTTGCCAGGTTTTTCCGCCAGAATCATAGAGCACCAGCGTTGGCTCCAGTTTCTGATCGCCCATATTGGTCACGATCAGGTAGCTCGTCGCTGTTCCCTGCGGCAGCCACCAGATGCCCTCACGGCTGCCAGTCGCGTAGCTGGGCACGTCCATAGAGGCGTCGAGATGAAAGGCAATCGGGTGTCCCTCGGCACGGACCATCGCTGCAGCGTACAGGGCGTGATAGACGACCGAGCGATACCGAAGCACGACCGAACCCCAAGACTCGGCAAGCTGAGGCGCGGCGCTCATCAGCGCGTCATAGATGTCGAGCGAGACGACATCTCCTGACTTTATCGTCACCGTAGGTAGTGCGGTTTCGATGCCCTCCGGTGTGCGGACTGCCGGCTCAACGACAAGGTCGGCGTATTCCAGGTTATTGCGGAGCTGCAATTCAGTGCGCCATCCCGGCTCAGTGGTCCAGTAGACGACGTACTGCTCGAAAGCGCTGACCTGCAAATTCTTGGGCGGTGTGCTCTGCGCCCAAAGCAGATGGCACAATAAGGAGAAGAGATGCAGCGACGACAGCGTGGAAGGCCGCGCGAATCATGATCGCCATCCTCGAAGAATTTGTTGGATCCCCGGGGTCGGCCCAATATGAGAAATCAATTTATACTGGACACGTTCCGTACGCAACGGCAAAATTTGTTCTGTTACGAAAAACGAACAAGAGAATAGGACAGAACGTAGTCCGGTGGAATTGAGGTCAGTCGGCTGCGATGTTGCGGGGAGGCGGACCATCGTTCAGCGGGCCGTCGGTCGCCGGATCGTCACCCGGAGCACGGCGCGCCACACGGTTGGAGGGCAGGCCGGCGTCGCGGATCTTGTACAGCAGCGCGCGGTAGCTGATGTTCAGAGCCCGGGCTGCGCTCTTGCGGTTCCAGTGATGATGCTGCAAGACTTTCAGAATGATCTTGCGCTCCAGTTCATGCACCGCCTGCCGGGTGATTTTTTTCAGGGAGATTGGTCCCTCGACGGAAATGTCGGCGCTGAAGAAATCCGGTTCGTGCGGCCGAAGGTCGCCGGAGATGGACTCTTCCGTGCCGAGGATGACATAACGCTTCATCAGATTTTCCAGCTCGCGGACGTTGCCCGGCCAGCGGTATTTCCGAAACGTATTCATCAACTCGGCAGAAAGAGGTTTGGCGCGCGAGTTAAATTTCCGGTTGTAATACTCGAGGAAGTAGGCGACCAGCTCTGGAATATCGGTGGCGCGCTCGCGCAATGACGGCATCCGCAGATTCACCACGTTGATGCGGTAGAACAGATCGGCGCGGAAAGTGCCGTTGGCAATTTCTTCTTCCAGATTTCGATTCGTCGCGCAGACCACGCGGACTTCGACTTTCTTGTCTTCCTGCGCGCCGATGCGGCAGAACTGGCCATCCTGCAGAAGTTGCAATAACTTCGACTGCAGGCTCATATCGAGCTCGGAAATTTCATCGAGAAACAACGTGCCGCGATGAGCCATCTCTACACGTCCGGGTTTCATGCCAAAGGCGCCCGTGAAAGCTCCTTTTTCGTAGCCGAACAATTCGCTCTCGAGCAGCGTTCCCGGAATCGCCGGACAATTCACCTTCACCCACGGTCCAGTCTTCCAGGGCGAAGCGCTATGGATCATGCGCGCGATAATGTCCTTGCCAGTACCGCTTTCTCCCTGGATGAGCACGGGCACGTTTGCGCCGGCGATTTTAGCCATCCGTTCGCGGAGACCCCGCATGACTTCGGTTCCCCCAAAAATCACGGCCTCAGGAGGCATCTCTCCGAGAGGCTGAATCAGGGAACTGACTGGGTTTGATGTACTCATAAGGGTTTGTTGGCTCGGTGGCATATTCCATCAGCAATGGAGCATGCGCAAAGCCAAACGTCGCGGAGAATGCACATACTATTGGAGGCTAGCCTATCTGATTGAGGAAAAGCAACTTACTAAAGATTGAGGTGGGTCGCGGCGAGTAATCAATGGGGTAATTAGGCACAGGAGAAGTGGTGCTGGAGAAGAGAAAACATTTTCACACTACAGAAGACAGCTTCCTTCGCGCCGTTTTGAGTTGGGGATGGGAATTCACCAGCGGCCGGGAAAATTTCAGTCCTACGAGGTTGTAACCCTCGGCGTGCTGCGTGCGCAAAGCCTTGGCCCGCAGGCTGCGCGCGACCTTTGGCAGAGCCGCAAAGGCAGCCAACGGAGCGCTTGGAATCTCCAGCGAAACCTGTGTGGAGGAAGGCAGAGAGCGACGAACCGCCAACAGCATGCCACCGGCAGAGATGTTCAGTGCCGTGGCAAACTCCAGAAACTCTCTCTCCTGCCCCACCTGGCCCCTGACGAAGACGGGAATCGCCAACGGTAGACGAGACCACCTTCGGCGCTCAGCTGCTGGCGTACTCGGGCTCACTCACACCCCTTCCGTCGTCGTTTTAACGTTGTGGTTCAAGCATCTTAGGGGCCAAAGCAGGAGTTAGTGGCAACGCCCGCTAAGGAACTGGCAGTAAAATCCAAGAGAAACGGGTAAGCGCGGGAATCGAAGGCCAGAAACCGGGCAAAGTACCCAGCTTTTCATGATTTTCGGGGGCGAGGAAGCATTGCCCTTGTAGATTATCCGGGAGGCTTAAAACGACTCGGAAGTGCAAGGTTTTGCTACACTTGGGTAATCAACGTTCATTTTCCGTTGACATGAAAAGTGCCATGACATACGATTTTATTCAGAGCATTCTTCCTTAACCAGTAACCAGTCGAGTGCTTCCTCCCTTTGACCGCCGTACTCCTTATGGCCACCGTGCAAAAGAATATGTCTGTTTCCGGCCCGGGCCCGGGAAAACTCGACGGAGGAAAGACGAGCTCATCCGCTTCTCCAATTCCCGAAACGGGAGAACTCAGTCCAGCCAGTTTGCAGCAGGAGTACTCCGATTTGCAGGAGCGATTCCAGCGCACCACCAACGCTCTCGGCTCCGCCGCACATGACCTCAAGACACCCTTGGCGATTCTGAACGGTTACGTGGAATTGCTGCAGAGCGAGAAACTTGGATCCTTGAATGCGCGCCAGCGCGAAGTGCTGGGCGATATGCAGGCGAGCGGCAAGCGCCTGCAACAGTTCATCCAGGATTTCCTCACCTTCAGCGCTTTGGAAACCGGCGGCCTGAAGATGCAGTTCTCCGAGGGCAACCTCAACCAGTGCCTCTCCGAAGTTTGCCGGCTGTGGTCGACGCGTTTTCAGGAAAGAGGTCTGGCTCTTTACTTTCTGGCGAATGACAAGCTGCCCAGATTTCCCTTCGATTCTCCCAAACTGGAGCGCGTGATCTCGAACTTGCTCGAAAATTCTTTTAAATTTATTCCGCAGGGCGGTACAGTTTGGTTGCACGCAGAACCTTACATGTGGGAGCGGCGCGCGGCGGCGCAACCGGCGGAAGCGGGCGAAAGACGCCGGCAGGAAACGACACAGCCGAATTCGGTGAAGGTCAGCGTCTCCGATACAGGACCGGGAATCCCGGCGGAATTTCATCAGGAAGTGTTCGACGATTTCTTCCGCCTGCCCGGCACTGAAAATCAGGAAGGCATGGGCTTGGGTCTGTCGATTGTGCGCCGCCTGGTGCTCGGCATGGGAGGGAAAATCTGGGTGGAGAGCGATCCCGGCGCGGGTTGCAAATTCTCCTTCCTGATTCCCTTCAAACCCGTGCCTAACTCCGTGGGCAAAGGAAAGAATCGATGAAGGAAACCGCGAAAATTTTGCTGGTAGATGACGAACCGGCGATGCTCCGCTACATCCGGACGCTGCTCGAAGTTGACGACTATAAGGTGGAAACCGCCTCGACCGGTGAAGAGGCGCTGAAGCTCATAGAAAAAGGGCTGGAACCGGATCTGGTGCTGCTCGATGTTCTCATGCCCGGCATCGATGGCCTGGAAACCCTGGAACAACTCCGGCAGAAACGACCGGGAGTAAAAGTCGTCATGCTCTCCTGCGTCAACGACACCAAGAAGGTCGTACAGGCAATGCGCTTGGGTGCGCAGGATTATCTCACCAAACCCTTTCAGAAGGCAGAGCTGGATGCGGTGATCGACCAGTGCCTCGATCAGGGAAAAGGCCCGGTCGGAGGAGAAGTCGAAGAAGTTGCCGACGATGTCTTCTTCATTGCCGCCAGCCCGGCCATGAGGAAGATCCGCTCGCAAGCGGCTCTGGTCGCGAATGTCGATATCCCGGTGCTGCTGCTTGGTGAGAGCGGAACCGGCAAGGAAGTGTTGGCGCGACTGATTCACAAGCTCTCGCCGCGCGCTCACAGAACATTCCTGAAGGTAAACTGCGCGGCCGTACCCGCCGACCTGTTGGAAAGCGAACTGTTCGGCTACGAGCCCGGAGCGTTCACCGGAGCGACGCACGCGAAGCCAGGCAAGTTCGAACTATGCAATAAGGGTACGATTCTGCTCGATGAAATCGGCGAGATGCCGCCGGCGCTGCAAGCCAAGCTGCTGCACGTGCTGCAGGACCAGCAATTCTCACGACTGGGCAGCCGGTCCGTAATCAAAGTGGACGTGCGTATCCTTGCCGCCACGAATATCGACATCCCACAGGCGCTGGCGACTAAGCGGCTGCGCGAAGATTTATACTACCGCCTGAACGCGTTCACCTTGCAACTGCCGCCCCTGCGCGAACGCAAAGAAGAAATTCCCATCCTGCTGAAACATTTCATGACGCGCATGGCTGAACAATATGCTCGGCCTCAGCTTCCACTTTCGCAACCGCTGCTGGAAGCCTGCCAAGCGTATTCCTGGCCGGGCAATTTGCGCGAGCTGAATAACTTTTTGAAGCGCTATCTGATCCTTGGAGATGAAAACCTGGCGGCTGCCGAACTGCAGCCCCGGCATGATGGCAACGGCGGCGCGGCACACGGCGATTCTGGAACCAAAACCGGAGAAGCCGGCGGCGGATTGAAATCGCTGGCCCGCAGCGCGAAGGATGAAGCCGAAGGAGAAGCCATCCGGCAGGCGCTCGAACAGACAAACTGGAATCGCAAGCAAGCCGCGGCGCTTCTGCAGATCAGCTACAAAGCCCTGCTCTATAAGATTCGGCAATACGGAATCGCCGAAGCCAAGAGCCACCACAAGCTCTCTGCCGGAGCATAGACTCAGCCTAAGTTAGCTTCCGTTCGTAACTCGGAACGCTTCCCTCGGCTACTGCACCGTCAGCGTGAATCCAATACTCTGGGTACTCGAGCCCGAAGTCGCCGTCACCGTCAAAGGATAGGTGCCCGCAGGGGTTCCGCTCACGACCGGCTGTTCCTTCTGATGGCTGCACGCTGGCTGCAGCACGACGAGCGCGAAGAGAATCGAAAGCGCGAGGAAGGCCAGCAGACGATTTCGTCTGCGCTTGGTGCTGCCCAAGCCAAGCAAAGCCATTCCCGGCGCCATCAGCCACAGAGCATAAATCGGGCCACGCCATTTTCTTGAAGTGATGGTTGTGGGCGGACGCGCGGTCGTGGTTACACTGAGTGCACTCGACTGATTGTTAGAGCCATTAAAACTAAGCGTGGATGGATTGAAGCCGCATGTAGCGCCTACGGGAAGCGAACTGCAAGTGAGCGAAACATTGGCTCCAAAGCCCGGGCTGGCGTTCACATTTACGCTGTAAAACGCCGTGGCGCCGGCTGTTACCGTAGCGGACGCAGGGGCGATGCTCGCCGAAAATGTAGTCGCTGTGAACGATGCACTGGCTGTGTTCTGCGTGTTGGTGTCATTGTTATTGCTGACCGTGGCCTGCACCGAACCGGTACCTACTCCATTGGGCGTCACCACCATGACAACCGTCGCAAGGGAGCCGGATTGCAGGGTGGGGATGACGCAAGCCACAGCATTGTTAACGGGTGTACTGCAAGTACCCGAGCCGGCGGTGGCGCTGGTGAAAGTAGCCGACGAACCGCCTGCTGAAGTGAAGAAAAGTTGTCCACCCACGTTTATGTCAGTAGCCAGATCGGGTCCCTGGTTGGTCACGGTGAAAGTTACCGTCACCGCAGTACCAGCGCCCACCACTCCGCCGGGCGGGGAAACCACCGGAGCCGGGCAATTCAGAATGCACAAATTGCTTTCCGTTCGCAGCTTGACCGCGAAAGCATTCTTGGTTCCAAGGAGCGTCGGCTGCACGGGATTCTCGGTCTCGAGATTGGTAGAGGTCGTATCTCCGGCAAAATAGGTGTTGAGGCTGGGGTCGAGCGTGATGCTGGTGCCACGATCCGTACCGTTTCCACCAAAGTAGGTAACGTATGAGCCGATCGTATTCTGACCCGAAAGAGTTGACGTAAAAATGTGGGCAAAGAAGGCGTTCGAACAACCCGCCGTCGCGCAGGCGAGGTGGCTCTGGATCGGTCCGATTGCGGTGCTAACGGGAAAGTCTATGGAGCTCGTCGCTCCAGTAATTAGCGCACCTTGCGCCGGATCCACGGCGATGGCCAGCCCACTATCGTTCCCAGTTCCACCCAGATAGGAAAAATACGCGAGGCCCACGGTGGTTGAACTTCCAGTGGCTCCCGTGATGTTGGTCAGCCGCGCCACATAAGCATCAGTTGGGGCTGGGGACGCGATGGCCGGGCATGCGGTTCCCGCTGCCGGATTGACTGGAGTATCAAGGCACATCTGGAACGGAGCGACCGAGATGGGCAACACAAAATCGCTCGAATTCGTCGATCCGGTTAAATAAATGTTGGCGGCACCGGTATCAATCGTAACAGCTGGCCCTGTTTCCTCGGCGCTGCCTCCCAGGTAGGTGGAGAAAATCAGCTGGGAGCTGGCGGTTTGTGCCGCAGCCGGATTCAGCTTAGCGACAAAAGCGTCGGTCGGGTATGGGGTGGTGGCCGGAGCAGTGCATGTCACGGGATAAGTGATGGTGGTCGGCGGAGGCGTATCGAGGCACGGCTGGTAGGCATTCAAGATAGGGAAATCGCCGGAATTGCCGCCGCTCAGAGTTTCCTGACTGTTAAAGAAATTCGTGGTGCCGCTGAAGTAAATATTTCCGGCCGTGTCGACCGCAATGCCTCCGCCCTGGGCAATCGCATTGCTGGGACTGCCTCCACCGAAGTAGGTGGAATAGGGAACGCTTAGCGTGCTGATGCTGGCTGTATTCACCTTGGTCACAAAGAACTGAATGCTCGAACCCGGCGACGGGAATTGCTGATACGGCGTGGGCAGGTAGCTCGCCGGAAAGACGACGGACGGACTCAGCGGCTGGGGGTTGGTGGAAGTCGTGGTGCCGGTAACAAAGACGTCGGCATTGCTGTCGATGGTCATGCCGCTCGCAACGTCGGTGCCGTTGCCGGAGAGATATGTCGAATAAGCCAGCGTGGGCGGTGTTGCCAGACTATCGAGCCCGCTCAGCTTGCTTACGAATACATGCGAGGTGCCGGTGCTTCCGGCTTGCGGCGCGCGCTGGTATCCGCCTATCGTGGGGAAGTCCGTCGAAGTGGTGGTCCCGGCAACGTAAGCGCTGCCGCCGGCATCCACAGCCAGCCCAACGTTGGTATCGGTCCCGCTGCCGCCTAGGTAGGTTAGATACAGAATGCCGGTACTCGTATTCAGATCCAGGATGAAAATATTCTGCGTGCCCTTTAGCGTGGATTGGTAAGCATCTGGACTTACCGGGAGGGCGGGCATAGTGGACGTCGATCCCGAAGTCGTCGATCCTGCGAGATAGATGTTGCCGTCGCCATTGACCGCGATAGAAGGAGAGCTTTCCGACCCACCACCGCCGAAGTAGGTCGAGTAGACCAGAATGGGATCGATTACCAGTTCCCTGCCGCGATCATAGGCGCCAATCTCGAAGCCTACGCGATTGGCGGCGCGGAGGACGAAGCGTCCTTCCACCGGCTGCTCACGGTCGCCGATACGCTGGTAAACTCGCGGCGCTTGCAGGCGAACGTTGTTGTCGTCGCCGGTAAGAATCAGATCACCGCCGCTGAGTTCCACCTTGCTTGCGCCATCAAACTGCAACTCGGCCTGCGACGGATCAGCGCCCGGGGCAACTTTGAAGTCATATTCCAAGCGACCCTGGTTTCCGTAGAAAACCAGATCGATTCCGGGGTAGACGTGCGCGTAGCGCACTCCGGCAAATTGCGGAATGCCGGTGCGCCACTTCTGAGGATCGTTACCGATAAAGTAGTTGCTCTTGCCGGGAAGCGGTTCGCCAGCAGAGATAGCTGCCGCCGGGTTCGCCCTAGCCAGCGTCATGCGTAGAGACTTCACGCTTCGACCTAGCTTGGCTTGACTTGCAGCCAGGTGCGTGGTCTGCAGGGCAAGCATGGCACCGGTGGAGTCGAAAAATAGGCTGTATCCTGGGCCGTGCGCGAGAAATTTTACCGTGGAATCCGCCTGGCCCTGGTTCGGCTCGAAGATCATGGGTAGCTGGCTGAGCAGCGCCTGCGCGTTCGGCTTGGATTTGGGAGACGATCTTTCAAACGAGGATGCCCCGGAAGAAACGCTGACCAGAGCAGCCGGAATCGAGGAAGCGGGAGTCTGAGCCAGCGACTTCTGCGCATTCCGCTGGGAGCCCATTCCAAGCAGCACAGAACCCGCCACTAGCAGAACCAACGCAGCTCCAAATGCCCGAATCCACACTAGCCTGCCTGCTGAGCTTCCCGAACTTCCTGCCGACAACGCACGGCCATTTCCCATCACGCTTTTTCCTCCGACGCAACCCATCATTTTGGAGAGAGTAGAAACGACGCACGAGTTCTCACTCGGCGCCGGCGAACCGCCGCTGCTGACTTGTTACTTAGGAACTTGGCGGAAACAAACAACTACTTAAACATCTGGCGGATAGTCAAGTCAAGCGCGGCTCCGCTCCTCCGCACGCTCCAAGACTTGTCAGATGCGTTCCGGGGCGTGGAAAGATGCCGCCGCGTGGCACGAAAGTGGAATGAAGCGAATTGCAGATTACGGCTATAGGTCCCATTTCTGCAATGCCTTGCATGCGCTCTTGCCGGCAGGCACAGGCATCGGGCAAAAGCTGATGATTTTCGCAGATAAACCAGAGGGCGTAGGGGAGATTAGATGGCAGCGGGATTGCTCAATCAAAACCTGGAATCTAAGAGGTTCGCTTCTTCCCCACGGCAGTCTGCCGAGACCAATCGAACGTTATAGAAACAGTTCCATAGGTCTTTTTGCTCTTGCAAACGGCTGGCAATTCTATAGAGTTAGTTAAATTATGGGCTGCCCGAGGGCGCGGGCAGGTATGGGAGCCTCCCAGCTAGGCTGTTGATTCCGTTTCGCATTAGAGTCGGTTTGTTCTTTAGGCCGGTTTCGTTCTTGGGAAAAGATGCTTTCGGAAAATACGCCACGGATGCAAGCGGATGAACGGCGGACCATGCGGCGCTTCGATATGCGCCTGCCGGCAGTTGTCCGTCTGGATCAGGAAGACGAATTCCAAACCGAAACTCAGAATGTGAGTGCGCGGGGAGTTTTCTTTTATCTTGATCGTCCCGTGCCCGCGGGAACCCGTTGCGAAGTCATTCTTACCTTTCCCCCGCACATCACTCTGACCGACGCGGTCCGGGTGCGCTTCACGGCGCGCGTGATTCGTGTAGATTCTCCTCTGCCTTCGTTGCGCGTGGGAACCGCCGCCATGATCGAAGACTACGAATTCCTCCGCTCCGGCGGCAGCGCGGACTTCCTCAGTGCACTGCAGCGGGGGGCGGAAAACTGAAGGTGGGCTTCAGCTTTCAGGCTTCGGGCCGTTCAAAGCCCGTGCTTGGGTGGCGCTTTTACTAATATGAAATGCTGGCTGGTTTGTGGTGACTGGCGAGTTGTCTGCGAGTGTTGGGTGCTGCCTCGCTAAAGGCTGAAGCCCGAAGCCCGCTTCTTCACTTCTCCTTGCTCAAGTCTTTCATCTGCTTCTGCAAACGCTTGTAGCGACGTAACAGGCTGCCGATGTAGAGAACATGAATCGTCCACGTAGCGATATAAGCGGCATAGAGGAATTTGATGGAATTCATTGTGGTCCTCTGCCCAGCGGAACGTTGGATTTTGACGCTGGCGCGGCCAGCCCTGCAGGCTCCAGCAACGATTCCAGAGCTTCCATTTCTTCCACTTCGCGCCGCAGTTTTTCCAACTGGAAGCGTGACCAGCAAACCAGAAATGCAAAGCACAGAAATGCCATCCAGCTGATCAACAGCACGTGCAACATCCGCGGATCCATCGAACCGCCGCCACCGATCACAGGCTGCGGATGCTGCGTTCGGAAGAACCAGATGGAAAAATAAACCAGCGGCACATCGAGCGCGCCAAACACCGCCAGCACAGCAGCCAACTTCTGTGTCTGCGCGCTGTCGGAGAAGCGCCGCAGCACCAGGTAGCTCACGTAGATCAGCCACAACACCAGCGTCGAGGTAAGCCGGATATCTCCCGGCGCCCACCAGATGCCCCACACAGGCCGCGCCCAGATCGGGCCGGTAACGAGAACGATGGTGCAGAAAACCACGCCTACTTCGGCGGTCGTCACCGCGAGGATGTCAAGATTCTGCTCGGTGAAATACTTCCCGACCAAAAAATAAAAACCAACAATGATCAAAAAGGTCGTGGCCACTGAGCTGGGATACATTCCAGTGGGCAGTTGCTGCGCTACCTGCGGAATAAACGGCGCGATGAATCCTACAACTCCGACCGCAATCACAATCCATTTTGCCGCGCTCTTCGTCGATGGCTTTGCGTTCGCCAGGTATTGGATGGAGGCGACAAAGTTGATGAAGAACAGCAGGAAGGCAGTCCACGCCGAAGGCACGTGGTAATAAATGATGCGGTAAACATCGCCCTGCAGCGCGTCAGTGGGCGCAACCCACAGCGCCTGATAAAAAGCGTAGGCCAGCAAAAGCGCCGTCAGAACTGCCAGGATGGGGAAGGCCTTTTTCATTCCGCTTGCAGCACCGTTTCAAACAAGGCCAGACAAGCAGTAGTAAACACTACATCGTAGGTGAGAAGCAACACGATGTAGAAGTGCGCCGAATTCTCGCCGGTCAGGATGTTCGTGGTCGCCGCAACCATGCCGAGCACCGCTGGAATGGAAACCGGGAACAGGAGCAGAGGCAGCATAAGCTCGCGGCTGCGCGTGCGCAACGACATCGCGGCGAAGAATGTTCCATTCACCACCAACGCCCAGGTTCCGAGCAACGCCACCGGAATCAGTTGCCATGCCGGCCCCAACACGCGCAGGTTGTAGAAAATCATAAACAGCGGCGCCATCAGCGCTTCCAGCACGCTGACCAGAATAAAGTTGCCCAGAACCTTAGCCAAAAAAAGCGAATTGGCCGACGCCGGCGAAACGCGGTAAGCGTCGAGCACCTGGTTGCGCAGTTCGCGCGCCCAAGTCTGGTTCAGCGCAACGATGGTCGCGAATAAAAATGCCACCCAAATCAGGCCGCCGGCAATGTGCCGTGATTCCTCCGCCAGTGGATCGAAGGAAAAAACGAAGATCACGACCACCAGCAAAGAAAAAAACAACATCGCGTTCAGCGCATCCTTGGAGCGCCATTCCAGCCGGATGTCTTTGGTCAGCGTGGCAAGCGTGATCGACCAGAACGATCTCATGGCTCGCCCGCCCGCGTAATACCTTCGCTGAAGTGAGCGGTCCGCTCGACGATCTTCCCCGACTGCATCCACAAAAATTCGTCGGCCGCGCCTTCCAGTAGCGCCGCCTGGTGCGTGACCACAAAAATAGTTTTCCCCGCATTGCGCATGCCTTTGAGCAGCCCGACCATCTCCCGCGCCGAATGCACGTCAACATTTGAGAACGGTTCATCCAGTAAAAGAATTTTCGGATCGTGCAGGATTGCCCGTGCCAGCGACATTCTCTGCCGCATCCCCTGCGAATACTGTCCGACCGGCCGCGACAGCTCCGGATCGAGCCCAACGGCTCGAATTACCTGCTCACAGCGCCCGTCGCCGGCAATCTCGTAAAGCCGTGCGAAGTAGCGCAGGTTTTCCATCCCGCTCATCTCGTCGTAGAGCAACGAGGGATGCGCCATGTAGCCGCTCTCGCAGCAGGCTTGGTGTGGCGTCTTCTCGAAGATGGAAATCGTACCCCGTGTGGGATTAGCCAATCCCGCCAGCGCGCGCAACAGCGTAGTCTTCCCCGCCCCGTTGTCGCCGAGAATTGCGTAGAACTTGCCCGCGCAAAACTCCGCATCCACCCCGCGCAGCGCCGCAAAGCGGCCGAACTGCTTAATGAGTCCGCTGACCACAACGATGGGCACACCCGTAGGCACTATTGGAGCAGTCGTCACAGAGAGGAGTACGTCCCAAGAATTTGTCCGCTGCCGGGCACAGCAAAGAATCTATGGATTTTCCCTCTTTTTTGCAAAGGCAGAAACGTTTCATCCTCAAACTTGAAACAACAACGCCAGGAATCTGGAATCCGATTCCCGGCGTTGTTTCCGACACTAAACGTTTTATCTCACTACCCCTTAAGGGGCTGGGCGTTTGTGTGTGACCTTAGCACGTACACTTGCTCCTCCAAATTCAGGGATGGTGCACGCGGAGGTTGAGGTCGCAACGGGGAATGGTACTGTCCAATAGGTATCCGGAGTGGTGGTACCGCCTGCTCCGCTATCCACGAGAATGCCAGCACATGCACTTTCCACAATGACGTTGCTGGTTGCGCTGTTGCCGGTTCCCCCGCCGCAGGATGCGTCAAAATGCACGCCCGATTCAGCGCTATTGAATATGGTGTTGCTCTTCACGATATTCCCGTTGGTGCAGACATCGATGGCATCGTAGGCTCCCGTGCCAAAGATTTTGTTGCTTTCAACAAAAACGCCGTCACCATACGTGCCCGCTGTATCGGTATACAGCCCGATGGGAACCTGGCTGTTGCCGAGAGTGTTGGAGTTGACTTCGATCCCCACGTCTTCTTCCGTGTCGAAGAGCAAGATATCGGCCGCAGTAGCCGACGTTGGATCCTGATAGACATTGTCGATCACGGTGTTGGTCGTGATTGTGCCCGCGGCTCCAAAGGCAAGTTCGATGCCGTTCGCAGCAGCAAGCCCCGCCTGAAGGCCCTGTCCCTGCACATAATTTCCGGTTGCCGTCAGCGTTGTGCCGGCATAACGTCCCGTGATTCCGTTCTTGTTGTAGTTGTGGACCGAACTAGCCTCGACCGCGACGCTGGAAGAGCCGCTCGAACTTTCCACATAGATGCCGTCTCCAGTCTGGCAACCGGTTAGGACGCCGTTGAGTAACTGGTTGCGCACGGCGACGTGACTCACCGTGCCCGAAGCATTTTGGAACAGGATTCCATCCAAGTTGACGCTGCAGCCGCTAGAGAGCCCGTTTCCTGTACCGTCGACCGTTAAATTGCTGATCGTGACCCCGGTTGTATTCTCTACCAGGATCTGCGCCGCGATGGGAAAGCCGTTGCTGCAGTAATTTGTATTTGGGTAAATACACACATCGGTAGTGTTCTGGACCGCGCCTCCCGAGGGAGGCAATATTACGACGGCATCCTGAAGTGGAGCCGGCGTGGCAGCTTGAATGCCCTCGAGAGTAAGCGGACCGCCGATTGTAACCTGCTCGTGATACGTGCCCGGGCAGACTCTCACGACGTTTGGAGCCGTGAGCGCTTCTGCCGCGGTCACCGCAGCCTGGATGGTAAGGTAGTGGGTGCCTTGCGCCGCACAGAGGCCGACGGCGACGTTACCTGCAAAAGCCTGTCCGCTGAATGCTGCGAACGCGAGCACGGCGAGACAGGCGAATGTGAAACTACGAGCGGCGTGCATGGCTATTCTCTTTGGAACAGCGACACGACGACACACTAAGAGCTGCATAGAGATCTCCTCAAAGTTTTAGATTTTTGTTCTGGTGTTGCGCCCTGGGTCGAGTCCAGGTAAGGACTCGCGGACACCTTAGCAGCCGTACAAAAATGCGGTCAATGGAACTATCGGGCTGGTAGTGGCTCAACCGGGCCACTAAGCTCAGTTTGAAAAGGATCAACGAAGCGATGCCGACCGTGTGTCAGCGCCGCAATCGAACCTTTTAGTTCGTTGTGACAAACTGCGTCTGGACTTGCGTTATGGTCGGCGCGGCCTGCATCGAATTTCCCGGCTGCTTAGGCGCGTACTTCGAGGCGCACTTGGCCTGCAGCGCCTTGGCATGGAAGACGCCATCGTGCCCAAAGCTGCCATCCGCCAGCGCCTGCGAATCATCTTTGAAAGTATCGGGAGGCGCTTCGGTTCCGGTGTAATCCACCGAAAGCAACTGATCCTGCTCCATCAGCACAAACTGCACATGCGTTCCCGTCCGCTTGATCGACCCCGGCTGCACATTCCCCGCCACCCGCAGCCGCTTGGAATAAGCCCCGTTCCCCATCTTATGCAGCTCGCTGATGGTGACGTAGTAGCTTTTGCTATCCTGCACGCCGGTATAAGCGAGGTAACCGAGCAGCAACATGATCACTACCACCGCCGAACCGAATTTGAGATAAGTCTTCGCTTGACTGGACATAGGGAAGCACCCACAGGAAATGTACTCAACGACTCTACCCCTCCCCGAATCCAGAATCAAGATTCTGATTCCGTTGCCCTGACAAGAACATCGGAACCGCACTAATCAATGCGTCGGCGAAGCCTCAAGTGTGAGCACTTCGAACGCGTCCAGCGTAAAGACGTGTTCCGCACCAGCAGCCAAGCGCACTGGCGGCGCACCCCGCTGTTCACTCCACGGGCTGCTGGCGAGAAATTGCTGCGGCTCTCCCGGCGGCAGTTCGAAGGCTCGGCGCACGTCCAGCGTTATGCTTTGGCGCCGGTCGCTAGGGTTACGCAGTGTAAGAATAGCTTTTTCCTTCGACCAGGCTGCCCAGCCGTAGACTTCAAGCTTGCCCGGGTCACCGCCGATCCAATGCGTATCCCGAAGCACTTGCGCGTTACGCCGCGACCAGTTCGCAGCCTCCGCCAACACGTCCCAATTCTTCTGCGATAGCAGAGCATGTGAAATGTACATCTCTTGCAGTTGGGTTCCCGTGCCGAAGTAGTCGTGCACTTCATTGGTGAAATCATTTTCCGGATCGCTATCGAGATGCTCAGCCTGTTTTGCAAAGATCAGCCCGTGCAGCATCAGGGAATTCAGAGGAAACAGAGGACCCGCCTGCACAATGTTCATATACGTCTGCGCGTCGCGGTATGTGATCCATTTCTCCCGCCAGCTCCCGACTCCGGCAAAGCTGTGATCGTCTCCACCTCGCCAGATCGAATCGGCATAGCGCAGCCAGAACGGTGAAGGGTAAGTTCCGGTGGTGAGATTAACGTAGAGATCCGGCTTCTTCGCCCGCCAGTCGCTGATCAGACTGATCGCCGCCGCAAAGTCGCTATCGAAGTTGCTGCCCGGAAACACGCTGTCCACATTGCCCGTCCCGTCGATCTTGAACTGGTTCACTCCATCGCCGATGAAATCGAGCGACGCCTCCCGGAACCTCGCATAATATTTCGGGCCCGAAAGCGCAAACCCTCCTTCATTCATTTCAAAACCGTTCTTCCGGCCAAACGCGATCCGCTGCTCTTTGGCCTCTTCGTAACCGCCCCACGGCGAGAGCCACACCCCAATGGCCCCGCCAATTGCGCGAGCAGCGCGATTCGCAGCAGCCAGTCCACCGGGAAATCCCGCATTCATCTGCCACGTTGACTGCGGATTATCCCAGCCGTCGTCTAGGAGAAAAGAATCAAACTTTACCCCGCGCTTGCGCACCAGTTCGCTTCCGAACGCGTCGATCACATCGATCACCGCCGCGGCGTCGTAGGGCTTTCCAAATCCAATGTCATACCAGGTGTTGTAATGCAGAAATGTCCGGTACGGATGCGCCCGCTCGCGTTCCACGTAGTTAAGAAACGCTCGCCGCATTTGTCCCGGCGGCGAAACTCCCATCACCTGCGAATAGGTGACCGCCTGTCCTTTCCTGAGCGGCAGTTCCCTCTTCATGCCGCAGGTCACGGTTGCTCTCACCTGGCATTCAGAAAGCGGATCTTCAAAACCTAGAAACAAATCTCCCGCCGTAACCGGAGAGCCTTTCACGCTCCCAATCACTTTGGCGCTGGGCAAATTGCCGTCGAACAAGCGCACCTCGGCAATCGGCTGATCATCTTTCAGCGCCGAAATCGAAATCTCCTGCCGAACATAGTTGGAACCGTCGCGCAGAATTGCGCGCCACGTTACCGAAACTTTTTCCGCGGCGTCTTGCAGCTTCACAAGAATGACTTGGCCGTCGAAATGTTCTGCAGCGCACGACGCGTCTGGGTCCGCGCGCAGCGCCTCCACTCGCGGGCCATCTGTCAACGTCATCTCGGAGGCGCGCACTGCGCTTCCATCCCTGAAAATCAGAAGGAATGGATCGCGCGGCAACTCCACTTGCGCTCCCGTCCCCCGGATGACGAACTTCAGTCCTGTCAGCTTGCCATCGCGAACCGACCACTGCGCTTCCATCATCCGGTTCGAAAGCGACAGAAGCTGGCTCTGCACTCTCGCCTGTGCCGGGCCTGCGTCCGCGTCAAACAGCACCGGAATTTCTTCCGGACTCTGCGCGGCACTTTGCATTGTGGCCAGCCCGCAGATCAGTAGCAAGCACTCAAGCAGCACAACTCTCGTGGCGATTTTCTTGAAAGAGGTAGTGAACATAAGTTTTGGCGTCGATTCTGTCAGAACAATATTAACGCCGACCGACAGAAACGGGGCTGGCCCATACTAATCCCAACCGGGTCCTCGAAAACCTATAGCGAGAACTGAGAACTGCTAACTGCTTTCCTCCGCTAGAATGAAATGTGGTTCCGAAAATCCTATGATCCATCCCTGGCACGACGTAACCCCCGGCGACAAGCTCCCGCAGGAATTCGATTGCGTGGTCGAGATCCCTTTTGGATCGAGCGTGAAGTATGAACTCGACAAGGCCAGTGGACTGATCAAGCTCGACCGTATTCTCTACTCCGCGGTTTACTATCCCGCAAACTACGGCTTCATCCCGCAGACTCTGGCCGAAGATAACGACCCGCTCGACGTGCTCGTACTCTGCCAGGAACCAGTCGTGCCGCTCACCATCATTCACGCGCGCACCATCGGCCTTATGACCATGATCGACAGCGGCAAGCCAGATCATAAAATCATTGCCATCGCCACCGAAGATCCTGAGTTCAACTCCTACCACGAAGCTGCGGAAATGCCGCCTCATCGCATGCTCATGCTGCGCCGTTTTTTTCAGGACTACAAACAGCTCGAAGGCAAAGCCGTCGAGGTCGACGAGATACGCCCTGCGGGCGAAGCCTATCCCATCATTCTCGACGCGCTGCACCGCTACAGCGAACAGCGCCGCAAGGGTTTTAAGACTCCGGTAAAGCACTGAAGCAAGGGAGCAAGGGGCGATTGCAAAATCTTGCGATGCGAAATTGAACACCCCCAACTGTGTACCGAAGTAACTTCGCATGCCTCGAGTAGCGCCGTAGAATTCGGCGAGTCTAAAACTCCAGTTCCGGGTTACTACAAACGATGTTCATTCTGCCGAAAGGCTTCGAGGAAACCATGAAAACTGCACGACATTGCACGCTACTCGTGTTGCTTGTTGCTGCCTGCGCCGCTATGAGCTTTGCCGACGAACCGGGAAGGCATCCCGCATACCTGCACGCGCTTACCGATCTGCGGCACGCGCGCGCACATCTGGAGAACCTGGCTCCCACTCATCACATGGACAAAGAAGAAGAGCATGCGATGAATGAAATCGACAAAGCCATCGGCGAGATCAAGCGCGCTTCGATTGATGACGGCAAGAATTTGAACGACCATCCTCCGGTCGATGCACACATGGATCGCGCCGGCCGCTATCACCGCGCCCTGGAATTGCTGGACAAAGCGCACAACGACATTGCCCGTGAAGAGGACGATCCGTCGGTGCGCGGCCTGCGTGACCGCGCCCTCCTGCACATCGATGAGGCTCACCACATCGTCGATCACCTGATCATGCAGGCAGCTAACTACTAGGAAGCAGCAAGGTTTGCATCTTCGAGATCTGTCAATCAACAGGAGTAAAAAAGGCCCGGCGTAAAGCCGGGCCTTTTCTTTTCGAAGCGCGACGCCTACCAAACGTGGCAGGCATTCTCGGCCACCATCGGCTGGCCGGCTTTGCATCCCCAAGCCTTCTGGAATTCCGGCATGTTCTGCACCACTCCATCCACGCGGTATTTGCCCGGCGAGTGGGGATCGGTAAGAACGGTCGTGCGCGTCAGCTCCGGACGCCGCTTCTCGCACCACACCCTCGCGAATCCCAGAAAGAAGCGCTGCTCGGGCGTAAAGCCGTCGATGCTCTGACCTTCTTTCCCGGTTTTGTCCTCCGCGATCAGGCGCTCGAGCGCGGCCAGGGCAATGCGAGCGCCACCGTTGTCGGCGGTGTTTTCACCGAGCGTGAGGCGTCCGTTCAACTTGACGTCATCGACCGCCACAAAGTTTGAATACTCGTCAGCCACGCAACTGACGCGCTTCTCGAACTCCTTGCCGTCCTGCGCCGTCCACCAGTCATGCAGATTGCCCTGCGGATCGAACTTGCGGCCCTGGTCATCAAAGCCATGCGTAAGTTCGTGACCAATCACTAGGCCGATGCCACCGAAGTTCACAGCATCATCCATCGATTTATCGAAGAACGGCGGCTGCAGGATGCCCGCGGGAAACACAATTTCGTTGAACGACCCGCTGTAATAAGCGTTCACCGTGGGCGGAGTCATGCCCCACTCCTTGCGGTCGAGTGGCTTGTCGATCTTGGCGATGATGCGTTTCGTTTCAAATTCATCGGCGCGCTCCACATTCCCCATCAAGTCGTCGCGCTTGATCACGACAGAGCTGTAGTCGCGGTACACATCGGGATACCCGATCTTATTGCGAATGGCGTCCAGCTTCACTTTGGCCTGCTTCTTGGTTTCGTCGCTCATCCAGGCAAGATTGTGAACGTCATCCGCGAGAGATTTCTCGAGCGCATCCACCATCTTGAGCATGCGCTGCTTACCGTCCGGGCCGAAGGTTACGTCTACGTACCTCTGCCCCAAAGCCTCGCCCAGTTCGCCATCGGTAAGGCTGACGCAGCGCTTCCAGCGCGCCTGAATTTCTTCCTGGCCAGTGAGCTTCTGCTGCAGCTTGAAGTGGGCGTCGACAAAGGGCTGCGAAAGCCACGGCGCTGCATTGTTCAGCACATGCCAGCTGATGTAGGTTTTCAAGGCGTCGAGCGGCTCGGCTCCGAGCACGGCGTTCACCTGTTTGAAGAAATCAGGATTGACGACATTGAGTTGCGTAAAGTAGGGAGCGCCCGCCTGCGTGAAATAACGATTCAGGTAGAAGTTCGGTCCAAGTGCATCAGCCTGATCGCGGCTCATCTTGTGGTCGCGGTTCTTGGGGTCACGTCGCTTGGTTCGATCCATCGAATCCGCCGCCAGCAGCGTTTCGATTACCAGCACAGTTTGCGCCGAATGCGCCGCCTCCTGCGGCGTTTGGCCTGCCAGGGTAAACAACTGCGTGGCATAATCAACCAGCATTTGCCGCTTCTCAACTTTGTCGGCATCGTCTTTGATGTAGTAATCGCGGTCGGGCAGCGTCAGACCGCCCTGGTCAATGTAGGCGATTACCTGGTCGGCGTTGTGCAGATCGGAATTGGAGTAGAAATTGAAAAGCGCTGGGACGCCGATTACATGAAGATGAGCCATCTCGTCGATCAATGCGCTTTTATCCGGTGCCTCCGCAATGCGGTCGAGCTCTGGCTTGATCGGAGCAATGCCTTTTGCGTTGACGGCCTTCTCATCCATGCAGGAGCCGTAGAGGTCGCCGATTTTCTGGTCGATCGGATTGCGGCTTGCGCCACCGGCTGCGGCCTTCTCCAGAATTTCGTGCTCGATATCTAGATTGCGCTCGCGGAGTTCCACGAAACTTACCCATGACGATTGGTCGGGAGGGATCTGCGAGTTCTTAATCCAGTTGCCGCAGGCGTACTGATAGAAATCGACGCAGGGATCGATGGTCTTGTCGATGGTATCGAGGCTGAAGCCGGGGGCGGGTCTGGCGGGAGAGGATTGGGTGAAACCGCTGACGGCCATGAAAAGTAATAAGACCGGCAAGAGACGAAATGCTCGCATATCAGACTTCTCCTTTTCGCAGAACGGATGAAATTCTAAGCCCGGCGGTCGATCTCGGCAAGCAGAGGCGTCTTTCTGTCACGCACTCACAGCTCAAGATTAGAAAAAATCCTCATCTGCGATTGCCGCATTTGTATTTGCAGCGTTTCATTCTAATACTTTCTCTCTAATAATCGCGGCACCTGAGAAACATTAGACATACCCTCGACGAAAGTTATTGCACCATCCACCGTAAGCCGCATCGCCATAAGCCAGGAAACAGGCGCATCTCCTTGAAAAACCCCCTCCACCAATTGGTCACGGGGTTGCTCCTGCTCTCGGGGTGAGTGCCAGTTCAGCACAAATCCAGCAGGACGTTTATTCCTCCGCATAACCCCACCCACTTGACCGAAACCTAAGGAGATACTGTTGACCGCAGTTCGTGTTCTCATCCTCTCGCTATTGCTGGCAGGCCAGCTTGCCGCTCAGAGTCCTGCCAATCACACCATGGATTCCAAAAAAATCACAGACGAAGCACTGCCGTCGGCACCTGTTCCGATGACTATTGCTGCGCAGCCACAACGGTCAAAACCAGAGAGAGTATTCGACAAGAAGTTCTTCGCAGTCATGGGATCGCTAGGAGCGGCCGAAAGCCTGCGCTCTACGACCCGCAAGCTGGTGCTCGACCACGAGTTTGACGCAGGCGCTCCATGGGTGACCAGCGTGCCCTCGAACCGCGGAATCATCGCCAAGGACCTGGCGCTGTACAGCAGCGAATTCCTGGTAGCTTACGAGTTGAAGAAGCGCCACTCTTGGCTGCCTGGAGACCGCGTCATCCACCGGCTCTGGTGGGCCTACCCTGCCGCCATGACCGCTATCCATGTTAAGAACGCAATCGGCAATATTCGCACCCAGGAGCCGGGTGGCTGCACCTCGGTTGAATGCGCGCTGCAAATGCAAACGCAATAGCTCCAACAGCAGATACACCGGCGCGTGGAGACGGGTATAATCCGTTGATGAGATCCAACGAGGCAGACCCGGTTATGACTCCCACCAACGGTTCGAAAAGCAACGGCAACGGTCACGGCGTTCCCAAGCCCCGCGCCGAGTGGCTTGCCCGTCGCAAGCAAGAGAATACCGACGGTAATTTTTCGCAGATGCACTACGCCCGCAAGGGCGTTGTCACGGAAGAGATAGGCTATATCGCGCACCGCGAAAAACTTGCGCCCGAACTGGTGCGCGACGAAGTGGCCCGCGGCCGCATGATTATTCCCGCAAACATCAATCATCCGGAGCTGGAGCCGATGGCGATCGGCGTGGCGTCGCTGTGCAAGATCAACGCCAACATCGGCAACTCGGCCGTCACCTCCGAAATTCAAGAAGAACTGAAAAAGCTTCACACCGCCGTGCATTACGGTGCGGACACGGTGATGGATCTTTCCACTGGCGGCGACATTCACAATATTCGCGAAGCCATCCTGCGGAACTCTCCGGTTCCCATCGGCACCGTGCCGATCTACGAAGCCATCGCACGCGTGAAGCGCGTAGAAGATTTGAATGCATCCGTGATGCTGGAAGTGATCGAAGAGCAGGCGGCGCAAGGTGTGGATTACATGACGATTCACGCCGGCGTACTGGTGCAGTATTTGCCGCTGATCTCCAAGCGCATTACTGGGATCGTAAGCCGCGGCGGCGCAATCCTCGCGCAGTGGATGGCTTACAACCACAAGCAGAATTTTCTCTACGAATGCTTTGACGACATCTGCAAGATTTTCAAGAAGTATGACGTCAGCTTTTCTCTCGGCGACGGCCTGCGCCCCGGCTGCGTCGCCGACGCCAGCGATGAAGCCCAGTTCGCTGAACTGAAAACTCTGGGCGAGCTGACGAAAATCGCATGGCAGCACGACGTGCAGGTGATGATCGAAGGCCCCGGCCACGTCTCAATGGACAAGATCAAGGAGCAGGTGGAAAAAGAAGTCGAGCTCTGCTACGAAGCGCCGTTCTACACGCTGGGCCCGCTGGTCACCGACATCGCTCCCGGCTACGACCACATCACGTCGGCGATCGGCGCAGCCATGATCGGATGGTACGGCGCGGCCATGCTGTGCTACGTCACGCCGAAAGAGCATTTAGGTTTGCCCAACGAAAAAGACGTGAAAGACGGCATCATCGCCTACAAGATTTCCGCCCACGCCGCCGACATCGCCCGCGGACGCCCCGGCGCCCGCGACCGCGACGACGCTCTCAGCTACGCCCGCTACAAATTCGATTGGGAGAAGCAGTTCGCGCTCTCCCTCGATCCCGAAACCGCCCGCTCCATGCACGACGAAACCCTGCCCGACAACTACTACAAAGAGGCAGCCTTCTGCTCCATGTGCGGCCCGAAATTCTGCTCGATGAATTATTCGTCGAAGGTCGACGAGTACAACAAGCAGGTGCACGGCATCGAGAAGAAGGATTATTCGGAGCTGGTGGAGAGGCTGGTTTCGTTGAAGTAAAACACGCACTTGGATCTACCCTAAAGCGAGGTCTATGGATCACCACGAGGCAGTCCGGAAATTTGAACATTTGATGTTGAAAGAGGCCGATCACGCACGCGAAGTAGCGACGGAACTGGAGGCCTTGGTGCCGATCCTGACAACTGAGAACTCCCGACAGCTCGCGCAGTTGCAAATAAAGGCGAGCCACAAGCTAGCCAAAGAGTTTCGCGAATTGGCGGAGAAGGTCAAAGAGAAATAGTGCTAGATGAGCCCCAAATTCTGCTCGATGAATTTATTTGTCAAAGGTGGCCGAGTACAACAAGCAGGTCGCGGCATCGAGGAAGGATTATACGGGGTTGGTGGAGAAGCTGGTGTCGATCAAGTAAGGCCTTATAAGAGACCTTAGCGGTGCATGAAGACGGCATAGAGTTCTCGGAGTTTTATCCTGGCGGCGAGCCACCCCTGTACTATTTCTATGGTCAGGTCCAGGAAATTCAGCGTCTGGCCAGTGATCCATCGGAATCAGAAACTGCCAGCGCAGGCATTCTCAGGCTGTGCCTAATCGGCCTCGCGTCGCACTTTGAGGCTTTCTGCAAAGCGCATTTCGCCGCAGTCATAAACATACACCCGCCAGTCCTTAAGGAATTTGTCAAACAAAGGCAAGACTTCGCGCTGAAGCTAAAGGAAGTGTTGCAGGTCTTGCCCGACATCAATCATCGCATTGGGTCGCTAATCAGTGAGCAGCCCACTTTCACGTGGGCCTCCGCCAAGAGCATTAACGGACTTTTTCGGGACCTGCTAGGCATAACCCCGTTTTCGTCAGACGAGGCAAAACGATTCCATGAGTTTATCAACGACCGAAACTTACTCGTTCATCATGGCGGCATTTTCACGCTCAAGTATGAAAGGCGCCGACTAGTGAACACCAAACGGCCAGACGGGACATCCTCGAAAGTATTGAAGGTTGAAAAAGAAGATATCCAGAGGTGGTCGACGTTCCTTCTTGAGATTGCTCAAAAACTTGCTGACAGTACTGTGAAAGCAATGGAAAAGAAGACTAATGACCTCGATCTGGACCCGCAGCGTGGCTCCGCAATCGCCCTCCTCAGCGTCACCTAGGCTGTGTTGCCGCCCGATCCAGCTTTTAGCCTTTTTGCTAGAAGCGGGATCACTTCCTTTCAAAAACACCGACAACCGAGGCCATGATGGGCGTATCCTTTGAGTATGGCTGAGGACTGGGTCGAACTCGCGCAAAAAATGGCTCAGGCCGCCCGCGCACAGCTAGCCGCTGATCGAAAACAGTTGCGGGAAATTCTCGCCGAGCGGCAGCGGAAGCAAGCACCTGCGCAATCCTCTTCGCACTCGCAGTGATCCAACCCAGACTTACTCATGTTGCTGGAGCAAGCGGTTCCGGGAATATCCGCACTGACTTCAAGCGAAGAATTCCTTCAGTTTATTCTTAGCTCTCAGCCGCCGTTGAATCGACGCCGAAGTATTCGCGCATGCGCTCCCGGAATCGCTCGCGCTCTTCCGGCGTCATGCGGCCGCAGCGGCCTGCCATGCGCTCTTTCATGCGCCATCGGCCACGCGAGCGGCCGCCACCGTGGAATCCGAATCCTCCGAAGAGAATGCGGCACAGCGCCAGCAGTCCAAGCGCTTGCCAGAAGGTGACCTGACGCCAGCCGAAGAGCGATGGCAGCAACCAATTCCACAGGTGCAGCACCAGTTCGCCGCCGAGGAAGGCGAACAGCGCCATCGCCAGAATCGCCAGCGGAGCAATAAAAATCATTTTCCATCTCATGTTCAGTTCCTCATGCTTTCGTAAATTCGTCGTAGACGTTTTGCAATCGCTCCCGCAGATGCAGCACCGCATAGCGTTTGCGCGAGAGCAGCGTATTCACGCTCACGCCGGTCGCGGCAGCCATCTCCTTGAAGCTACGCCCTTCCAATTCGTGCGCAATAAAAGCCTCGCGCTGCTCTTGCGGCAGTTCATCGAGCGCGGACTCAAATTCATCCAGAAGCACGCTACGGAGATAAAGCGCCTCGGGTCCCGCGTCGGGCGAGGGCAGCAGGTCTTCGAACTGCAACAGCTCGTCGTCTTCGTCGGTTACAGCGGCATCACTAAAGCTCTCCGGCTTCTTCTTGCGAAAGAGGTCGGTGATGCGATTGCGCGCCACGCGAAACAGCCAGCCAGTGACGTGCTCGATCGGCATCAGCAGGCGGTTCGCTTCCACCAGTTCGTAGAAGACGTCCTGCAGAATGTCCTCAGCGTCGCCTGGGTCGGGCACGCGCCGGCGAATGAAGTTGCGCAGCCGGGACTGCTCCTGCTTCACCACTTCGGAGATCTGCCGGTCCTGTTGCAGTGCCATTAGCTCCAGGCTTGCCACGTCCTTCACCCACAGTTGTAGACGAATGAAGAGTGCGGATATTGTAGGGCCCTCCAAATTGGCAAGCCGACTTGCGGATTTTTCAATAGTGCTACCTGTCCGCACCTCAAACGCTTCATAGCCCCGAGGCACACAATTTGGCATCATTTGATGCTATAATATGTGCATGGAGTTCCCATGAGAACAACCCTTGCGCTGGATGACGATCTCGTACGTGTTGCCCAGGAGTTCACCGGAGTAGCTGAGAAAACGGCGTTGATTCGTGAAGCTCTCAAGGCGCTTATCGAGCGGGAAAGCGCTCGCAGATTGGCGTCCCTGGGAGGCACGATGCCTGGATTGAAGAACATTCCACGCCGCAGGGCAGGGCAGAGTTGATTCTCGCGGATACGTCGATCTGGATCGACCACCTCCGTTCCGGAAATAAAGAACTGCGCCAGCATCTCAACCAAGGGCAGATTGTGATTCATCCGTTCATCATTGCGGAACTGGCGCTTGGATCGTTACGGGAGCGCGCCAGCACGCTTGCATTACTGGACTCGCTCCCACAGGTACGAGTGGCACAGCTAAGCGAAGTGAGACTAACGATCGAGGCTCGTCGTTTGTACAGCCTCGGCATCGGCCTAACCGACGCACACCTAATAGCCTCTGTCTTCATCAATGCATCCACGCTTCTGTGGACGAGAGACAAGCGACTCCGTAAAGTTGCTGAAACTCTCGGCATTCACGCCAGTCTGGCTTAAGAAACGGGACAACCTAGATCGGTCCTTGAGAGCGGCGTAGCCGCACCGCGGCCGCGAAAAATGCCGCGGCTATGATCAAGCCCAGCCACAAACCTGGAGTGCTCAGGAATCTTCCGGGAGCGAGTTGGGCGAGCGGAATGAAGTGGGCGTCGATTGGGACACCGTTTTTGTCAGTGAGATCGAAAGCAGCTGCAGAGAATCCAAAAACTCGATGTTGTATGAGGAAACCAAAGTACGAAGTGTTGAAGGCGATCTTTTCAAAAACGCCAATCGCGATCGGGGGTAATACAGCCCATAAAAAGGGCGCGCGGCGCGCATAACCAGAAACGAGAATCAGCCAGGCATAGATGGGTGCGTGCCAGAGGGCCAGAACGATCAGACTGTAGAACAGTACCACTTGCATCTCGAACAGCGGCAATTGTCTCCAGACATCTGCGGCACTACCGCCGCTGACCAGCACGCCAGCCAGGCTCAGTGTGCGCATGATGAATTGCAGCGGGACGGTGATGGCGAAGACCAGTAGCGGCAGAACTACCAGAGGGATGATGGCCTTGGAGAGCACGGTTGTAAGATCGGAAACCGGCAATGACTTCCAAAATAGGATGCTGCGGTCGCGACGTTCGCCGTAAAGCGCATCGAGCGAATAGAAGATGCCCACGATGAATGCGATCACGGTGGTAAGCATCCCCGCGTGGGCATAAGGCATAGCCAGCTCGATGAGTTGAGGCGTCGAGTGCGAGGCCTCCATGGCCCGCATGCTGTGCGGCACCCAAAGCAAGCTGATCAAGTAGCCGAACAGGTAGACGGCAGCGGCGGCCAGAGGCGCGATGTAGATAGAACGGTTCTCCCACAACTCGCGACGGACCGACCAGTGCAGTGGCCGAGTCTCCAACATCGCCCCAGGCGGAGCCGGCTGAGAATTGAGTGAGGAATCCGGTACAGCATTCGATTCAGTATTCATTGAGCCACTCCTTGTGCCTGGCCACTTTTATTGCCCATGACGGCGACGAATAGGTCAGCGATGCTGGGCGTGCGCACATCGCCCACGGCAGCAAGTTGCTGACGATTGACGTGATTCAGTTTCAAATCGAATAGTAGGATGCTGCGGCCAAGC